>Ga0209303_1000709_pt1 | contig 24509 bp, 16 predicted proteins | sample SidtaG_3_FD_187449 | JGI IMG/M metagenome (GOLD analysis project Ga0209303, IMG submission 187449) | Marine algal microbial communities from Sidmouth, United Kingdom - Sidmouth_Asex1 metaG (SPAdes) (version 2) | ecosystem: Host-associated > Algae > Red algae > Unclassified | place: Sidmouth... | reverse complement strand
CAATTGCCTCAGGGCGCCATCATCCAGACGCAGTCCTTGCCGAAATACATCTCCCCGTCCTCTCCAAACCAGCTCGGCAAGCCGAACACCCCGCGATCCGCGCAAGCTTGCGTCGCCGCCATCAACGCAGCCTTCACCTCCGGCTCTCCCGCCCGCGCGACCAGATGCGCGCCGTCCAGATCGGCCGCTTCCAGCACCGCAATTAATTCGTCCCGGCCCGACACATCCACGCCATCCTCCCACATCGCCCGCATCAGCGGCCCGATACTGCGCGACTGCACACCCTCCATCTCCGCTGCGGTCGCGACACGCATGGCGAGCAGTGTATTGACCGGAAAGTGCGGATTCATTTGAAACCGCTCCAGCCCGTAATGACCGACAAAGCGCCGGATCTCCACCATCAGATATTCCATCTTGGCCGGCACATCCCCAAACGCCATCCATGGCGGCTGATTGCCCACAAGCTTGAACAGCCCCCCGATCAGCACGGGCCGCATCCGCAGCTCTACCCCCATTTCCGACAGGGCCGCCCACGCCAGATAGGCGTTCGGACTGCCCACATCGTAATAGAAATCCAGTTCCCGCAAATCCATCCTCCACACCGACCCTAGCCAGCCCAAAGCCCCCGCGCAAACGCACGCCCTGCGTCCAGCGATGTCAGATGTCAGGCGAAGGCGCATAGCACGGCTCCCGCGCTTGACACGGGACCTCCCACGTTGCGTGTGTCAGCTCTCTTCAAGCCCGATGGAGATCCCGGCTCGGAGGCCGGGAACTTGCGTGCGGCTGAACTTGGTCGCGGCTTGGGCGTCGTCCACCACTCCCGCGCAAACCGCTCCGGCATCACCTCGCAAGGCCACACCGGTATCGGCGTCTCATACCTCGGAGAGGCGCGGAGGATTTGAGTTTTGACCTTCCGCATACCACGCCCCGGCAGCCTTGCGAGCGCGAACTCACGCGCTTTCGATGGAGACCCCGGCGTTCGTTGGGGTGACGGAGCGGTCCCGAAGGGAACATCCGATCGTCGATCGGATGTAGCGGAGGAACCTGCACGACAGTGCTGGCTCTTGGCCAACGCCAATGCCAGCCTCGCCCTCTCCTCCCACCTCTCCAGCGCTTCAACCCCACCCAGCCGGTCACACATATTCATCCGCAGCGCCTCACTGCTGAGCATCGCCTTCTTCCGCGCACTCCGCCTATTCCGCCGCTCCGCCACCCCGATGCGCTTCTGCAAGATGGCCATCCACCCCACGATCAAGCTCAGCAGGTTAAATGATGGATCGCCGCGCTCATCTTCCACGACCCGCAGGGCCAAGCCCTCCACCCGCGCCATCTTCGCAAACAGCGGAGCCGTGTCTTCAGTCGTCTCTTCCGGTGATGTTTTCCAAGTTCTCATGCGGAAAGCATAAGGGCAGCCACCTTGGGGGTGGATATATCTCCCGGTATTTCTGCAAGCGCCTGAAAGCACACGGCTTTCCCAAGACCCTAAGTGCGGATATATCTCTTACGCCGCTTTAGCTGGAAACCTTACCCTCTCCCTCAGCGAGAAGGGGAAAGCTTTTAGAAACAGGCTTTCGCAATTGGCGAAACCTCACTCCACCTCCGCACTGTCACTTAGCAGGTTGCCCTCCATCGCCGCCTCCCGCGCCGCCGTGTCGTCGGAACCGTTATCAGGCGTCACGTCCAATTCAGCGTCCGCCACATCCGGCGTTACGTCGTTGACCTGAGCCGCCAGCGTGCCGTCCACCTTCACCCCATCCACTTTCACTCCATCCCCTTTCACCCCATCCACTTTCACCCTGTAGATCGGTTCCGGCAGGCTGAAACCGTGCGTCTCCAGCGTGTTCTTGACCGCCTGGATGGACAGCGACCGGCTCTTGCCGAAATCCGTACCGCGCTGATCGATCCAGGCCTGATAGCGGATGACGATTGAGCTATCGCCGACATTCACGATGGTCGCGCCCGGTGCCGGGTCTTTCAGGATGAAATCGAACTCCGACAGCCGCGCCGTGCCGCGACTGATCGCATCGACCGGATCGTCCGCGCTATCGACGCCCAATTCGAAAGTAAAGCGCCGCGTCGTATTTGTCGTGAAGTTCAGGATCGTCCCCTTGAAGACATCGGCATTGGGCACGCGCAGATGATTGCCGTCCAGCGTCACCAATATGGTCGCGCGCGACGTCAGCCGCGCGACCTTGCCTTCATGCGTGGCGTTGATGACCACATGATCGCCCGCACGGAAAGGCTGTCGGATCGACAGCAGGATCGAGCTGATATAATTCTCCAGCGTGTCCCGGATCGCAAAGCCGAACGCGATGCCCACCACGCCCGCACCGCCGAGGATCGTCGTCACCACCGCCCCTGCTCCCAGCAGATTGAGCGCGACCACGAGGCCCAGCACGAAGAATGCCAGCTTGATCAATGTGCCCGCGACCTCGGCCAGAAAAGGATTGAGATTGCGTCGGCCGAGAAAGCGGCTCAACCAGCCGGTCCGCTTGCCCAGGAACCGCCCCAGCAGCGTGATCGCGATCAGCGTCCCCAGCGCGAGTGCCATTAGCGGGAGCGCCGCCACGAAATCGTCCAGCCACGCCAACCAGTCCGCATTCAGCCGCCCGACATTGTCGGTCACGTTCAATGTGCGCTCTATACTGTCCTGCACAGCGACCGTGCCGTCCAGGCGTCGCGCAATGGCGTCCGCGCGCTCGGCCAGCGGCTCGTTCGCGACCTCACCGCCCAGCGTCACCACGCCGTCGCGCACGTTCACGGTAACGTCTTCCAGCCCGTCGAGCTGCGAGAGAATGCCTTCCAGACGCTCCGCCATGGCCGCGTCCACGTCGGATATGGCGGCGGGCGTTTCCGGCACGGCAATGGGCGTGTCGAGCGCGCCGTCATCGGTCTGCGCCGCGGCAGTGCCCAGAGCCGTGCCCAAAAAGAGCCCCACCCCCAACGTAAGTCCCAACCTAAGCCCCAACCCAAGCCCCAACGTAAGCCCCAACCCAAGCCTTAGCCAAAGCCGCATCGTTCCGATAATCGTTTTCATCACACCCCCACCCATTTGGCGTTCCAGGCCTTCGACCTTTCCCCGTTCCGCCAAATGCGCAAACGAATCCACAGTTATTTTCGCGCGCAGCCCCTATCGGCGTCGAGAGTTGTGGAGAACCCACCCCCCGCATCTTGTGCCGCAAATCAGGACTCATACTCTATTTTGTGAGAGCCCTGACGACCTTGTGGCAAGATAAAGGATACTCCCATGGCCTGGACCGATGACCGCGTAATGACACTCCGCAAACTCTGGGGAGCGGGCAATTCCGCCTCCCAGATCGCTGCCGAACTCGGCGGCGTGACCCGCAATGCCGTGATCGGCAAGGTCCACCGCCTTGGCCTGTCGGGGCGCGACCGTACCGGAACGGGCGCAGCCGCCCAGGCCGCCCAGGCCAAGATGAAAGCCAGACCCGCAACCCGTGCGCGCGCGACATCTTCCGCCACCGCAAATCCTGCGGCCAAGCCGAAATCCACCCGCGCCCCCGTTACGCCCCGCAAGCCTGCCCACGCGTCCGCAAGGACGACGACCAAGCCCGCTACACGGCCTGCCTCCAAGCCTGTCGTTAACACCAAACCCAATCCCGCCAGCAAGCCAAAGCTCGAGCCCGTCTCCCGCGCCCGCAATGTGCCGAGCGCCCCGCGCATCCCCCAGGCCCTGCAGGACATGGCGAACCGCCCGTTCCAGGCCCCCTCAGAGGCCGTCAAGATCGCCGATGGCAGCTATGCCAATGTGCTGACGATCACCGAAAGCATGTGCAAATTCCCCATTGGCGATCCGGGAGCGGACGACTTCCGCTTTTGCGCGCGCCGCACGGAACCGGAAGAGCCCTATTGCACCGCACATTCGCGCATCGCCTATCAGCCCTCGCGCCGCCGCTCCTCGAACAAGGCGAACCTTCCGCCTGTCCTGCGCCGCAAAGCCATCCGCTAGGCCAATCGCTGATCTCGTCACTGATCTAGGCACGGGTCCAGTCGCTGGTCGAGTCGCTGGGCCAGTCACTAGGCGCACCACGCCAAATCCTTTCGCCAGAATTTGGCGAAAGCCCCAACCGTTTAGAAACCGTCAAAGCCTTCGCTTTGGCGGTTTCTCTGCATTATCAAGGGCTTGGCAAAGCGGTGGACGCTGTGCCGCATCTCCCTCACAAAACCGTGAGACTTAATGTCGGCAGTCTGTGTAACGCCTGACTGCCACCAACGACTACCCGACTATCAGAGCGCGTTAAGCGTCGAAGCAGAGTTCCAGACGGGGCAAGAGAGAGACCTACGCCATGGCGGCAGACATCATTCCTTCCGGCGCATCCGGCGCGCTTTGGCATTCCCTTAAGATGGCGTGCTATTCATGCCCGCACACCCTGCCCGATATTGACATCCGGCCTTGCGAAGCGCCTCTAGCCTTATGACACGTCCCCCTTTCTCCATCGGACGCGGGCTCCTCGCTTGTGCCGCGGGCCTCGCATTCCTGTCCGGGTGCGCGAGTCTCGACGGCTTGGTCGCAGACACCGACGCCGTCGCAGTCGTCCCGGACAGCCCCGCCGCTCAACCCGACGGCTCCGCCGACTGGGTCGAATACGCCCCCGACGCCCTGCCCTCCACGGACTGGATTGCGGGCTTTAACGACCCGGCCCTGTCGCGCCTCGTCGCGGAAGCCGTCACGGAAAACCCCAACCTCCTGCGCTCCACCGCGCAGTTCAACGCCGCGCTCAACCGCGCCCGCATCAGCCGCGGCGCGCTCTATCCCTCTTTGAGCGCAGGCTTTTCCGCCTCCCGCAACGAAGGCGGCACGGGCTTCTTTGCCGGCAGCTCCAATTACAGCTTGGGCTTTGACACCTCCTGGCAGACCGACCTCTTTGGACGCCTGCGCGACCAGGTCGATGCCGACCTCGCGGGCGCGCAAGCCTCGGCCGCCGATCTCGCGGGCCTGCGTGTCGCTACCGCCTCGCAGCTCGCCCAGGCCTGGTTCGACGCCATCGAGGCCAACCTCCTCGTGGAGCTCTCCGCCGACGATATCGCCACCCAGGAGCGCATCCTCCGCCTGACCATGCGCCGCGTCGAGAGCGGCCTGACCGGCGCATCCGACGTCCGCCTCGCCCGCTCCTCGCTCGCTTCCTCGCAGGCCCTGGAGCAAACCCGGCTCCAGAACCGCGACGCTGTCATTCGCAGCCTACAAATCCTCATCCGCGACTACCCCGACGCGCAGCTCGCCCTGCCCACGGACCTGCCCACACTTCCCGTCCTCGCGGGCGCGGGCAATCCCACCTATGTCCTCAACCAACGCCCCGACATCATCGCCGAGGAAGCCCGCATCGCCCAGGCCGGGCTGAACGTCGATGTCGCCCGCAAGGCGCTGCTGCCCTCGCTCAGCTTTAGCGGCAGTATCGCGGATCAGGCCGTCTCCGCGCGCGAGTCCGATAACTGGCTCAGCAATTTCGGTGACATCTTCGATCTGTCCGAACTCGCCTACCGCGTCGCGACCTCGCTCACCGCACCGATATTCCAGGGCGGACAACTCCGCGCCCAGGTCGAGGTCCAGCGCGACCAGCTCGCCGCCCAGCTCGAATCCTATGTCGCGACCACGCTCGAGGCCTTCCGCGAAGTCGAGAACGCCCTCGATGCCGAAGACCGCCTCCGCCAGCGCGAAGACGCACTCCGCGTCGCACTGGAGGAATCCACCGCCGCCCAGCAACGCCTGCGCCTGCGCTATACCGAAGGTCTCGCCACCATCCTGCAACTGCTCGACGCCCAGACCCGGAGCCTCAATTCCGAAGGCCAGCTCATCAATGCCCGCGCAGAGCGTCTCGCCAACCGCGTCCGCCTGCACGCAGCCCTTGGCGGCGGTGAGTTCGGCCTCGTGGCCACCCTGCCCGACATTTCCGAGGAAAACGTCCTCCCCCTGCCCGACATCGACATCCCGTTCGTCTCCAACACTTTGAGTGCAGACGCGACGACGGAAGGAGCCCTCCCATGACCACCATCCCCCTCCAGGATCCCGACACCCCACATGTGACAGAGGACTCCACGGGCCGCGCCGGCTCCCGCGCCGCACTCGTCCTCGTGCCGATCTTTTTTATCCTCGTGGCGTTTTTCGCCATCTCCGCACAGAACAAGCACCGCTCGGTCGTGGCCGAAAACGCCCGCCCCGACATCGTGCAGGAACTCGACGCCCCGACCGCCGCCGCGATCGAAGCCGCGCTGCCCGCAGGCACGTCCGAGGCGAAGCGGGCCGCCATCAAGGACGCGGTCGCCGAAGAACTCAACAAGCGTCCCGGCCCTCCGGGCGGCGCGAAAAAAGATGAAGGCGGCGGCGCGCTCAGTGGCCTCTTCCTCGTCTTTTTGCTGTTTTCCATCCTCACCATCGTCACCGGAATCTGGCGCATGCTGAGCGAGCGCGCACCCGGCTTTGTGCGCGGCATCAACACCATCGCCCTGCCCGTAATGTTCCTCTCGGGCCTGTCCGTGCTCGGCCTCGCCGTGGTCGCGCTGCAGGAAAAGCCCGAAGAAAAGCGCCGCCCCTTCAACACGCTCGCCGTCATGGCCGATTACGCCCGCCAGGAAGACGTGCGCCTGACCGTCAACACCCAGGGCGAAGTCCGCCCCCGCGTCGAGATCGACCTCGTTCCCGAAGTCGGCGGCAAGATTGTCTATGTCAGTCCCAATTTCGTCGACGGCGGAATCATCCGCAAGGGCGAGACCCTGATCCGCATTGATCCCAGCGATTTCGAAGTCTCTGTCGTCAGTGCCGAAGCCAATCTCGCCAACGCCCAACAAGCGCTCACCCGTGAGGTTGCCGAGGGTCAGATCGCCCGCGAAGACCTGATAGAGCTCGGCGTTTCCGCCCCCACGACGCTGGCCTTGCGCGAGCCCCAGCGCCAGCAGGCCGAAGCCGCCGTCAAGGCCGCCCAGGCCGAGCTCCGCCGCGCCAATCTACAGCTTGGCCGCACCAGCGTCCGCGCGCCCTTTGCGGGCCGCGTACGCTCCAAATCCTCCGACATCGGCCAGTTCGTCAGCCCCGGCGCACCGCTCGGACGGATATTCTCCACCGACTCCATCGAGGTGCGCTTGCCGCTCACCGATGCCGATCTCTCCAAGATCGACCTGCCCATCGCCTTTGTCGCCGAAAGCCTCGACACCGCGCCAAGGGTGACACTCTCGACCACGCTGTCGGGCCAGCGCCGCGAATGGGACGCGCGTATCGTGCGGACCGACGCCACGTATGACACCCAGACGCGCGCGCTGTTTGCCATTGCCGAAGTGATCGATCCCTTCGGTGACGGCGCCAAAGACGGTGTGCCGCTCGCCCCCGGCCTGTTCGTGGATGCCAGGATCGAAGGCCGTGCCATCGAAGGGGCGGTCGTACTGCCACGCGATGCTCTGCGTCCCCAGAACGAAGTCTATGTCGTCGATGATGAAGGCAATGCCGAAATCCGCGTGGCGAGCGTCATCGATACGACGCCCGACAAGGCCGTGCTGCGCGCGGGCGTCGTCAAACCCGGCGAGGTCGTGATCGTGTCGCCCATGGAGCGATCGCGCATCGCAACACCGCTCAAGGTTCTTGACGTCAACAATCCCCAGACCGTTTTGATCGAGCCGCCCAAACCCGACTGGATGAAACGCATGGAAGGTGGCGGGGACAATGACGGCGCAAATACGTCGCGCAATCGTGACAATACCGACGCCGCCACTTCTGATACAGATGACGAAAGTGGAAACACGGACGGTGGCGAGACATCCGACGCCACCAGTGGAGACTGAACATGCGTAAGCTCATAGCTTGGTTCGTCCGGAACCCCATCGCCGCCAACCTCCTCATGGTCATGATGTTCATCGGCGGGGCGTGGGGGTACATGAACCTCGAGCGCGAATTCGTGCCGACCGTGGACGTCAACGGCATCAGCATCAATGTCGTCTGGAACGGCGCGAGCCCGCGCGACGTCTCTGAGCAGATCGTCGCCCGTATCGAGGAATCCGTCGAGGGCCTGGACGGCATCGACTATATCGAATCCACTGCGCGCGAAGGCTCCGGTAACGTCAATGTCCGAACCAAACTCGATGTCGATTTCGAACGCCTGCTCGATCAGGTCAAAGCCCGCGTCGATGGCGTTCAGAACTTGCCCCCTGACGCCTTCCGCCCGCAGGTCACGCGCTGGGAAGCCCGTCCCGACATCATGTATCTCGCGCTTTACGGCGAGATGGAACCGCTGGCCTTGCAACGCGAAGCCATCCGTTTCCGCAAGAAGATCGCCGCTCTCCCCGGCCTGCAGCTCACCGATCTCAACTCCAAGATCGCCGAACAGGTCACCATCGAGGTCTCAGAGGAAGCCCTCCGCCGCTACGGCCTGACCTTTAACGACGTCTCATCCGCCATTAGCGGCACCAGCGTGAACCTCTCCGCCGGCAGCGTGGAAACCACCGCCGGCAATCTGCAGCTCCGCGCCCGCAACCTTGCCAATACCCAGGCCGAATTCGAGTCCATCATTGTGCGCCAGACCGCCGATGGCGGCACGGTGCGCGTGGCCGACATCGCCAATGTCATTGACGGGTTTGAAAACGACGACTTCCAGACAACGGTTTTGGGCAAGCCGTCCGCCATTTTCCGGGTCCTGTCGCCTGACCGTTCCAACATCACCGAGGCCGGCGAGGCCATTCGCCAGTTCGAAAAGGATGTGGCCGACACCCTTCCGCCCACCCTAAAGTTTCGTATCTGGTTTGACGGTTCGACCATGTTCGACTCCCGCATGAACCTCATCAGCGGCAATGCGCTGTCGGGCATGGTGCTCGTCCTGATCGTGCTCATGCTCTTCTTGCGGCCCAAGGTGGCCATGTGGGTCACCGTCGGTATTGCGGCGGCCTTTGCCGGAGCGCTCGCCATTGCACCGGCTATCGGCATCACACTCAACATGATCTCGCTCTTTGCCTTCCTCCTCGTGATCGGCATCGTGGTCGATGACGCCATCGTCGTCGGCGAGTCCGTTCACTTCCACAACGAAAACGGGCTTGAGGGTGAACGCGGCGCCATTGCGGGCGCGAACATGGTCGTCAAACCGGTCTTCTTCGCCGTCATCACCACCATGATGATGTTCGTGCCCTTCCTCCTTTTGACCGGGCCTGTCTCGGCCATGACCAGCCAGATCGCGCTCGTCGTCATTGCCGTGCTGGCCTTCTCGCTCATCGAGGCGTTCTTCATCCTTCCGGCCCACCTGCGCCATCTCAAGCATGTCGATCCGCTTGCCCCGCTGACGCCAGAGGAGATCGAAAAGCAAACCGTGTTCTCCCGCTTCGGTCGCAAGCTCGGTCGCTTCCAATACCGCCTCGCCGAGAGCCTCGTGACCTTCGCGCAGAGATATTTCCGCCCGCTTATCGCCCTCCTGATCCGCTTCCGCTACGTCACGGTCAGCGTCTTCATCGGGCTGATGATCATGAGCCTTACCTTCCTCGTGCGCGGCGTGGCCCCTACCGCCTGGCTGCCAGAGGTGCAGGGCGACATGATCCAGGTCAGCGCGCGCTTTCCTGAAGGCACGTCGTTCGAGCGTATTCAGCAGGCCCGTGATCAGGTCGAGGACGGTATCACCCGCCTCAACGCCGCCTCCAATGAGGAGTTCGGCATCGACGAGGACATTATCCAGCTGCCCGGCATGATCGCCCGGGGCACGCGGGTCGAGGGCTATCTGGTTCTGTCCGATCCCAACAAGCGCCGCGAGATTTCCACCAAGATGGTCGCCGACAAGCTCGAGGAATATGTCGGGCCCGTCCCCGATGCCTACCGCGTCAATTACGGCTTTACCGAAGGCGGCTTCGGCGGCGGTGGTGGCCTGTGGTATGCGGTCGCCTCTCCCAATGAGGACGACCTGCGCGCCGCCGTGCTCGACCTCAAGACGGAAATGGAGAGCTTCTCCAAGGTTTCCCGCGCATGGGACTCGCTCGAATCCTCGGCGTCCGAGATCCGGTTCGAGCTCAAGCCCGGGGCCGAGACACTTGGCATCACGCTTCAGGACGTTACCCGTCAGGTGCGTCAGGCCTTCTTTGGTCAGGAAGTCCAGCGCCTGCCCCGCAATGGCGAGGACGTGCGCGTCATGGTGCGCTATCCAGAGGCCGCACGTGAAAGCATCGACTCCCTGGAGACCCTCCGCGTGCGCGCGCCCAATGGTGTGGAAGTCCCGCTCTTTTCCGTCGCCGACGTCAAATTCGCCGAGGGCGTGACCCGCATCCAGCGCCGCAATCGCCAGCAGGTCGAATATACCGGCGCGCGCGTGACGGGCGACCAGTCCGAGGTCGAGGTCATTAAGCGCGAAATCGAGGAACGCTTCCTCCCGCAGTGGCAGCTTCGCCATCCCAATGCGTCGCGCATTCTTGTCGGCGATGATGAAGTCACCTCGACATTCGCCCGCGAGTTGCGCGTGTCCGGCTTTGTCATCCTCGTGCTGATGTATGTCCTGCTCGCCATCGCCTTCCGATCCTACGCGCTGCCCATCCTCATCATGGTGGCCATCCCGTTCGCGCTGGTCGGCATGATCTTTGGCAACATCATCACCGATGTGCCGTTTGGGATCATGAGTCTGTTCGGCTTCTTCGCCGCCTCGGGTGTGGCCATCAACGACAACCTCGTCCTGATCGATTATGTCCAGCGGCTGCGTGCCAAGGGCGTGGGCGCCTACCAGGCCATGCTCGACGCCTGTGTCGCGCGTTTCCGGCCCATCCTTCTGACCTCGGTCACGACCTTTATCGGCATCACGCCCATCCTGTTCGAGACCAGCACACAGGCCGCCTTTCTCAAGCCCATGGTCGTCGCGCTCGCCTTCGGCGTCCTGTTCGACTTCTTCCTGACCCTCATGCTCGTGCCCGCCATGTACGGCATCGGCGTGGACATCACCCGCTTCTTCCGCGGGCTGTGGCGCGGCCAGAAACAGCCGGGCTTCGGCTCCACCTATGACCCGGAAATGGCGCTGGCGCTCGACGACTTCGATGTCGAGACCCCCATTACCGAGCCAGAGGCCAAAGGCTTTGGCGGCGCACAACCTGCCGAGTAAGCCGACTGACAGAGCGCAATCGCCCGCCTTTCAAAAGGCGGGCGTTTTGCTATATAATTACAAACCTTAGATCGGGGACTTTCATGAAACGCATCCTTCTCGGCAGCACCGCTGCCCTCACCCTTCTCCTCGCCGCCTGTGGCGACACAGCGACAGATACCGCCGACCTTTCGACTCAGGACGCGACCACATCCGACAACATGCAGATGGCTAGCACCGCCCCCGTGCTCGGCACTTACGGCATCGCCACCGAGAACATGGACACCAGCGTCGATCCCGGCGAAAACTTCTATGAATACGTCAACGGCACCTGGCTCAAGAACACCCCCATTCCTGCCGACCGCTCCCGCTACAGCGCGTTCAACGTGCTCGGCGACCGCTCCGAGGAGCGCGTCAAGGCAATCATCGAGTCCGCCGCCTCAAAGCCCAACCCGTCCGCGGACGAAAAACGCATCGGCGATTACTACAACGCCTATATGAACCAGGACCGCATCGAGGAGCTCGGCCTCACCCCGCTCGAGGACGAAATGGCCCGCATTCAGTCCGCCGACAGCCATAACGACATCGCCATGCTGATGGCCGACCCCAGCCTCGGCCTCGACAGCCCCGTCAGCCCCTTCGTCTACATCGACTTCAAGGAAAACGACAAATACTCGGCCTACCTCTCCCAGAGCGGGCTCGGCCTGCCCAATCGCGACTACTATTTCGACGAGGACGAGAAGTCCGAGGGCATCCGCGCCGCCTATGTCGATTATCTCGAAACCATGCTCACCGAGGCCGGCCATGACGACGCCCGCACCCGCGCCGAAGCCGTCATGGCGTTTGAGACCGCGCTCGCCGAGGGGCACTGGGACCGCGTCAAACAGCGCGACCGCGACCTCACCTATAACAAGATGACCAAGGCCGAGCTCGACACCTACGCTCCCGGTATGCCGTGGAGCGGCATCTTCGACACGCTCGGTCTCGGCGGCGAGGACGACATCATCCTGCGCGAAAAAGACGCCATCCAGAACGCCGCCAAAGTCTTCGCCGACACCGATGTCGAAGTCCTCAAGGACTATCTCATGGCCTCGCTCATCGGCAATCACGCCGCCTACCTCCCCGCCCGCATCGACACTGCGCGTTTTGATTTCTACGGCAAGACACTCCGCGGTCAGGAAGAGCAGCGCCCCCGCTGGAAGCGCGGCGTCGGCCAGGTCAACGGCACGCTCGGCGAAGTCGTCGGCAAGGTCTATGTCGCGGAGCACTTCCCCGAAGCCTCCAAGGCCCAAATGGACGCCCTCGTCGAGAACCTCCGCGCCGCCTTCAAGGACGGCATCGACAACCTCGAATGGATGGGCGACGACACCAAGGAACAAGCCCAGTACAAGCTCGCCAAATTCAATCCCAAAATCGGCTATCCCGACAAATGGGAAACCTATGACGGTCTCGAAATCGACCGCGACGACCTCATTGGCACGGCCCAAAGCGCCCGCGCCTGGAGCTGGCAGGATAGTGTCGGCCAGCTCGGCCAGCCCATCGACCGCGACGAATGGGGCATGACCCCCCAGACCGTGAACGCCTATTACAACTCCGCGCTGAACGAGATCGTCTTCCCCGCCGCCATCCTTGATGCGCCTTTCTTCGACCCGAACGCCGACCCCGCCGTCAACTATGGCGGCATCGGCGCGGTGATCGGCCATGAAATGGGCCACGGCTTCGACGACCAGGGCCGCAAGTCCGATGGCGACGGCGTGCAGCGCGACTGGTGGACCGAAGAGGACGCCGAACGCTACGAGGAGCGCGCCGCCATGCTCGCCGACCAGTACTCTACCTTCGAACCGCTCCCCGGCGAGCCCCTCGACGGACGCCTCGGCCTCGGCGAAAACATCGGCGACCTCACGGGCGTCACCATGGCCTATGACGCCTACAAGCGTTCGCTGAATGGCCAAGAAGCGCCCATTATCGACGGCATGACCGGCGACCAGCGCTTCTTCATGGCCTGGGCCCAGGTCTGGAACGGCAAATACCGCGAAGAAGCCCTCCGCGCCCAGATCAAGAACGGCCCGCACAGCCCCGGCAAATACCGCGCCAACGGCATCGTCCGCAACATCGACGCCTGGTACGACGCCTTCGACATCACCGAAGACGATCCCATGTACCTCCCCCCCGAAGACCGCGTGAAAATCTGGTAGTCAACCCAGTCATCTAACAAAGGCCCGCTCCGCTGAGCGGGCTTTTTTTCTTCAAGCCCTCGTTCATCCTCCGCTAACCTCCGTGACAATCCCCTCACGAACTGCGCACCGCCCTCGCTAATTTCAATACTGTACCATTAAGTTCACCCATGCTCCGCGCCCTGGCTTACACTTTTGTTCTCGCCACTCCCGCCTACGCCGCATCCATTCCCGACATGCAACTCCATATGAACGGCGGCGGCCAATCGCCGGACGTTTGGGTGGGCGACACGGCCAGGATCGTCTTCCTGCCTGCCACTTCGGACGGCGGACGGTGGAACGCACCGCAAGACTCCCGCTTCGAGGTGATGATCCGCTGCACGGACGCAAGCATTGCCTACACGGTGGAAGCCTCAGGCGGCACCTACACCCTGATACCGCAACCCCCGCAATGGGAGCGCCCGGTCGAGCCGCGCTGCACCGAGACCGAACGCGACACACTCGACATACTCGGCAAGCGCTTGGGGGAATTGGACGTCGACATTCTCGACTTCGGGCCGGGCTATCGTTTCATCCGCACAGCTCCCTCGCCGGAACTCGCAAACCTTCGCAACGATCTGATGCTCGACGATGGGCGCGTCTGGACTCCCGCAAAGCCACCCAAATTCACTCGCGGCAGTGCTGTCACCCTGTCCTATGGCGTGGACACCGTCGGCGGCTTCGATGGCTGTAACGGCTGGGCGGCGGATTACACCCTCGTCGACGGTTGGTCGGGGCCGCGCGAGTTCCGCCGGGCCCACCGCTCCACCCTCGTCTATTGCGGCGACATCTACGGCGAGCCCGATACTCCACTCGACTCTAAGCCTCCGCTTGTCGGCGAGCAGTGGGTTGAGGTCGAAGACGGCGAACTCCGCACCTATCCGGCATTCATGGGCAGCCACTACCTCGCCGTGAACGCGGAGGAGCTCCAGCGCGACTACATAACGCGCGCCCGCGCAGCCCAGCGCGAGAAGATACTGGAAGGCCTCCGCCTCGCACCGGGGGAAAGCTGGGTATATAAAAGCAGCGATCTTGAACATTTCTCGAATGAAGCGGGCCCCATGCGCACGACCACGTTCACGACGCTGGGCAGCGTCAGCGTCACAGGCACGGATGGCTGCAACCGTTTTCAAGGGGGCCGCGCCATCCTGTCCGAGCGCGAGATCGGCTGGGGCCTCGACCTGCAAGGCGAGATGATCGCCACGGAAATGTATTGTCCCAACGTCCTGCCTATCCTCGATCACGTCTTTGCACCCGACACCACCATCAACGTCCATGACGGCACGCTAATATTTGCTCGCGCCTCCACTATGGTAACCTTCCACAAGACTGCAGCGGTGAATTAATTCGGCCCGCCAGTCTTTGGCTAGACTTTCTCCTCATCATTGGATCAGGCTCCTCGGACCACGGCTTCAAACGGATCCACGACCAAGATTCGCAGATCATCCGTTGCAGACAACTTTACACCGCTCGACACCTCCTCAATCCCGGCACATCTTGCGCAAAGCGGGGTTTCGCACAGCGCCCCATGCGCCTATCTGCACCTTTCACGGAGGTTCCAATGGCAGACGGCGCATATATCGACGGCAAGTGGCAAGCAGGCCAGGGAGAGCGTCTTGAGGCCCGCAACCCGGCCTCCGGAGAGCTGAACTGGAAAGGCAGCATTGCGAGCGACAATCAGGTCGCAGATGCCGTCGCTTCGGCGCGCAACGCCTTTCCCGACTTCGCAAACCTTTCGACCGCTAATCGCGTCGCCATGATGGAACGCTGGGCCGACGCCATCCGCGACCACGCCGACGAGATCGCACTGACCATTACGGCCGATGTCGGAAAGCCGCACTGGGAAGCCAAAACCGAAGCCGGAGCCATGGCGGGCAAGATCGCGCACTCCATCCGCGCACAATCCGAACGCGCGGGAACAATTGCCAATGACGGCGGTCAACTCCTGACCCATCGCCCGCACGGCGTCATGGCGGTCTTCGGCCCGTTCAACTTTCCCGGCCACCTTCCCAACGGCCACATCGTCCCCGCCCTGCTCGCGGGCAATACGGTCGTGTTCAAACCCTCGGAACACGCCCCCAATACGGGCGCGCTGTTTGCCAGGCTTGCGGACGCGGCGGGTCTTCCCAAAGGCGTCCTCAACATCGTCCAAGGCGGTCGCGATACGGGCGCGGCCCTGCTGGATCAAGACATTAACGGCGTGCTGTTCACGGGCAGCGCCAAAGCGGGCCTCTATTTCCACAAGCTCTTCGCCGGACGCCCCGACGTCATTCTCGCGCTGGAAATGGGCGGCAACAACCCGCTTATCATCCACGATGCAAACGACATCGACGCCGCCGTGGACATCGCGGTCGTCTCCGCCTTCATCAGCGCAGGTCAGCGTTGCTCTTGTGCGCGCCGCCTCATCCTGCCGAAAGACAATTTCGGTGACGCCGTAATCGAGCGTATCCAGGCCCGCATGGCAGAGCTCACCGTCGGCGATCCCATGACCGACGTTTTCATGGGCACGGTCGTGGACGCCAAACAGGTCGAGACCGCCCTTGCCTTCGAGGCCGATCTGGTCGCTCGCGGCGGCGTCTCCCTCGTGCCCTTTGCGCGTCCGGATGGCGACGGCGCCTATCTGCGCCCTGCCCTGATCGACATGACCAAGGCCACTGACGTCGCGGATGACGAACTCTTCGCGCCTCTCTTGCAAATCTTCCGCGTCTCTTCTGGTTCGGGGGCAATCGACGCCATGATCGCACACGCCAATGCCACGCAGTACGGCCTGGCGGCGGGCCTCGTCTCCGATGACGCAGCCCTCTGGGACTACACCCGCCCGCGCCTGCGCGCCGGGATCGTGAACTGGAACAAGCCGACCACGGGCGCTGCCAGCTCCATGCCCTTTGGCGGGCCGGGCCATTCCGGCAATTTCCGCCCCGGTGCCTATTACGCCGCCGATTATTGCGCCTGGCCCCAGGCCAGCCAGACTGCCGTCGCGCCCGCCAGCCCCAGCCTGCCTAACTTCTAAAAGCGTCGACCCGCTGAAACAGTTTGAATTAATGACCCCCACTTCATGAGCCGGCCGTCAAGAAAGCGGGTTGCAATGAATTTCGCGCAATAAACAGCGCTGTTTTTGCAACACTTGTGTCGCGTCATCACCTTGGAGGGCACGACTTACGGATTGGTATGTTGAAGGCCTGCACGGCGCGTTCCATCTGGATCCCGTCACAACAACAGGACAACAACATGACTTTTACCAAAACTCTTTTCGCGGCCTCCGTCGCGTCCCTTCTGCTGGCCGGCACAGCGTCGGCCCAGGTGTATGACGATGGCCGCGGTGCATATGCCGGCGTCGGTGTCAGCGCGCTCAGCTTTGACTCCTACCTCCTGACGGGCAAGGCCGGCTACAATCTCAACGAATATTTCAGTTTCGAGGGCGAAGGCGGCTTCGGCATTTCGGACGAGAACGACAATCGTGACGGCTTTGAGATCGGCGCAGGCGTCGATTACTACCTCGCCGGGTTTGCCCGCGTGCAAGCGCCCCTGACCGAGCAGTTCGACGTGTTCGCGCGTGGCGGTTATTATTTCGGTCAGGTGGACGGCGACTTCACCGACAATATCAACAACATTTCCGGAAATGTCAGTGCCGACATTGACGGCTTTGCCTTTGGCGCGGGCGGGCAGTTTAATTTCGGTCCCGATTACCTCAATGCCATCCGCCTCGAATACACGAACCTCGACGTGCAAGAGATCGACGATGTGGATGTCGACCGTTTCGACCTCGATAGCGACCTCTATACGGTTTCCTATATCCGCAAGTTCTAGGCGACGGCGAACGGGCCGAAACATGGCGAAACACATCGCGTATGTGTTTCGCCGCTTTTCTGACAGAGCCGTTCACGCGGCGCTCATCGGCGTGACGCCCAGTTTAGAAACTGTCTCATTTGCGCAACACGCGCCGGGCTTTCCCCGCGAATTCTGCGCCCGCGCTTTGTGAACCGGCCCGGCGCTCCTTAGCTATATACGGCACCCCCTATGAAGGTTGTGCATGTCGCGGGTCAGTCCCCGATCCGAGACGATAGAGAAGTCGCTCCTCCACTTTTGGGGGGCGGCTTTTCGCCATTGTGGGACACCTCCGCGCTGGCCACTGCCCTTTTGCCCGCTTATAGCTCGCCCGTGGACGACCTCCTCCCCGATACCTCACCCCCTCCATCCGGGCCCGCCTATCAAGTGCTGGCGCGCAAATACCGCCCCAGCACGTTCGAGGACATGATCGGACAGGAGGCCATGGTGCGCACGCTCACCAACGCGTTCGCAACGGGCCGCATCGCCCACGCTTTCATGCTGACGGGCGTGCGCGGCATAGGCAAGACCACCACAGCCCGCCTGCTCGCCCGCGCGCTCAATTACGAGGCCCCAACGCCCGACGGCCATGACGGCCCCTCCACCGACCTGACCCCGCCGGGTGTCCATTGCGAAGCCATCATCAACGGCAACCACATGGACGTGCAGGAGCTCAACGCCGCCGACCACACCCAGGTCGACAAGATGCGTGCCCTGATCGAGTCCGCGCAGTACCGGCCCGCCACCGCGCGCTACAAGATCTACATCATGGACGAAGTGCACATGCTCTCGTCTTCCGCCTTCAACGCGCTCCTCAAACTCCTCGAAGAACCGCCCGAACACGTAAAGTTCGTCCTCGCCACGACCGAGCTCCGCAAGGTTCCCGTCACCATACTGAGCCGCTGTCAGCGTTTCGATCTTCGCCGCGTCGACCGCGACGTCATGCAGGCCCACCTCGCAAAGATCGCCATGTCTGAGAGCATCGGCGTGTCCGATGACGGCATGGCACTGATCGCTCGCGCGGCTGAGGGCTCCGTGCGCGACGGTCTCTCCCTCCTCGATCAGACGCTTGTCCAGGCGACCGATGGCGAGACCATCACCGCACCGCAAGTCCGCGACATGCTGGGCCTTGCCGACCGCTCCCGCGTACTGGACCTGTTCGAGGCCATCGTCGCAGGCGACGCGCCCCGCGCCATGCAGGGTGTGCGCGAGCAATATATCGACGGCGCCGCGCCTGACATCCTGATCCGCGATCTTCTGGAAATGTGCCACGAAGTCAGCCGCGCCAAAGTGCTCGGCGACGACGCGACGTTTGATGCCGGCAACGATGCCAGCACCCGCTTCAAGGCCCTCGGCGATGCGCTCAGCCAGGGACAGGTCACGCGCCTCTGGCAGATGCTGCTCAAGGCACATGATACCGTCCGCGAAGCCCCTGTGCCCGTCACCGCTGCCGAGATGGCCGTGCTCGGTCTGGCGCAAGCTTCCGACATGCCCGCGCCTGAAATCGCCGCCACAATCATCGCGGAGATGCGCTCCGGAAATTTTAGCTGGCCAAATGCGAGCGAGAAGCTCGCGGCGGCAGGCGTTCCGGTGAAAGGCATCCCCGTCAAGGGCGCTCCCATCCTTGACGAGTCTGCCCCAACAGCAACACCCACGCCCGCCATACCGGCGCCAGATCCCGCGCCGGTTATGCCCACGCCCGTCATGCCCACGCCCGTCATGCCCACGCCCGTCAAGGCAACCCTGACTTTCGAGAGCCTCGAAGACCTCGTCGCCGCGCTCGACGACCAAAGCCAACCCGACCTTATCTTTGACATCGAACGCTTTGTGCGCATCAGCACGTTCAAACCCGGCTATGTCAAATATGCACGCGAACCCGCCACGCCGCCCGACCTTCCCGCCCGCATGATCCGCACCCTGCGCGACCTCACGGGCGAGCTCTGGATCGTAGATGACACCGCCAAGGAAGGCGCGGAGCCCATCGGCGTGCGCGAACGCCGCGAGGCCGAAGAGACGGATGCCCGCATCCGCGAACATCCCGCCTTCGATCATCCCCTCCTGCGTGACCGCGCCGACTTCATTGAAGTCATCGATACGGCCCCCATATCCGGATTGGACGTAACCTCGGAGGATTGACCGTGAAAGACCTGATGGGATTGATGAAGCAGGCCAAGGATATGCAGGCCAAGATGACCAGCGCGCAGGAAAGCGTGGCCCAACTCTGCGTCACGGGCGCCAGCGGCGGCGGCATGGTCGAAGTCACCCTGTCGGGCGAATTCAACATGAGCGGCCTCAAAATCGACCCCTCGCTCCTGTCCGGCGAAGAGACCGAGATCGTCGAAGACCTCATCATCGCCGCCTATCAAGACGCCAAGATAAAACTCAACGCCGCCCAAGCCGCCACCATGAAATCCGCCATGGGCGACCTGCAGCTTCCCCCCGGAATGAACATGCCGTTTTAGGCCAACAGCGCCTTCGCGCGCTTTAAGTCTTCCAGAAATCCTTTCCGCGCTTCCGCCCGCACCTCGGGGTCGGGCACGCGCAGCAGGAAGCTCGGGTGCACCGTCCCCACCACCTTCACCGCCGGATGCGCATTCGTCGCCTCCATCTCCAGCACCTCGCCGCGCACGGATTTCAGCGTCGTCGCCTTGCCCAGAATGCCGCGGAGCGCGGTCGTGCCGAGGCAGACGATAACGTCCGGCCGCACGAGTGTGCGCTCCAGATCGAGCCAGGCATTGCACGCCTTGATGTGCTTGACCTGAGGCTTTTCGTGGATGCGCCGCCGCCCGCGCTGGCTGTGCCGGAAATGCTTGACCGTATTGGTGATGTAGGTCGCCCCGCGGTCGATCCCCGCCTCTGCCAGCAAATCGTCGAACAACTGCCCCGCCGGCCCGACGAAGGGCTCGCCCGCCAGATCCTCCTTGTCGCCCGGCTGCTCGCCGACGAACATCAACCGCGCATCCTCCGGCCCATTGCCCCAGACCGTCTGCGTCGCATCCTCGTAAAGCTCGCAGCGCTGACAGAACGCCGCCCGCTTCTCGGCCTTCGCCAGCGTGGTGATATTTATCTCATCATCAAGTCCGATATGTTCTGCCACGACGGAGACCTTTTCTGTGCGGATGTTGGGCGTGGTCGGTGCAGCCTCGATAAAGCCTTGCCCTCTCTCACTGGCTGAACGCACGAGTGAGGGAATGAGTTCGGCTTCCGGCAGGTTGTCCCAGTAAAGCTTTGGCATCTCCGCCATCATCGCCCCGATCTTCAGCCGTGCGGGATTGAAGATATTTGCGAAATACGTACGCCAAGCATCTTCCATGATATCGCTATCGGGTGCCGCGGATTTCTCCACGCCCAGCGCGAATTTCAGATTTTGCCCATTCCAGCTCGCGCAGCCATCCGGCGTCAGGATCGTCCAGTCCATCCCGACAAAGCGGCGATAGAACCATGGCACTCCCAGCGTGATGATCCTGTGCTGCGGCTCGAACCAGGCCACGAAGACCTCGCGCGTCTCGCCGTCCCGGTCAGGCCGCTCGCCCACTTTGCGAAAGCGCACGAAGGCGTGCATCTTGTGAACGTCCCGGCGAATAGTCTTATCGCGATCCTCCAGCCACGCCACATCCGGATCCGACGCATCCCCCATTAGCGAGGGCGAGGATTGGAGGCGGTGCAGCAGGCGATAGAGCCGCGCAAAGCGGGAGGGATCGCGGTGACACACCACGCGCTCGGCCCGCTCGACGAACACCTTTGGCACGGTCGGTGACGGGTACAGCGCACCCACGCTCTCTACCGGCTCCAGCAAATCCTGCGGGCTTTCGGGGCTCACCCATTCCACACTCTCCGGCGTCAGCCCTCTGGCGAGAGCCGCCCGCGCGCCGTCGCGCCACCCCACAAAATCCGTCTCGCTGTCGAGGCTCACCCGCATGGAAATCAGATAAGTGCGAGCTGTTTCGGCTTCGGCGCAAACACGCGCTTCATGTCCGCCACATCCAGCTTTGTGCCCGGATGATAGTCATGGGTAATGATGAAATGACGGCACACCTTCATGGAATGGGCGATACGCGCGACATTGTCATACATCAGGCGTCCGCTCACCCGCGCGGCCAGCAGGCGATCCACGGTCTTTGCGCCAAAGCCCGGCACGCGCAGCAATTCCTCGCGGCTGCCGCGGTTCACATCCACCGGGAACCACGCCCGGTTCGCCACGGCCCAGGCCAGCTTGGGATCGATGTCGAGATCGAGCATAGCGACATCATCCGCACCGTTGCGCTGGAAAATCTCGCCGGACTCAAATCCGTAAAACCGCATCAGCCAATCCGCCTGATAGAGACGGTGCTCGCGCATCAATGGCGGCGCACTCGGGGGCAGGTCGCGCGAGGCATCCGGAATGGGTGAGAACGCCGAGTAATAGACCCGCCGCATGTCATAACCGGAATACAGCCCCGCCGAACGCGAGATGATCGCCGCGTCCGAGCTGTCATCCGCGCCCACAATCATCTGTGTGGACTGCCCGGCGGGCGCATAGGCCACTGGCCGCGACCGCGCGATCTCCTTGATATCGGGCTTGGCGGCGATGATGTTCGTCTTCACCTTGGCCATTGCCTTGCGGATGGTCGTACCGGACTTCTCCGGCGCAAGCTCGGTCAGGCTGTCATCGCGCGGCAATTCGATATTGATGCTCAAGCGATCCGCATAGAGGCCCGCTTGCCGAATCAATTCGGCATCCGCTTCGGGGATGGTTTTCAGATGTATATAGCCCTGAAACTTGTGCTCCACGCGCAGTTTCTTCGCAATCGCGACCATCTGCTCCATCGTGTAGTCCGAGCTACGAATGATGCCGGAGCTCAGGAACAAACCCTCGATATAATTGCGCTTGTAGAAATCGAGCGTCAGCTTGACGACCTCGTCCACGCTGAAGCGCGCGCGCTCCACATTGCTCGACACGCGGTTCACGCAATAGCGGCAATCATAGATGCAAAAATTCGTCATCAGGATCTTCAGCAAGCTGATGCACCGTCCATCCGGCGCATAGGCGTGACATACGCCCATCCCCTCCGTCGATCCGATCCCGCCCGTACCGAGCGAGTTCTTCTTACCCGTCGAGGACGATGCACAAGACGCATCATATTTTGCCGCATCCGCAAGAACGGCCAGTTTATCGAGAAGCGTACGGGCGGCCATAGCGTATCCAGGGCGGGGGTTTCAGCGCCCGGAAACCGTCCCCGTCGCAGGGAACATATATGGAACGACTTTAGAATATTTGCAAGTTCGAGCGACAGTCCAGAATCCTCTAGAAAGCACGGATAAGCTCCCGCGGGTGACGCGGGACCTCCCTCGGTTCTTGAGCGTCATCACCGCGACCCACGACGATGGAGGTCCCGCGTCACCCGCGGGAGCCATATCGCTTTTACATCTCACCCATCTTCGTCATCCCGGCGAAGGCCGGGATCTCGCGCTTGCGGTAGGCAAAGGATTGGGCTGGTCACCGTTATGCCTGGTTGTCCTGAAGACTAGCTTGGGATCCCGGCATTCGCCGGGATGGCTATATGACAGAATAGTCTTCGGTCTCACCCCTCCTTCGCGACCTCCGCCTCCACGATCTCAACGATCACCCGCTTGGCCGCAATATCCACTTTGGGCACGGCCTCTTTCGTGAACGGATGAAAGAATGCATTCCCCTCAAGCGGCTTAATCTCCAACATGTCACCGGCCCCGAACTCATGCACAGCGGTCACCTTGCCGATGCGCTGACCGGACGGGCTTTTGACCTCGCACCCCACCAGATCCTCAAAGTAGAACTCGTCCTCCTCCGGCTCCGGCAAATCCTCGCGACGCACATGCAACAAGGTCGTCTTGAGCGCCTCCGCCTGCTCGCGCGTCCCGACTTCGGGAGCGATGACAGCAAAGCCGCTTTTTACAGGTCGCGCGCTTTGCGGCGTCAGCACCACCTCGCCATCTGTCCCCAGCAATGGGCCATAGCCGAAACAGGCTTCCGGTTCATCGGTAAACGACTTCACCTTTACCTCGCCTGCCACGCCGAACGCTCCGGCAATGGCGGCAACGACCACAAGCTCGCTCATATCTTTTGGTCGAATTGGCCGATCTCGGAATACTCCGCGAGGATTGTCTCGATCTCGCGGAACATGGCTGTGGTGTTGGCCGCAGAGGTCGGGGACTCCACCACAACAACCAGATTGGGCGTGTTCGAACTCGCCCTGATCAGCCCCCACGTTCCGTCCTCGACCGTGAAGCGCACCCCATTGACCGTGTTCACATCCACAATGGGCTGGCCAATTAATTGCCCACGCTTACCTGTATTCTGGCCGCGCTCCACCATATCCGCGACGATGCGATCGACCACGCCATACTTCTCCTCATCCGCGCAGTGCGGGCTCATGGTCGGTGAGCCATAAGTCATGGGAAGGTCACGCCGCAGATCGGCCATGGACATCTCCGGGCTGCGGTCGAGCATCTTCAGGATTGCCACTGCCGAGACCAGCCCGCAATCATAGCCGCGTCCCACCGGAGCGTTGAAGAAATAATGCCCCGATTTCTCGAACCCCGCCAGCGCGCCCAGCTCCGCCGTGCGCCGCTTGATATAGCTGTGCCCCGTCTTGAAATAATCCGTCGTCGCGCCGTTTGCCGTCAGCACGGGGTCGGTCGCGAAGAGGCCTGTCGATTTCACATCGGCCACAAAGATCGCGTCCGGGTGCAGTGCCGACAGGTCGCGCGCAATCATGACGCCGACCTTGTCCGCAAAAATCTCCTCGCCCTCATTGTCGACCACGCCGCAACGGTCGCCATCGCCGTCGAAACCCAGCGCAATGTCCGCGTCGTGCGCGGCCACCGCGTCGCGCATGGCGTGCAGCATTTCCATCGCTTCCGGATTCGGATTGTGGTTGGGAAACATGTAGTCGAGTTCTGTGTGCAGCGGGATGACCTCCGCCCCGATCCGCGAGAGCAGCTCCGGCGCAAACGCGCCCGCCGTACCATTTCCCGTCGCGCAGACGACCTTGAGCGGGCGGGTCAGCTTCAAGCCTTTCGCCACGTCGTCCAGATAAGCCTCGCGCACACCCGGCACGAAGCGGTAGCTACCACCGCCGGGAGTCCTGGACTCGCCATTCAAAACGATCTGCTTCAGGCGACCCATCTCGTCCGGGCCAAAGGTCAGCGGCGGCTCGATGCCCATCTTCACGCCCGTCCAGCCATTGGAATTGTGGCTCGCCGTGACCATCGCCACGCCGGGACACTCCAGGTGAAATTGCGCGAAATAGGCCATGGGCGATAGCGCCAGCCCGATATCGAGCACGGTTATTCCCGCATCCATCAGGCCGAGCGTCAGCGCCTGCTTGATTGAGGTCGAATAGTGCCGGAAGTCGTGCCCGACCACGATGCGCGGCTCCACACCGCGCTCGTGCATAAGCGTGCCGAGCCCCGC
>Ga0209303_1000707_pt1 | contig 24542 bp, 28 predicted proteins | sample SidtaG_3_FD_187449 | JGI IMG/M metagenome (GOLD analysis project Ga0209303, IMG submission 187449) | Marine algal microbial communities from Sidmouth, United Kingdom - Sidmouth_Asex1 metaG (SPAdes) (version 2) | ecosystem: Host-associated > Algae > Red algae > Unclassified | place: Sidmouth... | reverse complement strand
CGATGAAATCCAGGAACTCCTCGACGCCATCGAAGAAGCCCAACGCATCGGCGACACCGAAGGCGCGCGCCTCGCCCTCGCCCGTCTCGCCGAACTGCTCGAGAACATGCAGATGACCCTCACGCCCAGCTCCGGCGAAGGTTCTGGCGGCGACCCCAGCCCCGGCGGCGAGATGAGCGAGGAGATGAAGGAAAAGCTCGAAGAACTCGCCGAACTCCTCGGTGAACAGCGCGACCTACGCGACGACACCGAACAGGCAGAGCGTGGAGAGGAAGACGGCGATACACCCGGCCAGGGCGAAGACGAAGGCAATCAGGGCAGCGGAACGCAAGACGGCACCGAACCGACGCCCGGCGCAGGCGGCACGGGCTCACTCGCTGAGCGTCAGGAACAGCTCGGCCAAGGCCTCGGCGAGCTGCAGGAACTGGCCGAGGGTGAAGAGGGTCTCGGCGACAAAGGCGAAGAGGCCCGCATCGCACTGGAAGACGCCGAAGACGCCATGGAACGTGCCGCAAGAGCCCTCGGCGAGGGCGATCTCGGCACGGCCCAGGACGAACAGGACGCCGCCATCCAGTCCCTGCGCGCCGCCGGCCGCGGCATCGCCGAAGCCCTGCGCGAGCAGAACGATTCCGAAAGCGAAGGCGAAGAGGGCAACAACCCCCTCGGCCAGAACAATAATGGCGATAATGACCCCAATGCCACACAGGACATCGACCCACGCGACAACGCCCAGCGCTCCCGCGAAATCCTCGAAGAGCTCCGTCGCCGCGCCGCCGAGCAGGAACGCTCCCGCGAAGAACGCGAATATCTCGAACGCCTCATGGAGCGGTTTTAGGTTCCCCTTCCGCCTACACACCCTTCTCCCGCTAACGGGGGGAGTGCCCATTGCAAGCGAGCGCAGCGAGTAAGCAAGGCCGATGGGGGCGGCCCGCCCGAGGCGGGCCGTGCTCTCGGGATAGCTTTACTTTCGACTGCACCCACCGCCGACACGTGTCCCATTCGCGTCGCGCAATCGCCGATTGCGCTTTGGCTCAAACCCCCATCGCCACGGCTTGGCCTGCGGCCTCGGCAATCAGATAATATGGGGCACTTCACCCACTGCGTGGGAGAAGACTAACCCCCTAATTCAACGCCGCCCGCGCACCACTCTCCACAGGCTCCTCCACCGGGAAGAACGTATAGCTCAGCGTGAACTGCTGCACGTCGTCATAGCGGCGCTCGTCATCCAGCTGCGGATCGATGTGGAACAGCACCGGCATGCTCACCACTTCGCCCGGCTCCACGCGCTGCTCGGTAAAGCAGAAGCACTCCGTCTTGATGAAAAACGGCGCGCCCTTGATCGGCGTCACGTTAAACGTCGCCGTGCCGACCAGCGCCTCGTCGCTCTCGTTCTTGACCTCGTAAAATGCCAGCGCGTTCTGTCCGACCTTTACCGTCATCTCGCGCTGCTCAGGCACAAAGCTCCAGTTCAGCCCGCCCGAGACATTGCTGTCAAATTGCACGGTCACCTCTCTGTCGATAACCTCGCTCGTATTGGCATCCGCAATGCCCGGCGTGCCACCATAGCCCGTAATCCGGCAGAAGGTGTCGTAGAGAGGCTTGCTCGCAAAGCCGAGGCTCAACATGCCCAGCGCGATGAATACCAGAAGGGAAAGCGTCTTGCGGTGCATCTCTAACCTCCCCCTACAAATATCCGGCGCGCGCCAGCATGGCGAGGAAGACCGTCACCATGAACGCCAGCAACACTGCGGCAATCGCATAGTTGCGCCGACTGCGCGCGCGAAGCTCCGCTTCGGTCGGCTTGGCGAATTCCGTCGGTGTGTCCCTGTATTCCATCACAGCATCCCGTAGAGCGCGTCCACGAGGATGACCCCGAAAACGCCAAAGAGGTATATCAGCGAATATAGGAACAAATCCTTCGCCGTGCGATCCCCTGCAACCACCGCATATAGCGACGGATCGTCCAACCCCGCCTTGTCGTCGCCCGCTTTGGAGCGGTACACCGCCCACGCCTTGCGCAGGAAGACGAGGCCCAACACGGCAAGCGCACTGCCGGTCACAAGTGTCGCGTTCAACATGCCCACCAAGGCGGGAGCCAGACTGATCAGCAGCACGGCCATCGAATACGCAAAGATCTGCGTCCGCGTCGCCGCAGCCCCGGCTACATTGGGCAACATCGGAATGCCCACCTTGGCGTAATCTTGCACCTTGTAGAGTGCGAGCGCCCAGAAATGCGGTGGCGTCCAGAGGAAGGTAATCGCGAACAGCACCCACGCCTCCAGCGGCGTCGAGCCGGTCACCGCCGCCCAGCCGATCAGCGGCGGAAACGCCCCCGGCGCCCCCCCGATGACGATGTTCTGCGGCGTGCGGCGCTTCAGCCACATCGTGTAGATCACCACGTAGAAGAAGATCGTGAAGGCCAGCCATCCCGCCGCGACCCAGTTCGTCGCCGTGGCCAGCAGCCACACACTTGCCGCGCCCACAAATGTGCCAAAGCCAAGCGCCGCCCGCGAACTCAATGCCCCCCTAGGCACGGGTCGAGTGCGCGTGCGCGTCATCTTCGCGTCGATGTCGGCGTCATACCACATGTTCAGCGCGCCCGACGCGCCCGCACCAAGTGCGATGCAGAGGATCGCGATGATCGCTGCAAGCGGAGTCATATCTCCGCCTTGCCCGACCGCTGCGACCATCCCGGCAATCGCCGTGAACACGACCAGGCTCATCACACGCGGCTTCATTAGTTGGAAGTAGTCACCCGGCCCGGCAAGGCTCAGACCTGCCCCTTCGGCGCTGCCGGCGCCCTCGACCGCACTACCCCCTTGAGCGCGCGCCGGAAAGCTCTCGGCCAGATCGCTCCCGGCCAATGCGAAAGAGGCCGCCCCCGAAAGAGCGGCCTCCTTATGCGTCGGGCTGTCTGGGCCCTCCCCCACTATTTGATGCGGGGCAGTGTGTTGAACTGGTGGAAAGGCGGCGGCGACGGCAAAGTCCACTCCAGCGTCGTCGCGCCCTCGCCCCAATAATTATCGGCCACGCGACGCTTATTGCGCATGAGGAAGGCCTCAATCACCACGACAAAGAACACCACCATGGAAACCGCCGTGATGAGCGCACCCATCGAGCTGACATAGTTCCAGAAAGCGTATTCCGCCGGATAATCGATATAGCGGCGCGGCATACCCTGCATCCCTAGGAAGTGCTGCGGGAAGAAAATCACGTTCACGCCGATGAAGAAGGTCCAGAAGTGCAGACCCGCCAACCACTTGTTGTAGTGATAGCCAAACATCTTGCCATGCCAATAATACCAGCCCGCAAAGATGCCGAACACCGCACCCATGGACAGCACATAATGGAAGTGCGCGACCACATAATAGGTATCGTGGAGGTAAGCATCCACCCCCGCATTGGCGAGGACGACACCCGTCACGCCGCCGACGACAAACAGGAAGATGAACGCCAGCGCCCACATCATCGGAATGGTGAAGCGGATGGACCCGCCCCACATCGTCGCGAGCCAGGAAAAAATCTTCACGCCCGTCGGCACCGCAATGACAAGGGTCGCAGCCACGAAATAAGCCTTGAGGTTCACATCCATGCCGATCGTGTACATGTGGTGCGCCCACACGACAAAACCGACAACACCGATCGCGACCATGGCATAGGCCATGCCGAGATAACCAAAGATCGGCTTCTTGGAGAACGTCGAGACAATGTGACTGACGATACCAAACGCCGGCAGGATCATGATATAGACTTCCGGATGGCCAAAGAACCAGAACAGGTGCTGGAACATCTGCGGGTCACCGCCGAGCGCGGGATTGAAGAACGCCGTGCCGCCATCAATCCGGTCGGTGAACAGCATGAACAAAGCCGCCGCCAGCACGGGAAGCGCGAGCAGGAGCAGGAACGCCGTCACCAGCATCGCCCAGGCAAAGAGCGGCATCTTGTGGATGGTCATGCCCGGTGCCCGCATATTCAAAATGGTCGTGATGAAGTTGATCGCCCCGAAAATGGACGAGAAGCCTGCCGCCAAGAGCCCGATAATGATGAAATCAAATGCCGGCCCCGGATTGCCCGTGGTCGATAGCGGCGGATACATCACCCATGAGCCGCCAAACCCGTTACCGCTCGCCGATCCCGGCACGAAGAAACTGATCAGCAGACAGATCAACGCCGTCGGCAGCAGCCAGAACGACAGGTTGTTCATCCGTGGAAACGCCATATCCGGCGCACCGACCATGATCGGCACGAACCAGTTGCCGAAGCCCCCGATCAGTGCCGGCATGACCATGAAGAAAATCATGATCAGGCCGTGCATGGAGAAGAAGACGTTATAGGCCTGCTCGCTTTCGAACACCTGAATGCCAGGGGCCGCGAGCTCGGCCCGCATGTAAAACGACAGCGTGCCGCCGATGATGCCCGAAATGATACCGAAAATCAGGTAAAGCGTGCCGATATCCTTGTGATTGGTCGAATAGAACCAACGCGCAAAGAAGCCGGGAACATCGGGATCCTTATAGGAGGATTTGCCGTGGGCGGTATTGAGATCGCCGGGTTGGATAACTGCCATGGTCTCGGCCCTCTTACTTCGGAAGCGCGGTTGCGGACGCGCTTTCCATATTGGGTTGCTCGGTCATTGCGATGTCGGCGGGCGCATCAAACGTGCCGCCATTGACGACCCATTGAGCAAAGGCCTGTTTGGACACGACCTCGATATGAATGGGCATATAGGCATGCTTGATGCCGCAGATTTCCGAACACTGACCGTAATATGTGCCCTCTTTGGTCACTTTAAACCAGGTTTCGTTCACGACCCCCGGCACTGCGTCCATCTTGATCCCGAAACTCGGCATCGCGAAAGAGTGCATGTTGTTATTGGACGTCACCAACACCTTGACGGTCGTATCGACCGGCACGACCAGTGGCGCATCGGACGCGAGCAGATAGGGCACGTCCAACTGATTGGCTGTATCTTCGTCCAGCATGTTGGACACGTATTCCTCGACCTGGGCGTCGAAATCCGGATAGGCATAGTTCCAGGCCCAGGTATCGCCGGTCGCCTTGATGGTCATGTCCGCGGGCGGAATGGTGTCCTGAAAATAGAGCAGACGCATGGATGGCACCACGATGACCAGCAGCAGGAGCACCGGCGCGATCGTCCAGACGACCTCCAGCCATGTATTGTGCGAAGTCTTGGACGGCACGGGATTGGCGCTCTCGCGAAAACGGAACAGGATGTAGATCATCAGCACCAGAACGAAAAGCACGATGCCCACAATGATCGGCAGGAGGAAGACGTGGTGGAAATTCACGAGCATCTCCGCGACAGGGGTCACCGGCTCCTGAAAATCGATTCCGCGTTCGACAGGCCGACCCGCGACCTGCGCCGATGCTGTGGACGCAAGAGCGAAAGCGACCAGTGTCGCGAGCGAAGTGCCGATATGGCGCATGAAAACCTCTATCCGAATGGCATGGGACTTGATGCCCTCATGACGTGTATATAGCGACATCGGAGGAGTCGTGTATCCCCGACTCCAGCGCACATCGTCGCATTGGCGCATCAGTTACATCAGCCAGCCCTTGATGAAAACCCAGTAAGGTCACAGAGACCGCAGAGTTTTGCGGCAAACCATAATCTGTCGCAGCGGCTACGACGAGAACAAGCAATCGTAAATATCGCATATCTCATCATCATCGCCGCCGGACTGACGGCCGCCATTTCCGGGCTGTTCGGCATGGGCGGCGGCATGATCTTCATGGGGGTCATTGCCGCGTTCCTGCCCGTGGCCGTGGCAATGGTCGTTCACGGCGTCATTCAAAGTGCGAGCAATGGCTTCCGCGCCTGGCTGCTGCGCCCCGACATCCGCTGGGACGTGCTGCGCTCGACCTTTATCGGCGCTGTTCCCGTTATCGCCATTCTGTCATTCATTGCCTTCGTGCCGTCCAAGATCGCGCTGTACACCGCGCTCGGACTGCTCCCCGCGCTCCTGTGGTTGCCGCGCGGATGGCTGGCATTTGATGCCGCCAAGCCGCGCCACGCCATGGGGGCGGGCGCGCTCGTGACCGGGCTCAACCTTACGGCAGGCGTGGCCGGACCCGCGCTCGACTTTTTCTACGTCAAGACGACCCTGACCCGGCAGGAAATCGTTGCCACCAAAGCCGTCACCATGTTCGGGGCCCACATGGTCAAGATCGCCTATTTCGGAATTCCCCTTCTGCGCGACAGTTCCTTGAATGCCCTACCCGAAGCTTGGGTCTTTGCGTCGGCCATCCCCGCCGTCTTCCTCGGGACATTTATCGGCACGCGCGGGCTCCGCCTCTTTTCCGATAGCAGCTTCAAGGTAGTCTCGCGCTACCTTGTCTCCGCTGTCGGCATCGTCTTCCTCTGGCGCGCTTTCGCCCTGTTCTCCAGCACAGTGTAGAGCGCAATTCCCGACAGTGTCACCAACGTCCCCAGCGCGTCCACACGCCCGAACGGCTCTTTCAACACCAACACTGCTGCTATGATCGTCACCACCGGCCCTATCATGGCCAGCACCGCCACACCCTGCGCCCCAATCCGCCCGAGCGCGATGTTCGTCAGAAAGCTCGGCAGGATTGTGCAAACCACACCCAGCATGAACCCGATCAACAACAGATAGCCCGTCAGTTCTTCCAGCCGATCGCCTGCTCCCAGCGCATAAGTCTGCACAAGGTAATGGATCATCACCCCAAACGTCGCGCCCAGCATGGCGACGCAGGTAAACCGCACTCCGCCCATGGTGTCGATCCGGGGCTTGGCCATCAGCTGAAAAATCGCAAACAGGAAGGCACATGCGAGGATCAACGCTGATCCCAAAGGCACATTCGTGCCCGACGCGATGTCTCCACCTACAAAAACAATAGCAATCCCCGAATAGGCCAATGCGATGGCCGCGAGTCCCGACAGCCTTATCGTGTGGCCGAAAAACAATCCGCCCAGCACGACAACAAATGCCGGATAGGTAAACAGGATCAGCCGCTCCAACTGCGCCGTAATGTATTGCAGCCCCGCAAAATCCACCCAGGCGCAAAGATGATAGCCGAGCAAGCCCAGAACGAACGCCTGCAAGGCGACCTTATGCGGCATCGGCCCCTTTCGCAGCGACCAGACCAGCACACCAAGATAGATCGGCATGGCAAACCCGAAGCGCAGGAACAACAGCGTGATCGGTTCCAGATCCGCCACGCCGTAGGCGAGCTTGACGAATATGGCCTTCATTGAAAAGAGCGCCGCCCCCGCGAGTGCGAACGCAACCCCGACCGCCCTACCGCCGGATATCTCATTCTGCGCCCCGACCAATGGGGCCGCCTGCATGGCTCTCAGCGAGGTCTTCACCGCTTCGCCTTGAAGAACGCCTGCATCAAAGCTGCCGCCTCCTCTCCGAGCACCCCGCCTTGAACCTCCGGCCGCGAATGACAGGACGCCGTCTCAAAAAACTTCACGCCCGACTCGACCGCACCGAATTTCGGGTTCGGCGCACCATAAACCAGCCGTCCGATCCGCGCCTGACTGATCGCGCCCGCACACATGGTACAGGGCTCCACACTGACATAGAGCGTGCATCCCGACAGGCGGTAGCCAAGCTGCCTGGCCGCCATGCGCATCGCCCGTATCTCCGCATGTGACGTCGGGTCGCCTTCCGTGATCGGCGCATTGCCCGCCCGCGCAATGATTTTACCGTCTTTCACGATGACGCAGCCGATCGGCACCTCACCGGCTTCCGATGCTTCCCGCGCCTCTTCGAGAGCCAAGCCCATATAGTCTTCATCATCCACGGCTTGCGTTTGCGCCCGCACACGGCCACGTCAAGCCGCATGGAAAACCCCACTCCATCCGGCGACCGTATAGCCAAAGTGCTCGCCCGCGCAGGGATTGCGTCCCGGCGCGAGGCCGAACGCTTCATCGCGGCAGGCCGCGTGGCCGTGAACGGCAAGACCTTGGCGACCCCTGCCGTCAAAGTCACCGCGCGCGACAAGATCACCGTCGATGGAAAACCGCTCCCCTCCAAGGAGCGTGTGCGCATGTGGCTTTATCATAAGCCTGCCGGACTGGTCGTGACCAACCGCGACGAAAAAGGCCGCGAGACCATATACGATCAGCTCCCCAAGGACCTTCCGCGCGTTATGACCGTTGGCCGTCTCGACATTAATTCCGAGGGCCTGCTCCTGCTAACCAATGACGGAGAGCTAGCCCGCGCGCTGGAACTTCCCGCAACGGGCTGGAGCCGTCATTACCGCGCCCGTGCCTATGGACGCGTCACGCAGGAAGAGCTCGACGCCCTAAAGGATGGCATCACAATCGAAGGCGTGCCCACTGGGCCCATCCTCGCCGAGTTCGAGCGCCAGCAGGGAAACAATGCCTGGATCAACGTCACCCTTCGCGAGGGCAAGAACCGCGAAGTCCGGCGCGCGCTCGAAACCCTGAACCTTCAGGTCAACCGTCTGATCCGTGTCTCCTACGGCCCCTTTCAGCTCGCCAATCTCAAGAAGGGCGGCGTCGAGGAAATCCGCCCCAGCTTGCTGCGCGATCAGGTCGGTCACCTCGTCACCATCGACATGCCCAAGCAAGGCGAAACGCTCACCCAGAAGAAAGCCGAAAAGTTTTCCACCAAGACCCAAGCTGCAAAGAAGGCTCCCAAACCTACCCGCACCCGTCGCCCCAAGCCTAAAGCCAAACCCGGCCAGGCCGGCTATAAAGGCCGTCACCGATGAGAATTGTGGGTGGCCGCCTCAAAGGCCGCAATATTACGACGCCCACGGGCCGCAAAACCCGTCCCACATCCGATCAGGCGCGCGAGTCCCTCTTCAATATTCTCGCCCACGCCGAATGGGCACCGCCACTGGAAGACGCCGTCGTCGCCGACATCTTCGCAGGCTCCGGAGCGCTGGGTCTCGAGGCAATTTCGCGCGGCGCCGCTTTCTGCCTGTTCATCGAGGAAGCACCCGGCGCGCGGGCGGCCATCCGGGATAATGTCGATGCCATGGGTCTTGGGGGCATGACCCGGGTCTTCCGCCGCGACGCCACACGCCTCAAGATTCCACCCTCGCAATTACGCGGACCTCTCACGCACATCTTTCTCGACCCGCCCTATGACAAGAAACTGTGGCAGCCCGCGATCCGCGCGCTCCTGCGCCAGGACCTTCTCGCCCCGGACGCTCTCTTCATCCTAGAAACTGGCGCCGAGGAAGAGATCGTCTTCCCCGCACTTACCATCGAGGACGAACGCATCTGGGGCGCGGCGAAGGTGACCTTTGCGCGAGCAAGACATACAGATCAGTCAAACAACGACGTTGACAGGTAACGCTCGGCAAAACTTGGAATAATCGTCACAATCCGCTTGCCCTTCATGTCAGGTCTTGCCCCGACCAGCAGGCTGGCCGCGACCGCCGCGCCCGAGCTGATCCCGACCGGAACACCATCCACGGCCGCCACGTGTTTGGCCGTGCCGAACGCCGCATCATTGGTGATGGTCACCACATCCGTGACCAGATCGGTGTCCAGATTATCCGGAATAAAGCCCGCCCCGATACCTTGAATCTTGTGCGGCCCTTTGCGGCCTTCGCTGATCATGGGACTGTCCACGGGCTCGACCGCAATGATGGCGATGTCCGGGTTCTTCTCCTTGAGATATTTCCCCGCGCCCGATAGCGTGCCGCCCGTTCCCACACCCGCAATCAGTGCGTCCACGCGCCCCTCGCAATCCTCCCAGATTTCCGGGCCGGTGGTGCGGTAGTGTATGTCGGGATTGGCCGGATTGGTGAACTGGTTCGGCATGACCGCGCCGTCGGTCTTGGCCACAATCTCGATGGCTTTTTCGATCGCGCCCGGGATTCCGCCAGACGCTTCCGTCAGCACCAAATCGGCCCCCAGCAGGGCCATCATCTTGCGCCGCTCGATGCTCATGCTCTCCGGCATTACCAGGATCGCCTTATAGCCTTTGGCCGCTGCCGCAAACGCCAGCCCGATACCCGTATTGCCGGATGTCGGCTCGACGATCGTCCCACCCGGTGTCAGCTCGCCGCTCTTTTCCATCGCTTCTACCATCGCCACACCGATCCGGTCCTTCACGCTGGCAATGGGATTGAACCATTCGAGCTTGTAAATCAGGTCGGCCGGCACCCCTTCCGCAATGCGTGGCAGTCTGACCATCGGCGTATTGCCAAGCGTGTCGAGAATGGAATCGTAAATCTTACCGTGGGCCATGCGCCCCTATAGGTCGGCACCCACCGCTTCGGCAATGCTGGAATACCCGTCCCGCGACAGGCACTCCACCAGGGTCGCATTGATCCGGTCAACCAGTGCCGGCCCCTTATAGACCAGTGCGGAATAGAGCTGCACAGCCGACGCGCCTGCCCGTATTTTGGCATAGGCCTGCTTTCCCGATCCCACACCTCCCACTCCGATCAGCGGCACGCGCCCACCGGAAGCTATTGCAAATTCCCGCAACACCTCGGTCGAGCGCTCGAACAAGGGTTGCCCGCTCATGCCGCCGGCTTCCCCCTTGTGACGACTCGTCAGCCCGTCACGCGACAACGTCGTATTCGAAACAATGATTGCATTCAGACCCTGCGCCAGAACCTGTTCGACAATGCGCTCCGGCTCCTCCGGCGCAAGGTCGGGGGCGACTTTCAGAAACACCGGATAGTCGTTGCCACCCCCCGCCAATTCAGCCCGCGCCGCTGCTACCCGCGACAGCAATTCCGCCAGCGCCGCCTCGTCCTGCAAAGAGCGCAGGCCAGGCGTGTTGGGCGAACTGATATTGACCGTGAAATAATCCGACAGCCCCCAAAGCCGCTTTAGCCCCAGGACGTAATCGCCCGTCCGATCGGTCGAGTCCTTGTTCGCACCCAAATTTGCCCCGACGATCCCCGGCCTTCCCACACGCTTGGACAGCCGCGCCGCAAACGCTTCCAGCCCGCCATTATTGAATCCCATACGGTTGATAACCGCACCGTCCTCGGTCAGCCGGAACAGGCGCGGCTTGATATTTCCCGCTTGCGGGCGCGGCGTCACCGTTCCGCATTCCACAAACCCGAAGCCTGCACGCAGCATCGGATCCGGCACCTCCGCATTCTTGTCAAACCCCGCCGCCAGGCCCACCGGATTATGCAGGGTCAGGCCCGCCACGATTGTCGCGAGCTCCGGCACATGCGCAGCACGCGACCGCGGGCCAAGCCGCAGGCGATGGCCTGTCCGCAGAGCCCGCACCGTGACGCCGTGCGCCCGCTCGGGCTCGAACATCCTGACGGCGCCCAAAGCCAATCTGTCTCTGAATCCCATGCCGTCGCCCTTGCCTGAAATCTTCACGCATGACCACCACCCGTCCTGTGGGCAGTATCCATCTGCACAACAAAAAGCCTTCTAGAAACACATATCACAGACACATTCCTTGGCCGCCGCGATCCCTTCCGCGCCGAAGACATCTTCCGCGCTATTTCCGTCATCAGCCGAGACGTCGGCGTCACCGATTCCCCAGTAACGGCTGCTGTCGCAAAACAGCCCGGCACACTTGTCATCGGCAAGTTATCTCTCGCTCGCAGCATCGCGCTGCTATCCGCATGGCTAAGACAAACGACGACATTCTTATCGAGGCCGCTAGCATCGCCGGCGACGGCTATCGACTCTTCACGGGATCCGTCGCCAGCTATGACCGTATAGACGCCAACGGCTTCCTCGTAGGCGCACTCACCCTTGACGACTCTGGCCAGCTCGCGGGCGAGACCCTGACTCTTCTCATCAAGAACGAATCCCTTGTCGCCCTCCAAAACGGTCGCGTCGTTGCCACATGCCCCGATTTCATCACAACGTCATCGACACCACAACCCATGACGGAACCAACAGTCCCAATTTCATTCCGAGACAAGACATCACCGCCCTCGGCTTCCGATCAGACCCCATCTGGCGCATCGCCGCAGGCCAGACCGTATCCAGCAACCGTTATTTTTGCTATGGCATCGACTACATCCCCATCGAAACCCGCCTGGCAACCCACCAGTAAAGCCTTTGGCAAAGACCTTTCGCGATACCCCTCGCAAAAATCTGCATCCAGCCCTTTCGCCTACCTCTCCCCTCCGCTAAAGCGCCCCCGCTACCAAAAGCAGCGCCCCTATAGCTCAGCTGGTAGAGCACCTGATTTGTAATCAGGGGGTCCGCGGTTCAAGTCCGTGTGGGGGCACCACTATTTTAGATCGACGATCGCGTAGGTTACTGTAAACCCTACGTTTTCCCTCATCTAACCCCCTCCACACTATTATTTCCTGTCATTTTGGGCCACGTAATGGGCTACAAAATGGGCTATACGCATGTCTGAAATGAGGCACCTCGATCAGTATCTGAAACAGCGCAAAGGGCGTTGGTACTACGTCCGGCGTGTGCCGTTGCGCTTCCGCGACGTGGACAATCGCGATGTCATTAAGCTGGCCTTAAAAACCGGATCGCGAGAAGTCGCCCGCGCACGGCGTGACAGTCTGGCCGAAGCCGACGAACAGCTATGGTCTTCACTGGCCACCTATGACGCTCCGGCAACATCCAGCTCAGCCATGCGTCGCTATCGCGCCGCCAAGTCTCGCGCCTTTGCACGAGGCTTCATCTACACGCCCGTCGAAGAGCTGGCGTCGGACAAATCTGACGTGACTGAACTTCTTGTTCGCATAGAGGCTTTGCAAAGCAGCCTCCGAAAGCCTCAAGAGATTGCGGAGACTGACGCGCTAATCGGGACGGCTCCCAAGACGTCAATCAAGATCAGCGAGGCGTTTGAACTCTATTGCGACAAGATCACGGTCGGCGACCTCAAGGGTAAGTCTCCGGCGCAGCGGAAGAACTGGCGAAAGGTGAAGAACCGCGCCGTCCAGAACTTCATCAGGCTTCGCGGCGACAAGCCGATGTCCGATGTGACGCGCGCGGATGGGCAAGCCTTCTACGAATGGTGGGGTGCGCGAGTTGATCCGAAGGATGGCTCCAAGCCGATGAACGCTAACAGCGCGAACAAGGACCTCACAAGCCTGCGCATCCTGCTTCGCGAGTACTGGGCCTACGAAGGCGAACCGAAGCGCGATAATCCCTTCGCTGACCTGCGCTTTAAGAACGTCGTCTATAGGACAATACCGCCCTTCTCTACTGATTGGATAGAGACAAAGCTCCTAGCGGACGGAGCGCTCTCTGGCCTCAAGCCCGAAGCGCGACACCTGCTCTGCGCTCTGATTGAAACGGGTTGCCGTCCAAGCGAGATCGCGAACCTCCGACGCGAGCACATCGTTCTCGATGCCGAAGTCCCTCACCTACGCATACGCCCAACGGAAACTCGTAAACTCAAGTCGAAGTCCGCCAGCCGCGACATCCCGCTGCTCGGCGTATCGCTGGAAGCCATGCGCCTCGCGCCGGACGGCTTTCCAAAGTTTCGCGACAAGGGTTCGCTGCTCTCAAATACACTGATGAAGTACTTCAAGGCGCATGGCCTTTTGGAGACGCCGGACCACCGGATATACTCGCTGCGCCATGCTTTCGAGAAACGTATGCTGGAAGCGGAGTTGGACTACGGACTGCGCTGTACACTCATGGGTCATCACAATGCACGACCGAGCTATGGGGACGGCGGCTCCCTTGCATATCGGCGGGATCAGCTTGCGAAAATTACGCTTGGAAAGAAGAGCTCGCCGAGGTCTGAATAATCCCCATAGCAGACCTCAGATATTCGAGCCTAGTTCTACTAAAGATATAGAGACAATGAACTCAAGGCTGATTGCTAAGAGGATGTTCTAGAGTTCAGAACGCCTCGCCTAAACTCGAATTCTAAGCATCGGCAACACTTGCATGTTGATCGATCAAAGCCGCGATACGATCGCGATGGTCTATCAGAAAATCACGTTTTTGACCGTTTGCATTTGATATCAAGTCATCAGCTTGTTGAAGAGCCTTCGGAAGCGCTAAAGCTTTGCAGGGCTCTCCTAAGCCCATAAGCCTAGCTTGAATAAACTGTTCCCAGATAGCGTGGCGTTCAACGCTGAGATGTTTTGGTGCCTCACAAAAGATGATAAACTCACCAAGTTCGCGATACCGAGCGTCTTCAATTTGACAGACTATAATATATCGATCCGCCCAATCGGCATAGTGGAAGTCTTGGAATTTGGATTGATCGCTATGATGTGGAAAACCATTATAGAGCCTCTCCTCGACATGTGGAGACACCTCATATTCCGGTTGTTCACTCATATAAATGTCGAACAAGCGCTGTTTCAACGCCGGATCTTGAGCAAATCGACGTCCTCGGTCTTCAATCTCATTTAGTGATAGTTCCGACATTCGGGAGTGTGGATGCGCATCATCTGCGTCAACAAGGCCCGGCAGAGCGTTTGCGCGAAGTTTGCGAATTGGCTTAGGGTTTCTCTTGAGCATTCTGGCAACTTCATCATCCGTCTTTCCAGTGAAGTCTTCAGGCGTGAACTGCAAGTTGAGTGCAATAACCTCGTTCGAGTTGTCTGGGTTGATGTCGATCTTTTGAAGCAAGAAGGTATGCGCTCGACCAAAGTAAAACTCAGTGAGTCCAAATACCTCCTCGGATTCACAAAAATCGAGCACCGAACCCTTATTCGAGAAACGCAAAAACCGAGACCATGTTTCGGGTGCCGAATCCCGTACTTTTCGACACATGAAAATTGTAGCCTCTACATCTGACATCGCCTCATGCGCATTAGCGTGATTAAATCCGTTCGCTGGCGCGAGCTGGTCAAGTTTGTATATAGCCTGACCATTCTGCCTCGTTGGGTAAATAATGTCGCCAGGTTCATATATAGACGCAGACTGAAGCATCTTCAGAGTGTCCAATCGACAATTGCCATTCATGTTGGTTAGATACACTGGTAGCAGTGATTTGTAGAACAGCGCCCTCAGTAGCACCTCGTCAAATTTGATTGAGTTGTGGCCAATGAAATGCGCCGGCTGCCAATCCGTGAGTTTTTGATGGATCTGGCCAGCCATCTCAAACTGGCTCGCATAAGTTGGATCATCGAGCTGTGCAGCGGTTACGCCCGTTACGTTCATCGCGCCGGGGCTCGCCACTACATGCGGTTGTAGACGTGAACGAATTTCGAAACGGTCGATTTCGTTCAGGTCGTCATCAGTGAGGATTGCAGCAAACTGAAGGACTTGATCGAATAGGACCTCGGTCCCGGTGGTCTCGGTGTCATAAAAAACAAAAGCCATTTGTGAACTGAGCTCTATATGATTTTTGCAATGCGATAGGTCATTGCCGTTGCGCTCACTTTGAAGGCGCGAGCCATAACCTCAACGGCTTCGTCATCAGGGATACGCCCGTAGTCCCACCCCTCATCTTCCATATACTTTAGTATGAGGTCTCGCGGCATTAGCAATTCGGCTGCAAACTGATTGGCTTCAATCTCCAAGTTGACTGTACCTGTAGAGGACGCAGGGTCACGATTAAGCATAGTGATAACTTTATCGACATGCATACCTTTGCGCAGAACGTCATCATGAAGCATAAAGTGCCCAATTTCATGAGCAATCGTGAAGCGCTGGCGATGCACATGGTGCCGCGCGTTAACACCAATCACCGCTATGTCGTCTTTGTAAAACGCCATACCTGATAGTTCATCGTCGAGTGCCGAGTATCGTAATTTGATGCCCTCGCGCTTAGCGATACGATCAACCTTGACCGGCCAATTCTCAATGCCGTGCCGTTCGAGAACGTCTTTTGCGGCGTTTTCACATTCACCACGTTCTATGCGCTGTCTTGGGATCATAGCCAAACCTAGCGCACTCTACGAGCAAGCTCTTGAACCTGAGCAAACTGCGCCTCGCTTAAATCGCGTTCTCCATGAATCGGTACTTCCGTATCGTCTCCATCATCCTCTGCAAGAAGAGCCGGAAAAAGATCGTCCATGGTTGATAGGCTCAGAATAGACGCCAAGTGAAACACTTGATGACCTGAGGCAGTTTGTCGGCCTGTCTCGATGTTTGCGATTGTTCCTCGGGAAAACCCCGAACGGATCGCAAAATCTTCCTGAGTAAAGCCTTTGGCTTTTCTCAGGTCGCGCAAATTGGCGCCGACAATTTCGTTGAATGTAGATGTTTCCATCCAAGAGTTATCCTTTTTTACGATAAGATTGTCAAGCAAATGCACAATGTGGCTTCTGCTGTAAAGAATGTGCACTGAAATCACTTTTTTTTTGTGCGTCTGATTGACATTGCGAGAATCGTCGGGCATGCCCAAATTGTGCTTCAGGCAATCAAGCCAAAAGATAAGGAGACACACAATGTCAATTCTTTCCGATCCTCCCGACCAGCAGAGCAAGGTGCAATTTTCCGCATTTGTGGCAGATGAATCGCTCGAATTTCATGAGATCGGTTTTGATCGTCAGTTCATCGAAGGAGATCAGCTTCTTCGCAAGACGGGTCGTCTTCCAACGATCAATCACCGTATATCTCAACTGACATTTCCCGGCACAAAGTCGCACGATGATGACGATGTTATTGATCTTGGCGGCGATAAGCCGGTGCACTTGGTCATTGGGAAACTCGACGGCCTCAAAGCGATTGCTATCGACGAAATTGTCTACGAGCTGCCGTTCGAGAAGCTCAGCGAACCAGCGCTACGCAAAATCGCTGGCGTTTCCGAGCATAAGATTATTGTTCGTCAGAACTCCAATGCACCGGATGAACCACTCAACGATTCTTTAATTGTGTCCTTTCTTGGTCGAGAGACAGAGCGGTTCTACACCCAAGATGCCACGGTCACGGTTTGTGTAGATGGGGAACGCGAACAAGAAGTTCGTCGTGGCTCCTACCTTCTGACAAAGCTCATCGCGCTACTGGGTATTCCAGCTGGATACGCACTGTCTTACGTCAATGCCGTCGGAAAGCTTGTGCAGGTGAAATCGGGGGATTCGATTGCCGTTTTCGACGGTATCAAATTCTTCGCAACGCCCGCATGCGGAGGAGCATCTTAATGAGCCCGGACGATCAACTGCCCGCCATTCAAAGCCTCTGCGCAGGCGCGCAGCTGATCGACGAGCGAGGCTGCAAATGCGTGTTTCTGCCTCAATTGGGCATCCGCGTCGGCGATGTTGACGCGAACCACGACGCTCTGTTCGTGCCCTTCAATCTTCTTGGTTATGGAAGTAGTCGCCTGTTATTTGCCAGGCAATTCTCTGCTGGTGGTGGAAAGAACTGGACGCAGCACACCCTTGTCGGTCGAACTTGGTGGACACCTTCCTTCAAGGTGCCTCAGCAGTCCTCTTGGCGCGACGAAATCCTTGCGCATCTGCGAGGGGTGGCCTGATGATCTGCTTCAAGATGACAACCAGTCTGTTGCACATCATTCGTGCAGACCTCCGGCGTCCGCATCCTTACGCGCATGAACGGGTTGGTTTTCTAGGTGCAGGACTTTCACTGACCCACTCGCACTGCACACTGCTAGCACATAGCTATCAAAACGTTCCCGATACTGAATACCTCAAGGATCCGTCAGTTGGCGCGATGCTAGGCCCCGATGCCATGTTCAAAGCTGTTGCGTGGGCCCACGAAACGAAGCTCGCACTCTTCCACATTCATGTACATGGCGGAATGGGAATTCCACGCTTTAGTGGGGTCGATCTGAGAGAAGCTAAAAAGTTCGTCCCTGATTTCTTTAAGTTTTGCCCCGAGTGTCCGCATGGAACGATTGTTCTTAGCAATGATGCCGCCTTCGGGCATGTCTGGCTGAACAAGCAAGACGGCCCTCGCACTGTTGGCAAATTCTCAATCATAGGTCCGCGCATTGAAAGCTGGAGGGTACCCCATGAGTGATTTTTCACGACAGTCGTTTCTAGGTGGCAACTCTCAGCGCGTAATCCATGACTCAAAGGTGGGGCTTGTCGGATACGGCGGCGGGGGATCGCATTTTGGACAGCAATTCAGCCATATTGGCGTCGGTAATTTCGTCGTAGTTGATGACGATGTGATCGAAGAAAGTAACCGTCACCGCTTGGTTGGCAGTGAACCCGATGACATCAATATCCATGACTTGAACGACAACGCAGCGAAGGTGGATATCGCGCGACGCCAGATACTGCGTGGCAATCCAGATGCGCAAGTCACTGCTCTTAAATGTCGGTGGCAAGATGCGACGGAGATGCTTTCCGAATGCGATATTATATTCGGTGCCGTAGACTCATTTGCTCAGCGCGATGAACTGGAGCGCTTCTGTCGAAGAAATCTAATCCCATACATCGACATCGGTATGGTCGTTATAAAACTCGACGATGACCACTTCGCTATTTCCGGTCAGGTTGTACAGTCCTTGCCAGGTGGCCATTGTTTGCGTTGCTGTAATATCGTTACGGACGAACGCATTGCCGAAGAGGCCGATCAATATGGGGCGGCCGGTCCAGAACCTCAGGTCATTTGGCCGAATGGCGTTTTGGCATCTACCGCCGTTGGGTTTGGTATCACGCTACTAACACCATGGTTTCAACAGCCGAATGCACTCCGTTGGCTCGTATATGATGGTAACAAGGGAACGCTAAGCGAGCCCGCAATGATTTCCCACTACCTTGATAATCACCCTTGTGCCCATCACCCTCTAACAGAGGTAGGAAATCCCTTTGCAGATATCCGAGACTGGCAATCGGAAGAGTTTCTGCAAGCAAAAGAGACCAGATCTCCTTCTAATAAATCGGGTTTCAAGGAATGGTTCAGGAGCGTCATTCGGTTCTTTAGATTTTAACACGTATCGCGTTAGTCATCCTTCGGTAAATCAGCAAGGGTAGCCAAATCAGTGGGCGCAACCTACTCATAATGAGACGAAAATATAAGGTCTGATTTGCCCCCGTTGAAGACGTTAGCTAAAAGTTTGTACTGTCTTTTAGGTACATCTCTATCCGCCCGCGTCGGCTTTGCATCTTGTCCAGCTCTCGCTCTAGCCGCTCGAACAACGGCCACGCCGCATCTCCCTGACTGTCGATGACGCAAGCGAGTATCGCGAGGCAGTGCTCCAAGCGTTCTTTAGTGACTGGAGCGTGTCTTTCCCTAGACACCGTTCGTATCCTCCGGCCACTCTTCTTGGCTGGTCCCGTGGCTAGTCTCATCGACAGCGACTTGGCGCAACGCCTCCAACTCGACTTCGGTAAAGAACGCACTCTCATCCAGATAGACATCTTCCAGCGCGCCAAAGAAGAGGTTTGGCGACCGCATGAGCGTTGCTTTGAGATTCACGGTGAACTGCTCGAACAGCTCCGCGCCTCGCGTAATAGCCGCCTTAGCTTCGGAGTCGGGTAGGATGGGTACAAATCTAAACATGACGCGGGCGAACATCGCGAACGCCTCAGCGTGGACATTGGCCTTCTGGCCGCTCCGTTCCATCTGCTGTGTCATCTGGTCGAGCCGTCGCAAAACCGCATTGTCATGCTCGATCTTGTAGTCGTCCGAGAGATAGACTTTGAGCGCGTTGTTTACTGTGTCCGAGATTGTGACATGCGGACGGCTCGTCGCGAACTGTAGCTTGGCGTATGTGTCATGGTCGACATAGGCGCGCACGCGCGGCTTGGATGTGGTCATGGGTAAACTCCGGCTTGTTGCCAAGAGTCCCACCGGATGGCCAAACTTACTAGGCCAGTAAGTTGAGGAAAGATGAGGGTAGAGGGGTCGGAACGTAGTGTTCCGGGAAGATTGCAATTTCGGCCTATCGCGAAAGCCCTCTTTGCCGTCCGGTCACATCCCAGCTAATTCCGCCCGCGCTGCAACGCCCGACAATCGACATACCGCGTCTGCGCTCCATGATCGGACGCCACGGCACGAGGCTGAACTCGCGCGACCTTTCTACGATTGCTAACTTCCCGCTCGGTCGGTCGATAGTATCGGTGAACGTGCCTTCCATAGTACCGAAGTCGAGCGTCGGCAGGTGAAACTTACCCAAGCGCTCCGACACGGCCTTGCGAGCGTCCTGCAAGTCTATCGTGCGTAGCTCTTGAATGCCTCGCTTGGTTGGTCGTCCTGCCTTGTCCGTGTCCACGCCAAGCTCTTGGATCACGCGCATCCGTCTTGCTGCGGCTTGGTGAATGGGACTATGTTCGGGGAGTTTATCGGTTTGCCCGTCCATCAAAGCACTGTCGAGCCAGGTCGCTCCACGGGCAGTTTCCATCTGCGAAAGCGTAAGGGTGCCGTCGCGCTGCATGGGCGCGGGCATTCGCTTTGCTCGCTCGGCTTCATAGGCTGCGGCGCGCTGCAAATAGTCCGACGGAATACGCCATGACCCGTCCTCGTTGCGCGTGACGATAGACTGACGGCGCAAGGCTTCCAATCTGCGCTCATGTGCTTTGACGAACGCTAATGAGGCATTGTGCTCAAGGTGATGGCTCGCGGGGCTGTATGTTCGGTTCCGCCCGGTTGCGAGTTTGTCGATGGTAACGTCTGCTGTCTTCGGGCCGCGCGGGTGCGGGCTGACCGTTACGACTTGTCCTTTGCGTAAGGTTCCGAACGTCTCGTCCTCTGCGACCTTCGCGTAGATCGGATTGCCTTGCAATGTCTCGATCACAACGAACCCGCCTTCGCGCCTGTCGTCGGGTCGGCCATAGCTTTGCACAATGCCCGTCTGCGCGCGCGAATGGGCGTCTGCCGGGTCAAAGATCGCATCCAAACCAATGGTCTGCTCGCGGCCCGCACTCTTCATCGCGCGGTGCAAGGTCTTCACGATGTCGCGCTGCTCGCCCATCCGGGTCAGCGTCTCGCGAAAGTTGGGCGAGGTGCGCCACTTCCCGCGTCCTTCATACTCCGCCAAGCCCATCCGGCCCAACGTCTTGAAGCGACGCCCGAGAAGTTGTTTGCGCCAGACCTCCCCGGGCCGGGCGGGCTGCGAGAGATCGAACTCCCAGTCCGTACTTCCTCGCTCGATCATGCGGTCCAACTCGGTCGCGCGCTCCGCCCCAATCGTGCGCGCCAACTTCGCGCGCCGTTCCAGTTCGCTGACGGGTCCCAACTCGATGCTCGCCAAGTCCTGCGCCTGCTCTCGCATCCCGTGCGAGATGTAGTCGCGCGGGATCACCAAATCTCTGCCGTCGTCGCACACTCCTCGCACGACCAAATGCACATGCGGCTGGGCCGTGTCGTAGTGATCGACCGCCACCCAATCGAGCCGCGTGCCGAGATCGCTTTCCATGCGACTGACAAGCTCGCGCGTGTAGCTCGGCAAGTCCGTCATCCGCTCTGCATCTTCGGGCGAGATGACAAAGCGAAAATGGTGGCGGTCGCCCTTGCATCGATCTTGAAAAGCCTCGGCGTCTGGCTCGTACAATCGCGAGCCAAAAAGCTTTCCCGGCTGGCCGTCACGCTGCGACGCCTCTCGCTCCAAATAGGAGAGGTGAGCGCGAAGCTTTCCAGCGCCACCCAGCTTCATCTTCTTAATCGATGCCTGAACGATGACGCGACGATGAAACGTCCGCGCCGCTCGGCCATTCGTGCGCTGTCGCGACCTGCTAGATTGCCGCCCGCGCTTTGTCATGACCGACGAGACAAAACCCTTGTACCGCCGCGCACCAGGTCGGCGCGGTCCATCGCTGCGCGACCGTCCAACTCTGATCCGAAACTCGTCATCCATGCGTCCGCTCCAAAAAGGCCATTCGGACGCTAAAATAAGGGGTGGGCCTATCACTTTGCGCAAGGGGTACGGGCGAAAAATAACAAGCGGTAGGCCTATCCCTTCTCGCGAAAGCCCTACCGAAAAGGATGTGCAGACAGAGACTTACCCAACGGGTGGGCCGACCTGTTTTATCTTGCCTTCCGCGCCTTTCACCCGCGCCCTGCCTTCCGACCCGACCCCATGCGCTCCGAGCGACCGCGCAGTCGACCCAGATACTCCACGCGAACCAAGATTTGCTCACGCCGAACGGGACCAAAATGCCGGCTATCAAACGAAGTCTGCACATCGGTTGAAACGAGAAAGACTTCGTCTTTCGAGAGTGAATAACAGCCCTGTCTCGATGGGAGTGGACGACCCATCGAGTCCTGCGCGAGCACAGCTAGGGTCTCGCGCCCGGCAATCTCGACTACGCCATTCCGGTGGCAAACTGTCTCTCCAGTCGTTGCCCAGACTGTCTTTATGAGTGGGATACCGGGCGGCAAATACTGCCGCTCAACGGCAAGCGACGCGGCGTCCGCTGGCGCATATGCGGCCACATAATCATCGCGCCCGACCGCTTGAGAAGTGTGCAGTCTATACCACCCGACAGGCGCGCTATCGCTCGGATTGTAGATCAATCGTGGCACGCTTGGACGCGCGATTTGATAGAGAGTCGCACCGCATAAAGCCGCGACAGCAAGCGGGACCAAGGCTCGGATCAGCATACCCAGCCCTCCAGGATTGGCCCTAGAGGCTGTGCTTGATGATTGGCCAAATGGAGCGCGCGCCAGCGGCGCTCCGACAACTGTTCGGGCAAAATTCCAGCTGCGCGCATGGCATCGATCGCCTCGAAGAGACGCTTGACGCGAGTCTTGCCGACCGTCCGCGACCAGACATCCAGGCCTGGATGTATTCCGTCAACGCGCGTGATTGGACCGACAGGAGTCGCCTGTCCGACAACGATGGACCAAGACTGTGTGCCATAGCGATTGGCAAGCCAGCGCTCATATCCAAATACGCTGCCGGGCCTGAAAACCGCTAGCCTGCGCTGCCAATCCAGTCGGACATAGCGTTCGATATTTCCGAAAAGGATGCGGTGATTGATACGGTTCTTACGATGGTAGACTTCCGCAACCGTATAGGCGCTACTGGTCATTATCGGCACGGTCGTTTGCCGGAGCGAGCGTATCACCGACATGCTGGGAGCGAGACCAGAGGTCGAGATCGTCGCGGTGATACAGGACTTTCGCGCCGTGTTTGCGGAAGGTCGGTCCCTCATGGCGCCAGCGCATGGCGTCCAATGTCGAGACTTTCATCCGTAGATATTCAGCCGTTTCTTCGACCGTCAGAAACGGGCTTTGTGCAGCTTTCGCCATTATCTTTCCTTTCAGTGTGAGCCATCGGGAGACGCCGATGGGAGCTTATGAAAGGACTATATTCCTAGTCTTGAGGATGGCGGAAGTATCGGAATCGGGATTCACGATTCCGATACCCCTAGAATGTCGCACGTCGAAGATAGTCGCGATACCCATCTCGAACGAAGGCACGACCGCGGTCGCGCGCACGAACGGCGTGGTTCTTCAGCGACCGGTTAAACGCCCATTCGGCGTCGACCCTCTCTTTACCAAACAACGCAACGGCAATGTCTTTTAGACTTCCTTTGCGTCCCCCTTCACCGGAATAGATGTCCCAAGCGAGCAACCCCTCCATAAGTTTTTCGCGGTTGGGCGGACGCTTTGCAGGTGCGGGGAAGCCATCGTCAGACCGATGGAGTGAGAAGAGTTGCTCCGCACTGACAATGCGTTCCGGGAATGCATCTGTCCCGGTCAATCGGACTTCGATACGGGTCTCGTCATCGAGTGCGACGAGGTCTTCGCTGACCATCTGTATCCAAAAGTCGTGACCGCCCAACCGCACATGCCTCTGCCCGTCCGGCGTGTCCAAAACGATAGGGCAGCACTTCAAAGACGCGAGCGAGAAGCCGTCGGGTCTGTCCTCGTCAGCTATGGACAAGCTGACTTCAAGCGTCCTGCAAAAAAGGTTCGGAAGCCAGAAGACAGGAACTTCGCTAGCCGAATGATCGGGGTCAGCGAAGCCGACTAATCCAAAAACCTCCGCTTCTAGAAACGGCTTTTCATAGCGTAGATACCGTAGGCTGGCGCGTCTGTCGCAGAGTGTCGGAACCTGTGATGCATGATGTCTCCAAGCTCGCCTGTAGTCAGGATTGCGACGCAGTCCTTCCCACGCCCACGCCGCGTCCGACATCACAATTTGTTCGTCGTTTCCCATCACTCAGCCTCCAGGCGAGATCGTCACGCCTCCAGAACAAAATAGGAACATTGTCCTATAAAAGTAAACAGGGAATCCGAAAAGAGTCAGCGCGGCGCTCAAAATAGTGTGGCGACAGCCCCCTTTCCAGCCTCGAATACAAGCACGAAGCGACCGCCCGGCGTGGTTAGCCGAGCGGTCTGTTTCGGTCTGCGGCTGGCCCTTACTTCGGGTTCCAGAGCAGGACGAAGCGGTCGTCATCGTCCTTCACGGGCGCGAGGTTGGCGTAGACCTTGCCGGGGCCGATGGCGGGGTCGGCCAGGGTCAGAGACAGGTAGTCCTTGCCCGTGCTTTTCGCCGTCTTCGTCCAACCCGCGCCGATCTCCGCGCCCTTGTCGCCGGCCAGAACCCGGAAGTCGGGCTGGCTGGGCCGCGTCTTGCGACCGTTGGCGACGATGCGGATGGGCGTGGACAGCGTCAGCATTGCGAGCGTGCCCTCATATCCGGTGGCGGTGGTTGTGACGTAGCCAAGTGCGTTTGCCATGGTTCATATCTTCCTATGTTGATGTCGCGAGGACCCGATGCCCTGTTGACGCCGACCGTAAAGAGCGGCGCGGCAGGCTCGGTCACCGCTTGCGGTCGGAGCGAAGC
>Ga0209303_1000702_pt1 | contig 24628 bp, 25 predicted proteins | sample SidtaG_3_FD_187449 | JGI IMG/M metagenome (GOLD analysis project Ga0209303, IMG submission 187449) | Marine algal microbial communities from Sidmouth, United Kingdom - Sidmouth_Asex1 metaG (SPAdes) (version 2) | ecosystem: Host-associated > Algae > Red algae > Unclassified | place: Sidmouth... | reverse complement strand
GTGGTGGTGCGCCATTGGAAATAGTAAAACAGTATGTATCTGCTCACCCGCTTTTTTTCGCTCTCATCCATACCTTAGCCCCGCAAGGCTTGGCTTGAAGATATGGATTTCCCGCTCACACAGTTAAAGTTTTGAAGGCGACGCTCAATTACAGGTGTGCGAGCGTCAGATAAACCCCTAGATAAAGCTCTTTGGGTCATTACCTCTTGGCTGACTTTGAGGTAGATTACCCAATGTAGTGGACGTGAGCGTAAATGAAGCAACCATCAAACCACTGGTTAAAGCAGATAAATTATTACTTATTACTTACGCGAAGCGTTACTAGTCTTCATCCCAATAAAAACGATAAAACAAATGTTCGTTTTTAAATGAATGTTGGTCTGCCACATGATGAATCCATTTTTCTTCAATTAGTCTTTGTCCTAAGTAAATTGCTTGCTCAATAGAAAGCTCTAAAGAGTCTATTAAATATTGACAAACTTCACTTCCAACTACACATTGTTTATAAACTTTAAGGTTATGTCGGCGATCCTTGATTTTTATTCCTCCAACGCTGCGCATTTGAGAAACTAAATCTTCAAGATCTATTTTTTTGATAATTTCTAAGGGGTCTTCTATTCCCAACATTTTGGCGGTTTTATCTTCCATCCAAACCGTTAAACCTGTACTGTCCTTTACTAAGATATAGGATTTCTTACCCCTGTCTGCCAAATATTTGCTTTTACAATACTTTATAGCGTTATGTTCGTCTTCTAAGGTAAAAAATTTTTCTTTGATATAAGTTTTGTTTTGAAAAGATATACCTGGCAAATATTCTTTTCCACCTGTTTTTTCTGTACTAACATTACAATAGCTTACTTGTTTATTGGTTAATATTTGCATACTAGTTACCCTGGTATTTCTTTAATTCATGAAAGTGTTAATGTAATGTATTCAAAATACAAAGAATACAAAAATATTTGTAATATTATTTAATTAGTTATTTTTCATAAAAGGCACAGACATAATAATTGCCAGTCTTCGATGCCAAATAATTTAATGCTGAAGATAAACTATAGTCTTTTGCTTTAAATTTTATCCTCATAAATTTCATTCAGCAACCCTCAGCAACTAATCAATTTTGCCAAGACTATTAGAAAAATTAACTCTCTCTTTCTGTATAAGCCAATCGATTAACAATCATCGCTTAAATACAGAAGTAAGTAGCTAGTGGAGCAAGGCTTAAATAAGGTAGCCGTTAAGCAGTTAAAACTTTGCCTCGATAAGTCCATTTGAAAGGTTTTGCCATCTTGTCGTTATAGTAAGCGCTCAAATCGAGTTTTCGAGGTATTCTGAGAATCTGCTGAAAAACAAATAAAGCTATTCTTATTAACCTCTTAATTTAAATTTATTTAAGAAGTTTAATCTTTAATTAGTTAAGAAAAGTTCAATTCAACTTAATACAGAAAGTCAATAAAATCATGGAAAATTCAATTGAGATTGGCAACGGACAAAATATTCAAATCGAAGAATCAGTTGTGGTTGAAGTTGGTCAACCAGGAGTTAAGATCACAGGAAATAACGCTCAACTTCAGGTTGATGCTGAAGGTTCTATCACCGCTCCTGATGATGGCAACACTGGAGTCTTGTCATCAGGTAATGGAGTTAATATCGAAAATAATGGTGCAATATCAGGAGCATTCAATGGTATCAGTTCTTCTGGAGATAATTTTACTCTTAGCAACGTAGGCGAGATTACTTCTGATAGTCGTGCGGTTGATATTACCGATGGTAATAACGTTTCAGTAACCAACTCTGGACTTATCGAAGGGACAGGAAATCAACGCAACGGGACATTTTATATCGATGGTACTGTTGATAATGTCAATTTTAGGAATGAAGAGTCTGGAATAATTGATGCAGGAATAACCTCTGGTGATGGTCTTTCGATTCAAGTTGGTGATGCCAATGAAGATGCTATCAACAATAGTTTTAATCTTGTTAACGAAGGTTTAATTGTTGGTCGCGGACAGGCAGAGTTCTCACCAGAAGAAGGACGCTTAACAGCTAATGGATCTAGTGGTGTACGTTTCTTTAACGGTTTAAATGAAGGTAACGCCACCATAACAGGAGACTTTATTAATAGTAATGGTGGACTAATAGCCTCTGATGTTAATATTGGTTTCTTAGGCGGTTTTGTAGTTGAAGATGGCGTCAACTATAGAGGTGGAATCCGTAACTCCAATGGTGCTGAAATTTTTGGTGAGCGCAATGGTCTCTATATTGGGGATGGGGAACACCAACTAGAAATTAACAATGAAAGCAATAGCTTGATTAACTCTGGGAGTCGAGTAGTTAACCTAGATGGTGATAACGTTACCTTTAATAATAGAGGAGAGGTTGCTGGTGTTGGCGACCAGAGAAATGGAACATTATATGTTGATGGTACTGGTGATGATATTGCCATTAACAACTTTGGGGGAGGCATTATCGATGCGGGAGAGGGCAACTCTGGTAGTGGTGTCTCAATTCAAGTGGGTACTGCTGGTGGGTTGAGCGATGGTAGTGATGATACTGAAACTTCTGTCAACCTATTCAATGATGGTTTAATACAAGGTCGCGGTACAGAAAACGTCCCTGCAGGATTACGTTTGTTTGTTGGCTCAGGACTTACAGAATCTACCTTTACTGGCGATATTACCAATGACAGCAACGGTGTAATTAGTTCGGAACAAGATGCTGGTATTTTAATCGAAGAAGGTATCAATTTTAATGGTCAAATTGTCAATGACGGTACTATTTCAGGTGGAAATGGTTTAGCAATTAATGCTAGCGGTGCTTTAGGAAATATTGAATTGACTAATACAGGTGTCCTTGAAGGAGACGTAGTATTGGGAGATGGGAATGATACTTTGCTTAATAGCAGTTCTAACGACCTCAACATTACTGGTGGTGCGGGTAATGATATTTTGACTGGTGGTGCTGGAGCAAACGTTTATAGCTTTGATGGTGATTTTGGACAAGATATCATTACTGATTTTCAGACTAGTCAGGATGTTCTTGATTTTGGTTCATTGTTTGCTGATGCAGGTCAAGCTTTGGGTTCAGCTACTCAAATTGGTAATGATGCTGTCATCGATCTGGGTAATGACAACTCTTTAACCCTAGCTAATCTGGAAGTGGCTAGTCTGAGTGAAAACAATTTTTCTTTCGGTTAAATTTTGGCGTTACTGGGCGTTGCTGAATGAGTAATAATTTAAGCGATCGCGGGAACAGTATATAGTCATCAATAGAAATATTACGTCTCGGACGTTTCAACGTCCGAGTAGTCTTATCCCCTCGATAAATCAGAGGGGCTTGCGACTGCCCGCACATTACCTGTCAGACATCACCATGAAGCGCGTTCCCTTGCGCCTGACGGCGATATCCGAAGGTGTATCCTTTAGGACGCGGGGTCACTTCATGAAATCACCAACGCCAGAGAAACAAGATGATGGCTAACTAAACTGCTAATTGGAGAAAGAGAAATAGAAATAGTTTTAATGATTGACGAAACAGGAGATGCAAAGAAGCGGTGCGATTTGAGTAAGAAGTCTAATATATTGAGAAAGCATCAAATGCTTTAACTCCAGCGTTGATCGAGAGTTCGCAGATATGACTGAAAAGCTGCATCTTGTATAGGAAGAATAATAGCATCGCGATCGCTATCGTTATGATGAGAGTGCCAAAGTCCAGGGGGAGTGACAAACACAGAACCAGATTTCCAGTAAATTCGTTTCCCATTAACAATGTTTCCTTCTGCATCTAAAGATTTCCCAACTAGAGTGTATGCACCATTAGGAGCATCAATTACTAGATCGAGTGCTACAGAATTATGACGATGGGGTTTTTGCTCTGTACCGCCTGGTAAATAAACCATTAATGCCCAGAGAGTGTGGGTTAAACTGCGGGTTAATTGAGTTGATTTGTTGCCCAAAAGTACGCCAATTCGATTGCGTTTACTTGCCCCTGGCTCTTGAGCGATTTGCTTTAATTCCGAGCGTAGGCGATCGCCTGGATATAAGCAGGGCTGAAAACGGGGTGTTGTAGCTCTCACTCCTAAGTAATTAACTAACGCTTCATCTGTCACCCAATAAATGGCAGTATCTTCGCTAGCATAATGAATGGCGCGATCGCAACAAGGTAAGGTGAATAAATCACCCTGCGACCATTCTATTGTGCCGTATTCGCTTTCAGTTTTTCCGCAACCTCTAATTACATAAAATTGTTAAAATCATTTTGTTTTTTCCAGGGATGAGATAATCGCTCGCTCTACTTCATCGGCAGCTTTTTCTCCATCGATGGTCAATAGTCTTTGGCAATAGTCATAGTATTCCAAAAGTGGTAGAGTAAACTCCTGAAAGTTTTTAAGGCGACGCTCAATTACAGGTGTGTGATCGTCAGATAAACCCCTAGATAAAGCTCTTTGGGTCATTACCTCCTGGCTGACTTTGAGATAGATTGCCCAATTTAACTGCTGTTTAATTTTTTTGAGCAAAAAGTCTAACTCTTCTGCTTGAAAAGCGGTACGAGGATAGCCTTCTAAAATCCAGCCAGCACTCACATCTGGTTGAAGCAGTCGCTGTTGGATTAGCTGAATTGTTAGCCCATCGGGAACGAGTTCGCCTTGTTCGACATAAACTTTGGCTTCTTTACCCAAATCTGTAGCTGAGTAGATCGCCTCTCGAAAGATATCTCCTGTAGAAATACAAGGAATGTTCAAGCGATCGCCTATTTTCGCAGTTTGTGTTCCTTTTCCTGAACCCGTTCCTCCCAGCATAACTATTCTCATTACCGCTTTGCTATTAAGTTAAAGTTGACGCGGTTCTGTTGTAACTCAAATACTTTAAAATCAACAAGTCTTTAAGATACTTTACGTGCGATCGCGCATCAAACTCAATTGGTTTTAAGATAGAGCGATAAATATTAAAAATCCCAAACAAAACAAAATAGCCAAAACCAAGAGCTTGAACTCAACACTGGTAATCGTTTTTTTGATTTTTAACACCTTTACTGAATGAAAACGAGAATTTGACTTGACTTTGAGTTTTGGATAATTAGGGTAGCGATTTGTTGGTGTTTTCTTAGGTAATCGAAATTGCAGTTTATTTGATTTAGCTTGATCTTTTCGAGATACGGTTACTACTGATGATGAAGCTGGCTGTAAATTGTTCGTAGGTTTACCACCTTCTGCCGTGAGTGTTTCCGTATGAGAATTAGCATGGGATTTTGAATCTAAATTTATGTCAGATTCCGATACCGTACTACGAGCAAACTGTTCTTCTAATAGTTCTGATTTGATGGTTGAATAGCCTTGGTGAACTAATTTGATTGACCATTCTAGTTGTTGAGAAGAAGCATTCTTAAGTAAATATCCTTTGGCTCCTAATTTAGTAGCTTTTTGAACATACTCCTTATCTTCATGACTACTAAGCATAATTATCTTTACATGAGGGGAAACCAAACTAATTTTATTTAAAACACTAAAACCATCAATTTCAGGCATGTTTATGTCTAATAAAACAATATTTGGTTGTAGAGATTCTACTTTTTTTATTGCTTCATTTGCGCCTGAAGCCTCTCCAACTATTTGAATGTCTGACTTCTTCTCCAGTAGTATTTTGATACCTTCACGGACTATTCTTTGATCGTCAACTATAAGAATACGAATCATTATGGATATTTCTAAATAATAAGCAAGTTATGGGGACTCCATTACTTGCTTATTATCTTACATTTTGTAACTTGAAATCTAAAGAAAGTCGACTGTTTAATGTAATTATGGTGAACTACAATAGATCCCTGAGAAACGAGCAAAACAGATAAAATAAGAACATCATTTCTTATTACGTTCAAGATTTATGACTAGTGCTGCACCAGCTAAAACAGAATACGAAGCAATAATTGGTTTAGAAACTCACTGTCAACTAAATACCGAAACCAAAATATTTAGTAAGGAGTCAACTAAATTTGATGGCGACAACCCAAATACTAATATTTCCCCCATTTGCTTGGGATATCCTGGGGTGCTTCCCGTCTTAAATGAAAAAGTACTCGAATATGCCGTTAAAGCAGGGTTAGCTCTTAATTGTCAGATTGCACCCTATAGTAAATTTGATCGCAAGCAGTATTTTTATCCTGACTTACCTAAGAATTATCAGATATCCCAGTTCGATCTTCCCATCGCCGAACATGGTTGGGTAGAAATTGAAATTGTCGAAAAACCCAATACAGAACCGATCCGTAAGAAAATTGGTGTTACTCGCTTGCATATGGAAGAAGATGCCGGAAAATTAACTCACGGAGGGAGCGATCGCATTGATGGTTCGACTTATTCCTTGGTAGACTTTAACCGCGCGGGAATACCATTGGTAGAAATTGTTTCGGAACCCGACTTGCGTAGCGGTAAGGAAGCAGCAGAATACGCTCAAGAAATCCGTCGTATCATGCTTTATTTGGGGATTAGCGATGGCAAAATGAATGAAGGTTCGTTGCGTTGTGATGTCAACATCTCGGTGCGCCCTGTAGGACAAAAAGAATTTGGTACTAAAGTAGAAATCAAGAACATGAATTCTTTTAGTGCGATTCAAAAAGCGATCGACTATGAAATAGAAAGACAAATAGATGCGATCGCCAACGACGAACCCATCTATCAAGAAACTCGTCTTTGGGAAGAGGGTAGCGGGCGTACCAAAAGTATGCGCTTAAAAGAAGGCAGCAGCGACTATCGTTATTTCCCCGAACCCGATCTACCACCCATTGAAGTATCGAAAGAACAGTTAGAAAGCTGGAAAGCAGAATTACCTGAACTTCCTCTTAGCAAACGCTATCGCTATCAGTCGGAGTTAGGCTTGTCAGCTTATGATACTAGAGTCTTAACTGACGATCGCGCTGTTGCTGAATATTTTGAAGCTGCGATCGCAGCTGGTGCAGATACCAAGCAGGTAGCTAACTGGGTAATGGGTGATATTGCAGCCTACGTTAATAGTAATGACCTCAAGATTACCGAAACCGAACTAAAACCTGAAGTTTTAGCTGAATTGATTAGCCTAATTACAGAGGGAACAATTAGCGGAAAAATCGGCAAAGAAATTTTGCCCGAACTGTTAACTAGAGGTGGTTCTGCTAAAGCTTTAGTCGAGAAAAAAGGCTTGATTCAAATTTCTGATACAGGGGAAATTGAAAAGATTATTGATGAGGTAATTGCTGCTCATCCTAAAGAATTAGAACAATTCCGTGGTGGTAAAACTAAGCTTAAAGGTTTCTTTGTCGGGCAAGTAATGAAGAAAACTAGCGGACGTGCCGATCCTAAATTAACTAATCAAATATTAGGCAAGAAATTACAAGGCTAAAAGTCAACTACTAAATTAATAATTGAGTAGGATTGAATTTCAAAATTCAGTTCTACTTTTTTATTTTCTAAATAAAGCATTACACATCAGGGTCAGCAGACTCGGCTATAAGTTGTAGGGTTTGTCTGAAACTTTTATAGTTCTTGATCGTCAAAATTACTGAAGGGCGCGGTAAACATTAAGACCAAATACTTAAACCAATATCTAAATATCAATCTTGCGTCACTAGTATTTTAAATTACTCATCTTGTAAAATTTCAGGAACTAATAATCGTGTCATCTCAAACTATGAAGTCTTTAAACAAATATTTTAAATCTGTGGTTTCTATTGCTGGTTTCTCTGGTTTAGCAGCAGTTTCCTTTAGTAGTGCCAGCAATGCCAATACTCTTGGACAAGTAAGTCAATCTATTAACCAAAGTAATCAACCCCCAGAAGTAATTATTACTGCTCAAGCTCAAGATACAAGATTTACTTGTCAGTTTGTTGATGGAGAATATACCGTAATGTATTCCCCTGAAAGCCAGCCCGATCAAGCTTATCCTTGGGCAATTCCTAGTGAATTGGGAGGTGGTTGGACTCCTCAAAAACGCTGTGATGCTATTACTCGTCGCTTTGAAGAATATCGTCAAGAAGGATTGCTAGAACTAGCTACGGGAACCGAAAATGGTTACGATACGATTTGCGTCACAACTCAACTAGATCCTTCTGACTGTAAATTGATTCTAACCGTTCCCCCTGGACAAGATCCTCAATTAACTCGCGACTTGATTTTTGATAACTTGTTGGTTGCTGACGACGGACAACAAACTCAGGGAGTATATACTTTTGGCGATAGTCAATCGAATGACGATATTTTGGGTCAGGTAGAACAGGTGCTTGGTGATTCTGGTCAGAAGAAAGAAAAGACTAATTCTCCTGAAAACATAGATCTGCGACCTTTTCTTGATCCTGCTGATGGTGGCACTGGACAACAGCTAACTCAAAGTAATTCGGCGACACCTCAACCCAATAGTCCCGAACGCAAACCAGATTTATTCAAGTAAATATCCGAGGATCGATTATAGTTCAATCTTTGGACAGTATTTTCTTATGGGTATACTCCCAAATAGTGGGAGCTAACAAAACAATAGCAACTATGACCAGGGCAGCTATACCCAGTTGAGCAACCCAGCTTACAATTTCCTCTAGAGTGACAATTCTACCCAGGAAATAAGCCAGAGTGACGATCGCAGTAGACCAAACCGCAGCACCACCTAAGTTGCAAAGTAAAAACTGTTTATAGGGCATCTTGGTAATACCCGCCAGTGGTCCTGCAAAAATTCGGAGAATAGTGACAAAACGCCCCCAAAATACGGCTTGAGCAGCATTACGACTATAACGATCCTTTGCTAGCTCTAGCTGTTGCTCTTGAATACGAAAGATACTGCCAATCTTAACCAAAAATTGCCAACCACCAACTCTACCAACCCAGTAACCAAAATTATCTCCTAAGACTGCCCCCGCGATCGCACTAGACAATACTAGCCAATAATTTAATTCTCCACTACCTGCCAGAAACCCACCCACAATAACGATGGTTTCTCCAGGTAAAGGAATTCCTGTATTTTCGAGAGCTATCCCAATAAATACTACCCAGTAACCATAAACTCGCGCTAGTTCTTGTAGGGTATCGAGACTAATAAATTCTAATGACATCCAACGTCTTAACAAAGATTAACGTTCTTTTTCATCTTGACGCGAACTAGGTAAGAGTGTCAATTGCTAATGGTAGTCTACAACACAGTGTTGCTCGTGTTAATTGTTAATTGCTATGTTGGTACAGCTACTCCTGGACGTAGTTTAGACCACTTGCCAGCTTCCTCAACAAAGCTTTGACAACCGACGACGTCCCATTCCATTTCGATTGTTTCACCCTCAGTGCGGATATTAACATTGATAGTTGGTTCGACTGGTTCAAAAGTGGGATTTTCGGTTAAGTGGGGTTGCTGGTGTTGCGTTTCGACTGCATTGTACGTTTGACAGCGATCGACATATTGGCAGTTAATACAAATACACATATTATTCCCATTCGGCTTGATCCTACATAACTGTTAATTTAACAAATACCTAACTTAGTTAAACAATTTATTTAGATAAATTTATCTGTAGATTTAAATGGCTGTAAAACAAATTAAATCGTATTTATCCAAGTTAAATATTTCTTGGAATTTGAATCAATTACCTGCTACTGCTTACTTAGTAGGTGGCTCAGTACGAGATGCCTTACTACAGCGTTATAAAACACCTTTTGATTTGGACTTTGTTTTACCAGATAAAACTATTGAAACTGCCAAGGAAATTGCTAATAAATATGATGCGGGGTTTGTGGTTTTAGATCGCGAACGAGAAATTGCTAGGGTAGTATTTCCAGAGGGTACATTGGATTTTGCTCGGCAAGAAGGAGCTAGTTTAGCAACAGATTTGAAACGACGAGACTTTACAATTAATGCGATCGCTTTTAATTCTAAGTCGGGACAATTAGTCGATCCTTTAGGGGGCGTAGCTGATTTAAAACGAAAAACATTGCGGATGGTTAGTGCTAATAACCTCGAAGACGATCCTTTAAGATTGTTGCGGGCATATCGTCAGGCTGCCCAGTTGGATTTTACAGTTGAAGAAAAAACTCAACAAGCTATTAGCGATCGCGCCTATCTTTTGGCTACTATTGCAGCAGAAAGAGTACAAGCAGAGCTTAACTATATTTTTATTGCCAAACAGGGTAATAAATGGCTTGTAACAGCAATTGAAAATGGATTATTAAAGTTCTGGTTGCCTAGTATTGACGCTAATAAAATAAATGAGTTAGATAAAGTAGAAAAAGCAATCGTCTTTTGGTCTACTCTGGGTTTGAACACACCTGAAATTTATATTTTAAGTAAATTAGCTACTCTGGTTGCCACGAAAGTAAGCGCAGCAGAAATCGAGTTAACTCAATTGAAATATTCTCGCTTTCAAATAAAAGCTATTACTAAAACAGTCAAACACTTACCTCAACTACAAACTATGACTGATACTATGAGTTTGCGAGAACAGTATTTTTGGTTTTTAGAAGTAAAAGAAATTTTTCCTGTTTTAATCGTTAGAGCGATCGCGACAGGGGTAGAATTAGAGTTACTAAAACCTTTAATTGAACGTTATCTTAATCCTGCAGATTTAGTTGCTCACCCCCAACCTTTAGTTACAGGAAACGATTTGATTGAAAAACTAAACCTTAAGCCCTCTGCCATTATTGGCAAACTATTAACAGAAATTCAAATAGCCCAAATCGAATCTAAAATATCGACACCTCAACAGGCTTTAGAGTTTGCAGCATCATTGAGCATTGAGCATTAAGTATTCTTCTATTTAACTGATGACATGCCCTAATTATTAATTGTTATTTTTCCCAGACATAATATTTGTTCTGATTCAACAATTAACTTTTCAATATTAATATCTTGACCCAGATCTATCTCTAGTTTCTCTGTTAGCTGATCGATACAGTTAATATTGTTACTGATTTTCAAAGGAAACAAACTTAAAGTATGACTGTTACTTAAGTTGATTTCTGTAGATACATTCAAATTATGATCCTTACCAGTATTGTCTTGATAAGTACCTAATAGATTCAGTTGATTATTGGCGATCGCAATTTGATTCCACTCAATGGGAATATCTACCAATTGCCAATTATCTAGAGTGATTTGGGATTTGGATAAAATAATCTGCCAGAGATCGCTCAATCCACTTTGTAGTAAATCAGAATCGATTGAAGCGTTCAAATCATTTTCATTCAAACTAACTTGGAGATCGACAATCAATGGTTCTAGAAGTCGCAGGGGTTTCTTTTTGAGAACTTCTGGTAAATTAATTGCAATATCAGTACCGTTGATGATAACTTCGCGTAAATGTAATCCTTGGTAAACCGCTCGTTGACAAGATAAAAATACTTCGGGTATGTAACCCTTAAGAATTTGACTATTTTTGCCAATAATCTTGACCTGCAAATCCTCAACCTGACTAACGAGCGATCGCAAATAAAACTTAACTGCGGTAGATAATAATTTAGTAATCACTCTTGACACATAAATAAATAAAGATTTTACACTTTGTATTCTGTAAAGCGATCGAGACGGAAATTTTCTGAGCAAAACGAGATTTAGCTGATACTTTAGCATCCTTTTTTGGGAAGTATATGACTAGCTCATTCACAGTGGGAGGATCTTACTTTTTCTGTAACAATAAGAATTACGCAACTGATAGGAAAATCTTTCGATGCCCGAACGAGTTCAAAAAGTTTTATCCCAGTGGGGAATTGCTTCACGACGCAAAGCTGAAAAAATGATTTTAGCCCGAAGGATTGAGATTAATGGTCACACAGCCAGCTTGGGAGATAAAATCGATCTAAAAGTTGATACACTTCATGTAGATGGCAAACTAATCGAAATATCAGATCGGCCCAATTCTGTTTATTTGTTGTTGAACAAGCCTCCAGGGGTAGTATCTACTTGTTTCGATCCTCAGCATCGTCCTACAGTTATTGACTTATTACCAAAAAATCTTCAAAAAGGTACGGGAATTCATCCTGTGGGTAGATTGGACTTTGCTTCTAGCGGAGCTTTAATTTTAACTAACGACGGTAGTTTGACTCTTGGTTTGACCCACCCTCGCTATCATTTACCCAAAGTATATTTGGTCGAATTGGATCGTTGTCCAAGCAAAAAGGATTTATCTCAATGGCGTCAAGGAATTGTGTTAGAAGGAAAAAAAACTTTACCTGCAAAAATCAAACTGATTCATGGAGATAAGTCGGGCAAAACTATTGAAATTATTTTGACTGAGGGCAGAAATAGACAAATACGTCGCGTAGCTCAAAAGCTAGGCTATCAGGTGCAAAAATTACATCGTACTGCTATTGGTTCAATCGTCTTAGATACCAATCACCAAAATAAACTTATTTCAGGAAAATACAGACATCTTCAAGCAGCAGAAATCGATTTTCTGAAAAATTCTTATAATAAAAAACTTCAAAAAATTGCTGCAAAACCAGGAGAGCAGTAGATGACTAAAAGTAATTTAACTAAAAAACAGCAGCTACAGCTACAAGAAATTGGTTCTCAGCTAAGAAATATTCGCTTGGAAAAATCGATTTCCTTAGAATCGATTGCCAAGAAAACCATGATTTCTCAAAGATTATTAGTGGCTATTGAAACGGCAGATCAAGAAGAACTACCCGAACCTTTCTATATTAAGGCTTTAGTTAAAAAATTTGCCCAAGAATTGGGAGCGCATCATCTTAAATTTGAAGCAGTTACCGCCAGCGACGACGAGTTAAAACAGTTTCAGCCCAAAGTTAAACGTAAATACTGGCTAAATTTTCAATTGCGATCGCTTCACCTATATTTAATGTATATATTACTGGTGATTCTCTCTGTTATGGGCATCACAGTCTTAGTCGAACGCCCTGTAATCATCAATCAAGCCCCCATTGAGAAATCAGGGGTAGATGTAGCACCACCTCAAAATGAACCGATCATTTCAGATAACTCATCTTCTGCTGCACCTCAATTTGTTTCCCAATCTAGCGATTCTGAGTCAGTCACCGTCGGAATCAACCTCCAAGAGCGTTGTTGGCTCAAAGTAATGGTGGATGGAAGAGTCGCTTTTGAAGGAATATTACCCAAGGGTACTCAACGACAATGGAGTGGCGATCATCAGGTTACAATACGTGCTGGTAATGCTGGTGGTGTGGTAATTAGCTTTAATAATGAACAACAAAAAATCCTGGGGGCGCCAGGACAAGTTGAAGAAATTACCTATACAGTCAATTAGTTTCGGACTGAGTATCCCAAATTATAATAAACTACGGTTGAATTTCAGCTTTCATTCTTTCTAAAGTTACTTCCATTTGGTCGAACATCTGTTGCGGGGTCATACCAAACTGATTAAGTTGAGTTTTAAGCTGCTGTACGGTCATTTGCGCCATAAAGTCTTCAGAAAGCTCAAAACGCTTCATAAAGATGCGATAGCGTTCCATCAGGCTTTCCATCTGTTCGATGAACATTTTTTTGCCCTCACGGTCAAATTTACCGTATTCGCCCCCTAGTTGCATTAATGACTGATAATCATTAAACAACTTTTTAGCTTCTTCTTGGACTACTTGAGAATCAAAAAATCCCATAATATTTAACTCAACTTACTTAACGAGATCGGTTTGGATTTAGATAATTAAACAAATTATCAAAAACATTTATCTTTATTGTTTTGTTTATACATTCCATTGTATGACAGTAAAAAATCTAAAGTAAAATACGGTTTACCGCATATTAATTGTTATCGATCAACTAACAAAAGAGAGATTAATCAAAAAACGACGCTAGCAGATCTTAATCATGAGAGATCCAGTCAATATATCCAGGTTCATCCACCAATTCTTGAGCGAGTAAAAAGCTAGATATTGTCCAATTTTGGTATTTTCTGGCTTCTTTGCCTACTAAACGACCATTTTTGCCATCATAATATTCCGCCCACTCGTCCTTATGAAGACGTTTAGCTGCGATCGCGATCGCTTTATGAGCCAAATCGGTACGCTCCATTTTGACTGCAGCCGCCACAAAGAAACATAGTAAAACAGGCCAGTTTCCGCCATTATGGTAAGACCAAGGACGGTTTTTGGGGTCGCATCCGGTAAGTAACTGCCAATCTCTATTCTTCAAGGCAGGGAAACAAATTTTCATTGGCATCCAGCCGACGAGATCTCCCCATTTGCGATCGATGGTGTGCATAATAATTTGCCCTTGCTGGTGCAGAACCAAAGAAGACAAAATTGACATCATATTACCCAAGGCAAAAAAGCGACAGTCTAGATGAGACGGTCCTAAATTTCCTGCTAGATAACCACCTTCTTCGGGAAACCACTCGCTTAACTCAGCATAGGGGATCGACTCAGCATAAATATTAAATTGATTGAGGGCATCTTCGCCATATTCTTCCGAGTCGTAACGATAAATAACATTGAGCTTTTCGGGATCTAGCCAATAGTTATGGCGAATATGGCTAGTCAAAGGAGGAAGACGATTCTCTATTGCCTGAATAATTTTTAGATTCTCTTGATTATTGAGTAATAATTCTTTGGCACACTTGAGAGTACTATGGAACAAAGCTTGAATCTCAAGAGGATGACCGTTAATACCCATACGGCGATCAATCATGCAAGCACCATCAGGCACAAGCAGGGTAGGATACATATCAAATCTAGCAGAAAGACAAAGCTCAATAATTAACCTAATCCCCTTTTGCATCTCAGGACTATGGGCAAAAGAGTTTTCTCCTGTTGCCTTGATATAAGCCCGCAGTAAAAACATCCACCACAAGCAAGAGTCCACAGGAGTAACTCTACCAATAGCGTGATCGCCAAAATCAGCCTTCAGGAACTCTTCATCTCCTTGGTGCAGCACTTTAAAGCTAGCAGGCATTAATCCCCGCCCAGGTTCTAAAAAATCTAGTTGCTTCTCTTTGATTTGTAACTTCAAAGTTTCTAGCAAAAAATTCTGTACGATTTCGCTTCGACCCCGAATCAGAAAAATCAAAGCTGCAGGAACAAAATCTCGTACAAAACACTGATCGTAATTTAGGGAAGGTGAACTATAATCACAAGCTGCTAATGTACCTATCGGACGACCTCGATAGTAAATAATCGATGATTCTAAAGCTTGCCATGCTTCTGCTGCGATCGCGTAACTTGGTTTAACAGTCAATTGTCTTAAATCCCTAATTTATAATAAATAGACCTCTTGTATGAGTTGTGCGATCGCTAAGTACTTAGCGATCGCGAAATTTTATTCCATATTTCCCAAATTAAATAAGAAAGGAACTCCACCTTGGGAATCACCACTTACTAAAACTTTGGGCATTTGTGCGCCACCTTCTCGCCAAGCTTCGATCGCTTCTTTTTGTAGTACAAGTTCGCCTCCCTGCGCTCTTAATGTTTCTGCCAATAACCTTTGAGCCTCGGCTTTACCCTTGGCACGGTTAATATCTGCCTGGGCTTGCTGTTCGGCTTCTCTGGCTACGTATACTGCTCTTTGTGACTTTTGCTCGGCAATTTGTTTTTCTTCTACTGCACGGGCAAACTCAGGAGAAAAACTAAGATCGACAACGCTAGTATCTAAAATTAAAATACCGTATTTATCTAAACGCTCGCTCAAGGCATTATCAAAATCTTCTTTAAGTTCGTTACGCTTGGTAATAGCTTCTTCTACTGTTCTTCTGGCAGCAGCAATTTTGAATGATTCTTGAGTTTGAGGAGCAATAATTTTCGAGACAATATTTTGCAACGTTCCTTGCTTACGACGAATTTCTACTACCTGAATCGGATCGAGACGGAAGTTAATCGCAAAACTCGCTTTAAGATCCTGTAAATCTTTGGTCGAGCTTTCTGCGGGTACTTCAAATTTTTGTACCGTCAAATCGTAAATATCAACATTAGAAACTAAAGGCGGACGAACGTGAATACCTTCTAGCAACACTCCATCTTGTGCTTTTCCCAAGATACTCAAAACTCCCGCCTGACCAGGATTGATAATAACAAATGAATTAAAAGCAAGCAACACAACTAAGGCAGCAATAATACCACCCAGCAAAGGCTGCCAGCTATTTTGTGACTGAGTATTCAATTTTTGGATCTCCTCTTTTTATTTAAAATAAGATTGTTATCAGTATTTGAAAGTTTATCGTATTTAACCATTCAGCAGTGATTAACAATATTCAAGATTACTATCAAATTAACGAAAATTTGGCAACTTCAGGACAACCTACCCCCGAACAATTTCAGTCCATTGCTGATGTTGGGTATCGAGTGATTATTAATTTAGCTATGTCTAGTTCAACCAATGCTTTAGCTAACGAAGGGGCAATTGTTACAGACTTGGGTCTAGTTTATGTGCAAATTCCTGTAGTTTGGGAACATCCTCGCCTTGAAGATGTACGACTGTTTTTCCAAGTGATGGAGTCTTTTGCAGATCAGCAGATTTGGGTACACTGCGCCAAAAATATGCGCGTATCTTGTTTTATTTATTTGTGGCAAAAATACGTTCTGCAATTATCAGATCAGATCGCGATGTATCCGATGAAAGAAATCTGGCAACCTACAGGAGTCTGGCAAGAATTAATCGAACAAGCACAAAGATCCTTAAGTTAAGAAACTGTTGATAAATTAACAGTAAAACTAGCTTGATGATGAAAGTCGGCTTCGATTGTAGGGTGGGTTAAAGCCCAATAACTCAGTTCTCGCTCTTGGTTTTCGACTACAGCAGTAATCGCCACATCTAAATCTTGCTCTTGGTTAATAATTGGACTGAGATCTAAGTCTAAATCGATCTCTAATAACTCTGATGTCTGGAAAATGTCAAAGGGTAAGGATTTAATAGCTGTCTCTTCGGCTATATTATGACGATAGTCGGTAAATTTGAACACATTCCAGTGTAGGGCGGGAGAAAGATTGAACTCCCAGTATTTAGTGGTATTTTTTAGTCGGAGAAATAATTCACAACAAGTATGTTCCCACAGATCGTACTGACGGGTTGGTAATTGCTGGGGAGAAGGAATTAAAATTTGGTATAGATCGCCGATCAATTGGTATTGAATGGTTAAGCGATCGCCTTGATGAGCAATAAAGCCTTTAATCTCGATCTCGGGTGAAGTTTTGCGGTTAAAGGGTATCAGACTAAAATTACTTCGACTCATGGTAATTCTTTGATTATTTTGGCGATCGCAGCGGCTTGAGTCTCAATACTTTCTGTCAGCTTAAACTGTACCAAAGCTCTTTGTAAATTGTGTTGTTTACTTTTAGCACCAAAATAAACATTCCCTTCGAGATAATCAGTAAAAAATCTCAGTCCCAATTCAAAAGCCAACAGACGAATGGAATCATAAATATATTCATAGTCGAGATCGGTAAGAAAGTTTCTGGCTACGGATAGATAGCCTTGTAAAATAGCCCGCGCTAACTCTGGTTCAAAAATTACTTGTTCCCAATCTGGGGTTTCTTCTCCTAGAGGATTACAGCCCGATCGCAAGCAATCTCCAATATCATAGTGAATTAATCCTGGTTTGACTGTATCTAGATCGATCATTGCTACTGCCTGTTGGCTAGAACAATCAATCATAATATTGTTAATTTTGGGATCGCCGTGGATTGTTCTTAACTTTAGTTTGCCTGATGCTTTAGCAGATTCTAATATATGTGGAAGATCGGGGCGATCGCTAATAAATTTTTGGCAATAATTTACCTCGGGGGATGGTTTGACGTCAGTTGTTTGTTGTACCTGTTGGTAATGCCAGAAATATCCAGGAGTGATATGAAAGCCCTCTAAAGTATCTGCTAGTTTATCCACAGGCAGATCTTCAATCAAGTTATGAAACATACCCAAGCCGTAGCCAATTTCTTGCCCGTGGTGGATATTTTGAATCGTATCAAAGGATTGTGAGTTATCAATAAAGCTAATTGCACGCCAAAAGGAATTATCCGAACCGATCCAGTAATTTTGTTCTTGGGTAGTCAGTAAAACTTGAGGAATTGACCAATAGCGATCTGCTTGAATATTAGTAGTTTTAAGTCTTTGGCTGACATAATCAGACAACAGACAAATATTATTCATTACCAATTTTGGCTGACAAAACACCGTAGTATTAATTCTCTGCAAAATAAACGGCGGTTTGACTTCGCGAGTCACCAAAAAAGTGCTGTTAATGTTACCACTACCGTATTGTTGAATGCGGATAGCTGGATTGTCCGCTGAAAACTGATTGGCGATCGCGATTAGACCTTTTTCTAAATCACGATCATTTTTGTTGGCTTTGCCAAGATTATTTGTCATATCCTTCCCAATCTCGATCTACAGCTTTAGCGATGTACTCTCCACAATTAGAATATCTTAGTTGAGACTGGGAAGAATGAACAATGAACAATTGACGTAACTCTATTTTGCTAAGTCAAATAGCAAGACTTCAGTTTCGAGATTGTTGTCGGTATTATCGCTATATTCGACAACAATTTGAGGCTCATCGATAACCGCTGCCCCGTCTCCCGCTTCTAACAGATGATCGTTTAGTAGTACTGCACCTTTCGTCACCTGTAGCCAAGCTACGCGATTGTTGGACATTTCGTGGGTCAAGCACTCTCCTTTGGCTAAAGTAGCAAGATAAAGATTGACATCTTGATGAATAGTTACCGAACCATCTCTACCATCGGGTGAACCAACCAATCTAAACTGACCTTGTTTGTCTTCTGGGGTAAAGTTTTTTTCTTCATAGCTAGGCTCTAAACCCTGCTCGTTGGGCATAATCCAAATTTGGAGAAAATGTACGGAATTAGTATTAGAAGCATTAAATTCACTGTGTCTAATCCCCGTACCAGCAGACATCCGCTGTATATCTCCTGGGCGAATTACCGAGCCATTTCCCATACTATCTTGGTGGGCTAATTCTCCCGAAAGGACATAAGAGTTAAACTAAGCCACCCAGTCACCTGGGCGACTCGTCTTCAGAACGCAGCATGAAACTTTCACTTCACTGCGCTCCTCTCTAATTAGGCGTTTGTTATACGTACCATTCAGACTAAAGTAGGTAGGTCATTTTCCCATATCCAATTTGAGTTCTCAAACTGTCCTTGGAATTTCTTATAAACCTTTTCCCATCCTATAAGGAATTTATGATGTTTAATTATCACTAAATCCGTTTTGGTCTTAACATCGTGACAATGTTTGTGTAATAACTGAAGATTATCTTTTAATTTATTACCACCCGCTTGGCGAGGGATAATATGGTCGCGTTCGATTTTATCTTCAGGCTTGAAGGTTAAACTACAGTAATTACATTTCCCTTTTTGTTTCTTCAGCAATCTTGCTATTGAGCTTTTGACTTCAGGGTGTTTACCCATCCGTGCAGCCCAATAAGTTGTATTACCGTCGTATGGGCTGGCATCGCCTTTCACTTTTATGTGTCGGACAATTTTGGTTTCAGGATGTATTGGGAGAACGTAACTTAATTCTCCTAATTTACATGAGAAACGCCAGTTGTTCGTACCAATTGTGTGCCAGTATTTATTATTAATCCATTTTTTACTCTTATTAGAGTGTCTGCGATATCCCCATCTAAGAAGTTTCCAAAATAACAAGTGGTAAACTTTGGAGTAAGTTTCTTTACTGCAACTTGTTTTGTAATAGTTTGACCATCCTATAATTACTGGAGCTAGTTTAGCTATCAGTACGTGCTGAGAAGCAGCTTTGTGGTTATCTATTATTTTTGCAAGTTGTTGGTAGTGTTCTTTTGTTTTTTCTGTTGATGGTTTGATTATAGTTTTGAACCCTGATTTTTCTCCATTCGATTTAGAAGCTGAGAGATTTTTTCCCACTGGGTATTGTCGAATGTTGAATCCTAAGAAATTGAACCCTGGTTTATTTCTCTTATATTCTTTAAGAGTATGAGTGATTTTGGTTTTTTCTTGGTTGAGTTCTAATCCTAAATTGATTAGCCATTTTTCTGTAATTTCCTTGCAATTTTTGACTACGTTGATGTTTTCGTGGATGATTATGAAATCGTCTGCGTATCTGATCAGGGAGAGCGATTGTTTATTAATCTCTTTCTTACCTTTCCAGGTAGCTGCGTATTCCTTTATCCTCTTTTCCATCCCGTGTAAGGCTATGTTGGCTAAAAGTGGTGAGCAAATTCCACCTTGGGGAGTTCCTTCTTTGGGAAATAAAGTTTTCCCGTTGTCTAGAATCCCCGCTTTTAGCCATGCTTTAATTTGCCTTCTTGCTTTAGGAAATGTGTTGACTTTTTCTAGTAGTTTCGCATGGTTTATGCGGTCGAAGCATTTACTAATATCTGCATCTAAAACAAATTTGTCTTTTTGTTTAATAGCTAGAAAAATGCTTTCAATAGCGTCATGACAGCTTCTTCCTGGGCGAAATCCATAGCTGTTCGGCTCGAATCTAGCTTCCCATTCTGGTTCTATTGCTGATTTAACTAAGGCTTGTTTTGCCCTGTCTTCCATGACTGGTATTCCAAGAGGACGTTCCTTACCGTTAGGCTTTGGAATCCATACCCGACGAACGGGTTTAGACTTGTTATCTAACTTAATGGTTTGGACAAGATTTAGGCGTTGTTTGGGAGTTAGTGATTTAATCCCGTCAATTCCTGCTGTCTTTTTTCCTTGGTTATCTTGTGATACTCTTCTGACCGCTAACAATTTGGCGTGGTATGAATTTAAAAGGGTTTTTTGTAACCGTCTTAACTTTCCTACATTGTCACTTTTGCTGGCTTGATAGATTCGCTTTTGGAGCTTGAACACAGATTTTTCGACTTTACGCCAGTCAATCTCGTTCCATTCCACTGTATTCGGGAGGGTGCTATGCCGTGGGTTTCCCGCGCAATTTATGTCGCCCGTTTTTATTGAATCAGTTTTAGACATATACACTCTTACTTGTTCGCTATCATCCTAATTACAGTCGGTACGTGGGCATATCCTAATCATTACAACTAGGCATTGGCTTTTTACCGAATCCTACTCCCTCTATAACCTCTATGATCAGAGATGTTGCGTCTTGGTTGACTACTCAGCTAAGTTCGACCATTGCTGAGAGTTATAGAGGGGTTTCCTCGTTCCAAATATCCGTTGGTTTGAACCTTTAGGGTGTACCTTTCCACCGAGACAGACTAGTGTTGTGGAATTAAGAATTATTACTCCTGTTCCAGTTTTTTGTCTTTGACCTTTTGGTCATAGCCTATCAGTCTGGTTTGGCTATTTTATGGTAACGGTGGTTATTGGTTTATTTATCCTATTACTCCGAGAACTAATTAGTGTTGAAAATGTGATGGTTCAATCATATTTCAATATAGTTCTGTTGCCGTTTTTGGCTATAGCCTGTCAGTCTATTAGGCTATTTAAAAGTTACGAAGCTTTAGCGGATACTTTGCTTTCGCTACCCATAGGTGTCTTGCTTGCGGGAAACCAGATTAGACTTCCAGTCAGTACCGCTTTCATTCCCGCTTTACCGATTGATGACCAGTCGCTACAGTAGGGAAAGTGCTTTTACCCCCAACACCTGGGGAGAGAGACTTGAGTTTGTGAGATGACTAATCTCAATCCTTTTTACAGGGTTCTCGCACTCTCACGGATATTCAGTTATCATGGTTCAAATTTTGGCTTTGCCGTATAGCATTTAGCCGTTTACCATGTTAGTAGTCCTCGTACTTAGATAAGTACTTTTATACTAAACGAGTCGCACAACAATTTCCATATCTCGATGTCCGTGAGTACCAAAACCTTGAGCGGGAATTACTTGATCTTCGTTAATAACTCGCAAGCTTGCAAAACCCATATGGTTGGGATCGTAATAATTACCAAAAGAAAAAGAATGTCTGCTATCTAGCCAACCAAAATTAGCCGAACCTCTTTCATTTCTGGGACGAATAGTAATCATTTTGTTTAACCTCCTTAGTTTTTGCTTCGATATATTTATGATAAATCGAATCTTTTTAAAAGACAATATGATATTTTAAAGACGTATTGTATCAACATTTTCTACAATCTATGGATAAGTTTGCCAGTATGCAAGCCTTTACTCAGGTAGTAGAGTCGGGAGGGTTTGCCGCAGCAGCCAGAAAAATGGGCGTATCCCGTTCTACAGTCAACAAATTAGTGATCAATCTCGAAGATGAACTGCAGGTACAGCTATTGCAGCGCAGTACCCGTAAAGTAAATCCCAACCCCACAGGATGGGCTTATTACGAACGCTGTATCAACATTTTGGCAGAAGTTACCGCAGCCGAGAATGCAGTGGCAAAACTGCAAAGCGAACCAAAAGGGACGTTGAGAATTAATGCACCGATGTCCTTTGGAACTTTATATTTGGGAGAGGCGATCGCCGAATTTATAACTCAATATCCAGAGTTACAAATACAGCTAACTCTAGACGATCGCTTTATCGATCCCATCGCTGAAGGCTACGATATTACTATCAGAATTGCTCTGTTAGAACCATCCTCTAGTTTAGTTCAGCAAAAAATTGCTCCGGTTCCCAGAATACTCTGTGCAGCCCCTAGTTATCTGGAAAAATACGGTATTCCTCAGCATCCCCAAGAGCTTACTAATTATTCTTGTTTGCATTACGGTCATCTCATAGCGGGTAATCAATGGCTGTTGAGTGATGGCAATGATGATTATCGAGTAACAGTAAAAGGAGTACTATGTTCTAACAACGGCGAAATACTCAAAGATTCTTGCAGTGCAGGTTTGGGTATTGCCTTATTACCCACTTTTATTATTCAATCGGCGCTAGATCGCCACCTTTTAACAGTTGTTTTACCCAACTATCAACCACCTGCGCTCGCTCTTTATTTGGTTTATCCCCTAAATCGTCACCTTAATACTAAAGTCAAACTTTTTACCAAGTTTTTTCAAAAGAAATTTGGTAAATGAAATAATAAACTGTATTGTTCTACAAATTTATCTGGCGATCGCTCCTATATTCAGCTTAAAATCTTAGATCGAGATCTTAAATTAAAGGACAAATTGTGGCTAGCAGTAATCAAAGACCCATAGCTGTAGATCTGTTTGCTGGTGCAGGGGGAATGACTCTAGGTTTTGAACAAGCAGGGTTTGATATCCTGGCGGCGGTTGAGTTCGATCCGATTCATGCTAGTGTCCACGAATATAACTTTCCTTTTTGGACGACTATTTGTAAAAGCGTCACTAATATTACCAGTGAAGAAATTAGATCTCAATCTACTATTGGCGATCGCAATATTGATGTGGTTTTTGGCGGACCTCCCTGTCAAGGTTTTTCCTTAATGGGTAAAAGAAACTTAGATGACGATCGCAATTCCTTGGTGGGGCATTTTACGCGCCTCGTGTTAAATTTGCGTCCCAATTTTTTTGTCATGGAAAACGTGCGAGGAATTACTATTGGCAAACAACAAGAAGTTCTGCATCGCATTATCGAAGAGTTTCAAGCCAATGGTTATCAAGTTAGGGAAAACTATCAGGTATTAAACGCAGCCCACTATGGAGTACCGCAAAACCGTCGCAGATTGTTTTTGATTGGTTGTCGTCAGGGTTTAAACTTACCAGATTATCCCCAGGCAATAACTCAACCTCCAATTAAGCAATCTACCAAAAGCAAAGTAAAGAAAAAAGTCAAAAAAGCTCATCGTCACTTGCCGAAAACTCCCAATGTTGCAGCAGCGATCGCTGATTTGCCTGAAGTTAACCACTACCCCGAATTAGAATATCGAGATTGGGTGCTCGCTCCTCTTGGTCAACCCAGTACCTACGCCAGCCAACTGCGAGATGTACTTATAGCGGATCACGATTATTCCTATCCCAGAATATACAATCGGGCTTTACTTACCTGTAGCCAACGTACTAAACATACAGAACATATCGTAGCCAGGTTTGCTGCTACTGAGCCAGGAAAAAGCGATCGCATTAGCCATTTTTATCGATTAGATCTTGCTGGTCTTTGTACTACCCTGAGGGCTGGTACTGCGAGTAATCGAGGCGCCCATACGTCTCCTCGCCCTATTCATCCAATTACCCCGCGCTGCATTACCGTCAGAGAGGCTGCACGACTGCATTCCTATCCCGATTGGTTTATGTTTCACGCTACAAAATGGCATGGCTTTAGACAAATTGGGAATTCCGTTCCGCCTTTATTAGCGAAAGCTGTAGCTCAACAAATTATCAAGGCTTTAGAAATAACTCCTATTAAACCAGAGCAACAACATAATTCACCTCACATAGAATTATTACAGTTCAAAATGACCCAAGCGGAAAAATATCATTGCTTAGAAACTAAAGCGATCGCCAGAAGAAATAGGAAATAAATCAAAAATAATGAGTAATTTGGGTCGTAATTTAAAAGCTAAAAGCCATACAAACTAAGAGATCAAAAGCAAATTACTCCAGCGATGCGATCGCGATCTCCGGGCGCAAGAGTATCAAGTCACGGTGAAGAGACTATAAAGCTTTTATAAAGGTAACAAGTTAAACAAACAACAAGTTACTCAATCGACGGTTACACAATCATGGCGACTAATCAAACAACTACCAACACAACCTTAAACACCAATCCCATCATCAGCCAAGACTGGCAAGGTGGATACAAACTAGAACTAGCAATTACAGCCCAACAGAGTGCCAACAACTGGAGTATCAACTTCGAGTTACCCTACTCCA
>Ga0209303_1000699_pt1 | contig 24665 bp, 17 predicted proteins | sample SidtaG_3_FD_187449 | JGI IMG/M metagenome (GOLD analysis project Ga0209303, IMG submission 187449) | Marine algal microbial communities from Sidmouth, United Kingdom - Sidmouth_Asex1 metaG (SPAdes) (version 2) | ecosystem: Host-associated > Algae > Red algae > Unclassified | place: Sidmouth... | reverse complement strand
CATTGTTTTGTTCCACTTAGCGCAATCGGCTAGGGTTGCACACGCTCGCTGCTGTTGTATCCATATTTGTTTACCATTTTTCGAAATCCCCGTACGGGCATGATATATCGCGCCTGATATTTAATATCCTGATAATATTGCCAATTCCCGACACGAATCTCACGGGACGGGCACGATATATCGTGCCCCTACGATTTCTATCGAATCCTCAAGGGGGCTAGAATAATGGCATCGTTCACCACTTTTCGAAACCCTCGTACGGGCATCATATATCGTGCCCAACACTGAACATCTCTATAACATTGCCAATGCCCGGCGCGAATCTCACGGGACGGGCATGATATATCGTGCCCCTACGAATTTCACCGAATCTCTGTAGGGGCTGGCATGATGGAATCGTCCACCATTTTCGAATCCCTCGTACGGGCAAGATATATCGTGCCCAATACTGAATATCCCTATAATATTGCCAATGCCCGGCGCGAATCTCACGGGACGGGCATGATATATCGTGCCCAATACTGAATATCCCTTAATATTGCCAATGCCCGGCGCGAATCTCGCGGGACGGGCATGATATATCGTTCCCCTACGAATTTCACCGAATCTCTGTAGGGGCTGGCATGATGGAATCGTCCACTATTTTCGAATCCCTCATATGGGCAAGATATATCGTGCCCAACACTGAACATCTCTATAACATTGCCAATGCCCGGCGCGAATCCCATGGGATGGGCACGATATATCGTGCCCATCCTCTCGTCTATCCATCCGAGATCACCACGTTGCCTTGCAGCTCTTCCTGATCCTTTAATTGCAAATCATAAATCTCGCGATATAGCCCATCTAACGCCAGCAACTCATCATGTGTCCCGCGCTCGGCAATGCGACCTTCGTCCAGCACCAAGATTGTGTCGGCCTCTTTTAACGACAGCAGCCGCTGCGCAATGATAAAGGTTGTACGCTTCTGCATGAGCACATCCAAAGCCTGCTGGATCAAGTGCTCCGTTTCGGTATCGACTGCGCTGGTGGAATCATCTAGAATTAAGATAGACGGATCCATCAGCAGCGCACGCGCAATCGCGATTCGCTGCTTTTGCCCACCGCTCAACGTTACGCCACGTTCCCCTACATTTGTGGCGTACCCCTCGGGAAAGTCGACAATAAAATTGTGGGCACAGGCCGCTTTAGCCGCTTCTTCAATCTCTGCTAGATCCGCTTCTGGACGACCATATGCAATGTTTTCGGCAATGGTGCTGCTAAAGAGAAATGGCTCTTGTAGTACTAGCCCAATACTCTTGCGCAGACTCTGTAAATTTAGCGTGCGAATATCCATGCCGTCGATTAGCACGCGCCCGGCGATTGGATCGTAAAAACGGGGCAGCAAATTGATGATCGATGACTTGCCCGAACCGGTTGGCCCGATCAGCGCAATAACTTGGCCTGCTTTGGCCGAAAAGTTGATATCTTGCAGAATGGGTTCGCCTTTTTTATAAGCAAAACTAACCGATTCGAAGGTAACATCCCCGCGTGGACTTTCTAAAACTTTGGCACTTTCTGGCTCGATAATGTCGTTGGCTGTATCGATAATTTCGAAGACACGCGTTGCGCTCGCTCCGGCAGTTGCTGCAAGACTGACCAGAAAGCCTAACCGCAGCACAGGTCCATTGAGCATGAGCACGTACGAGATTACGGCAAAGAGTGAACCTACTGTAATATCGCCACGTAGCGCCATGGGGCCGCCAAACCACAGCAGCAGCAAGACAGCAATTGCAACGATAAAGGAAAAGAGCGGCCAATAGTTAGACCACATCTGAATTGCCTTATAACGTTGTTTAAACCACCCTTCATTTTCAGCTTCGAACTTTTCGATCTCGTATGATTCGCGCGCAAAAGCTTTGACGACTCCAATGCCTGTCATGCTCTCTTGCATGGCTGCGGAAAGGACGCCCATCTGCTCTTGGATCTGCTTAAAGCGAGGGCGAATGCGCGTACCAAATTGCATGGTGGCAACAATTAGCACCGCAAGCGGCGCGAGGACATAGAGTGCAAGCTGCGCATTCTCTAAAAAGAGCGCTACAACAACGCCGACTAACAGGATCAGTACGGCAGCTAAGTCCATCAGACCGATGCCCGTGAATCGCTCGGTCTCGGTGATATCGCTGGTGGCGCGGCTCATCAGATCGCCTGTTTGTGCCTTATCATGGAACGAGAATGAGAGGGTCTGAACGCTTTGAAAGAAGCTGTTGCGTATATCGTACGCCACACGGTGGCTGAGCCATTCGCCGAAGAAGCGCTGTCCAAAAGCCGCCACGCCACGAATGACTGCGATGAGGAGAATCAACCCCGCCGCGTAAAAAAGGCCGGTTGCCTCGCCCGATGTAACGCCTTCGTCGATTGCTGTTTTGATAATCTGGGGGATAAACAGATTCAATAGTGCTGCGCCCATCATAGAAATGTAGGCAATGAATACCTGTGGTTTGTATGGACTTAGGTATCCAAAAAGTCGTCTATACGTACCGTGGTTGCTGTTCATGAAAGTAGGTCATCCTTGGAAAAGTAAAAGATTAAAAGGTGTGAAAAGTTGAAAGGTTGCAGGATTGAAAAGTTGTGAGCGGACCATGGTGCAATATGACTTTCACACATTACCACCTTGCCCTTTTCAACTCTTCTCCTTTTCTCGATAATGATATTTATATACGGTCTCAAAGCCATACCGTGTGTAAAGTTTTTGGGCTGGGCTGTTGCTGACCATCACTTGTAGGTACGCGTTGGTTGCGCCATGTTTGGTACCCCAAGTGGCAAGCCCACATAAAAGAGCAGATGCTAAACCGCGCCGCCGCGCTGCTGGTTTGGTTGCCATGCAAAAAATGCCGAGCCAGTCGCGCTCGACAACGCCTAGCCCTAATGCATCGGGTGAGAGATGCTCTGCTGATGCGTGCGTAGAGGTGCTGATAGACGCAAAGCCGGTGAGCGGTGTGATGCGCTGTAAGATGCCGCGCCGCACATGGCTTGCGTGGTCGTTTAATGTTTCTGCCTGACAATAACTTTCGAACCAAGCGTCATTGAGTTGATGGGTGATAGTAACTTTGTTGCCGTGATCTGCTTCAATCTTTTCTAGCCCGTTGTTGGCAAGAATTTTGTCGATTGTTGTAATTTGCACGTTTGTCAACGCATCATGGGTATAGCCTTTTTGGGCCAAAATTTGGTCAAGGTTGCTTGGTTGCGCGACAGGACATATTTGAAAACGTGCGGGTAGGTTGCGCTCGTCGTAGAAGGCTTCGACGGTTGCGAGGCGCTCGTCTATTTCTGGCTGATTTGACTGCGTGTGGGGTGGGGCTAAATTGGGCCAAACGGAGTTTGCTCGGCGAGTGACGCCGTCTGTGTAGCGTAGCCGCCAGCCGTCTACAGTTTGGGTTGTGCGGGCAGGCCATGCGTTTGCAGCGGCTTCTTCGAGTTGATAGATAAGATGCTGATTTTTATTCATTGTGTATAGTTTGAGGAAGTTCAAGAGTTCGTATTCTGAAACGAATATGATACACTCATTCATTATGGCTAGAGCAAAATCCAACTCATCTAAAAAAGAAAAAGCACGCGGTAGGTCTGCGAAAAAGGGTGCTTCGAAACGTTCATCAAAGTCATTTTCGAAAGCGGCTGGAAAGAATCGTGGTCAGGCAACAAAGGGTAGATCATCGCACAAAAGCGGAGCAAGATCAAACGCGCAAAAATCTTCTGCGTCCGAATCGGCTATGCCGCAGTCTGTCGAGATGCCAATGCCCGATCTGCCACCTAAGCTTTACGAGACTGGGCCTTATCAACTGTTGGATAGCGGCAATATGCGCAAGTTAGAGCGTTTTGGCAACTATATTCTCATTCGGCCTGCGCCTCAGGCAATTTGGCCGCCGCAGCTTCAGGGTGGCGACTGGGGGCGAGCGGATGCCGTTTTTACACGGGACGAAGAGGGGGCTGGGCAGTGGGAGTGGCGCAATAAGATTTCGCGCGATTTTGATGTGATGTACAGCGATATTTCGTTCCAGATTAAGTTGACAAATTTTGGGCATACGGGACTTTTCCCCGAGCAGATTGATAACTGGATGTGGATCCGTGAGCAGATCCGGAGCCGGATGGCGCGCACGAATAATGCAAATTTGCATGTGTTGAATCTGTTTGCTTATACGGGCGGCAGCACGCTGGCCGCAAGCCAAGCAGGCGCGCATGTTGTACATGTGGATGCTGCGAAGGGCGTGGTGGATTGGGCGCGCAAAAACGCGCGGCTGTGCCGTTTGGACGAACGTCCGATCCGCTGGATTGTGGATGATGCGATGAAGTTTATGGAGCGCGAGATTCGGCGTGAGCACAAATATGAGGGGATCATTTTTGATCCGCCAACTTTTGGGCGTGGGCCGAAGGGCGAGGTCTTTAAGATTGAGGCACAGCTAAAAGATCTGATGGAGATGACGAAGCAGCTTCTTTCTCACCGCGCGCTCTTTGTGGTTTATAGCTGTCATACACCTGGCTTTACGCCAATTACGATGCAAAATCAACTGGCACCAATTGGGGCCGCGCGCGGTGGGCGGATCGACACGGGCGAGATGACAGTAATGGACAGCCGTGGGCGGCAATTGCCCAGTGGTGTGTACGCGCGTTGGCTGGCTCGGGATGCGGTTGAGTATGAGGAATCGATGGCAGAACAAGCCGAGAAGAAGAGCAAGAAAGAAGCTGAGAAGAAAGAATAATAGTTACAATGGTTTAAGCTCAACTGGAAATAATTGAATGTCATCAAGCTTTATTATCTCTGTTTTACTGATTGCCACACTGACATTGAGCGGCTGTACTGCAATCAACATTCCGACGAACATCGCAGCAAATGATCAACCTATACCAGCCATAGAAACGGGCGCATCCACTAGTGATAGTGATGCGCCCGTTTCTAGTGATAAGGGGGATAAGGCTGTTGGGGATAACCCTATTAAAGAACAATCGGTACAGCTAATCCCGCTGGCTGGACCACTTGCTACGCGCGACGCCGAGATTTCTGCTATGGCATGGTATGGCGATCAGCTTGTGCTTGTGCCGCAGTTCCCGAGCAAATTTGCGAATAGTTTATATACGCTTACCAGAAGCGACATCAAGGCGTTTCTAGACGGCACACTTGCTGGACCGCTTACGCCCGCGCCTATTCCGTTGGATGCAGGAAATTTAGGGCAAGAGATCTACCGCTATCAAGGATTTGAAGCGATTACTTTTGTGGGCGACCGAGTTTTTCTGACGATTGAGGCGGGCGGCCTAAATGAAACGATCAGCTATTTGGTTGGCGGCACGATTGCGCCTGATTTAAGCGAGATCGTATTGGATACAGAAAATGTAGCGCAGATTTTACCGCAAGCTGCTATGGGCAATACGGGTGATGAGACGCTGGTTGCTGATGGCGAACGGCTGCTGACGATTTATGAAGCGAATGGCGTCAACGTGAATACGCTGCCCATTGCGCATGTTTTTGGTCTTGACCTGTCGGAGCAAGGCGTGACGCGTTTCCCGAATATTGAGTATCGCATTACGGATGCGACGGCGGTTGACGGGGCGGGTAACTTTTGGGCAATCAACTACTTTTTTCCTGGTGATCAGGAGAAGTATCAACCATTTACACCTGAACCGCTGCGCACACAGTTTGGTGCAGGTCCGTCGCACGAGGTGTTGATTACGGTTGAGCGGCTTGTTGAATTTCATATTGGCGAAGAGGGGATTGTCCTGACGGAGAAAGCACCGATTCAGTTGGCGCTGATTGGTGGAAACATGGTATTGTTAGGCCAACCCGTTGGTGATCAGATCGCACGCAACTGGGAAGGCATTGTGCGGCTGGATGATCGTGGCTTTTTGCTGGTAACGGACAAGTTTCCCGAGACGCTGCTGGGGTTTGTGCCTTACAACCGTCGCTAGATCCGCTGTGCTGTTTTTACGCCGCCGCTGAAAGTGCTAGAAGTAGGAGAATCTAATGGAACCGAACTGGCTGCAATGGGCCAAAAAATTACAAGAAATCGCTCAAAATGGCGTGACCTACAATCGTGATCCGTATCGAGATTCCCCCTTTGATGTGGAGCGCTTTGAGCAGATGAGAGCAATTGCGTCTGAGATTATGGCTCACCATTCTGACGCGGATGAGACGTACGTCGCCAATCTGTTTGCTCAGGAGATTGGCCATGCAACTCCTAAGATGGATGTGCGAGCTGCTGTCTTTCGGGAAGATAAAATTTTACTGGTTAAAGAACGCAGCGATGGCAAGTGGACTTTACCCGGTGGTTGGTCGGATGTAAATGAATCCGCTGCCGAGGGGGCTGAACGCGAAACGCAGGAAGAGTCCGGTTATCGCGTAAAGGCGATCAAATTACTGGCGTTGTTGGACAAAAGTAAACATCCTCATCCGCCGCAGCCACACCACACATATAAGGCTTTTTATTTGTGCGAATTGCTAGGCGGTGAACCAACGAGCAACGTTGAGGTTGACGAGAGTGGCTTTTTTGCTGAGGAGTCTCTGCCACCACTTTCCACGGATCGGGTGCTGGAATCACAGATTGGACTCTGTTTCAAGCATCACCGGAATCCCACGTTGCCAACTGATTTTGATTGAGTGCAAAAGTGATATATCAAAACAAAGAAGCGACATGGAATATTCCATGTCGCTTCTTTTTGTATTGAGCGATGGAAACGCTCTGTCAATCCTGGTTTACCGCAACGTTGATGGCAGAATAGTTGGTGTGATACCATCCTTCTGCTCACCTGGGGTTGTGGGCGCAATCGAAGCAGCACGCACTGTTTCGCCACTCGCCCCCGCATCATCGGTGAAGCTCACATTATCGATAAGAAGCTGACTGGCTATTGTACTATCGTTATAGACAGCAAAGTCTAGCAGAACTGTTTCCCCTGCAAATTCGCTCAAGTTGATAACCTGACGTTCCCAACCATCTGACGTGGTGGGTGAACAGAGTGTATAGCTTGCATACCACTCATCATCGATTCCGATTCCGCCATAGTCGTAGCCACAGACGTCATTCGATACTATCCACTGCCAGTAAACCAAGTAGGGCCGGTCGGCGTCAACCATAATAGGTTGGCCGAGGTAGGTGAGATCATTATTTGTGCCGCCCAGTACCGCTATCCAATCGCCATCTTGCGCAGCGATGCTGAGATTGCTGATGGTCGAGAGGTCGATTATATTGCCGCTACCAACTTGATCTTCTATCCACTCTACTTCACCCTCTTCGAAACTTCCATTGCGCACGATTGGGTCCGCTGCTGATGGCTGGGGCGTGTCGCTTGGCTGTGGCGGTGCGCTGTTGGTCACAACAATTGTATAGGCCGTCTCTGCCCCGGTTGTGTTACCGTTGTAATGACGGATCCGCACATAATATGCAGCACTATCGATATTTCCGGGCGCTACCCAAACAATTTTCGACGCTACACCCGTGCCACTATCGTCATCGCTACTTATCAGATCCCCATCTGCGTCGCGCAATTCGATGACTGTATCGCTCGTGGCTCCTAAGTCGACCGTTTCAATTGTGTATGTGTACCCGGCCACCGCACTGATCTGAATCCAATCTTCATCGCCAATCGTATCAAAGTCATGTAGCTGTGGCGTGCCGTCACTGCTAATTGCGCTTGCCTGAGCCTGCGTATCGTCTGGTTCAAATGCATCGCCTTTGCTGATACGGTTGCCCTGCGTTACGCGCACATCATAGGCAACTTCTGGCCCGCCGATTGTTGAACTATATTGACGAATACGCACCGAATATGTGCGCCTGCTTTCGGCTACCCACTCAATACGCGAAGCGTAGCCCGCGCCGCTATCGTCGTCCGTAGCAAGTTCTCTGCCATCCTGATCAACAAGGAAGATAATTGTGTCGCTGCCCGTACTGAGATTGAGGGTTTCAATAATGTATTCGTAGCCACCCTCTGCCGTAAACGTGATCCAATCTACATTGCCAGCTTCATGTGTCGTATGGCTCTGTACTTCGCCATCAACAACGATAGAAGTTGACGCATTCACACTGTCATCTGGCTCGTATGAATCACCATCTTGCGCAATGCCCGTTCGGGTTAACTGAACGTCGTATGCGGTTGTTTCACCACTCACTATTGGATTGTAGTGGCGCACGGTTGCAAGAAGCGTGCCCGCACTTTCTACAATGTAGACAATGCGCGAGCGGCGACCTTCTCCCAGCACATCATCATTTGATCCTAATTCATTTTGCGCACTGTCATACAGGGTAAGAACCGTGTCGCTGTCGGGATCCAAATTGGTGGTTTCAATTGTATAGACAAAGCCTGCCTGCACATCAATGCTGAACCAATCGACATCTGCCGCAAGATGAAAGTTGTGGCTTTGGAGAGTATCAACGCTTAAATCGGTTGCCTCCGTTGCGCTGTCGTCTGGCTCAAACTCATCGGCTGTGTCGTCAGTCTCGCCACTCGTATCCACGCCAGTGACGCTGATCTCATAGGTTGTGCTTTCGCCCTTTGCATTCGGATCGTAGTGGGCAGTGCGCGCAAAGAGTGTTTCGTCTGCTACTGCCGCCCAAACAATCTTCGATGCTCGCCCTTCGCCGCCATCATCATCACTGCCTAATTCTGTGCCTTGACTATTTTGCAGAACGATAGCCGTATCGCCATCTGCGCCAAGATTGCTGGTTTCGATGGTATATTCAAAGCCACTCTCTGCCGCAAAGCTGATCCAATCTTCATCACCAGCAACGTGAACATCATGCATTTGTGAGGTGCCATCGGTGGCAACAGTTGTCGCCGCGTCAGCACTGTTGTCCGGCTCAAATTCATCGCCCTCACTCTCCACAATGGGTGGCGCACTGTTCGTCACTTGAATCGCATAGGACGTACCGGTTCCAGATACGGATGGGGTGAAGTTGCGTGTCTTTGAAAAGAGCATTCCATTACTTGTGGCTCGCCACATAATGCGCGAAGCATTGCCTGTCCCGGAATCGTCATCCGTTGTAAGCTGCATGCCAGATGCGTTAAAAAGTTCGAGCACTGTGTCGCTATTTGGCCCTAGATTGCTGGTTTCGATTATATAGTCCATGCCAGATACTGTCGCAAACGAGATCCAATCTTCGTCTCCGACTGCGTGGAAATCGTGCGTTTGCGGCTCATCATTGACCGTGACAGGTGTAGCTGCTGTTGCACTGTTGTCTGGCTCAAATTCATCTGTTTGGGGTGCGGTGCCGATATTGTCTTCGATCCACTTGAAGTAATTTGAAACCTTGCTATAAACGCCAGAAAAGCCAGGTGAACCACAGCCGATGCCAAAGCTGACAACGCCGATTTGTGCCATGGTTTGCCCTGCCACTCGCGAAACCATGAGTGGCCCACCGCTGTCACCCTGGCAGGAATCTAGCCTGGTGCGGCCTGCGCAGATCATATTGTCCGTGATTGAAGAGTTCCCATACGCTTGCTTACATTGTGCTTCGGAAACAAGTGGTACCGAGACTTCCATCAACACATCCGATGTGGAATCTGCATCACCATCGATAGTCCGCCCCCACCCCACAACGGTTGCATAATCGCCCGTGTTCAGCTCTGGAATGTCAAGCGAAACAGTCTGTGCTTGCGATGGCTGTGAAAGGCGAAGTAGCGCAATATCGTTATTGCTAGTTCTAGCGTTGTAGTTAGGGTGAGGGACAATTTCGCTGATACGGATTGTCTCTCCGCCGCTGCTGGAAAGCCGATGGCGGCCAATCACAACAAAGAGATTTGTGCGACCAATCAGATCTTCTATACAGTGTGCGGCGGTCAAGATCCATTCGGCATCGATTAGCGATCCACCACAGAATTGAACCAGCCGTGGGTTGCTGTTGCTTCCTACATTCAGCATAAGCGCTGCCTGCCACGGATATTCACCTACATCGGCCTCTTGCCCCCCCACAATGTTTGGAAGTTGTGCCGCGGTGACTTCGGTTTTTTGTATTGCATTGTTTACGGTAGTTTCATTGTTAATAAGGGGCAAATAGATGTCGGTGTTTGTCGCTATAACATTGACGAACCTAGTTGCTTCAACGGTGCTCTCATCTGCATTGATCACGAACGCACGAATCTGCTTCTGCCCGACTGCCCTCCATGAGAATGTTGCCTGACGTTTGCCTTGTCCTTCATTTGGCTCGGGCTGCCAATAGACGCTAAATTGCTTGGCACCAGTTGGCAGGATGTCTAACGTGACAGTATAGAGTTCGCCTACATTGATCGAATCAGGGAGCAGCGCGGTGCCTTCACCTTTATCTGGCCCATAGATAATTTGGGCCAATGTAACGCCCGTTACACTTGCCTCTTGGATGAGAATGCTGCTCCCTGCCTCGACTGTGTTGCCGTTTGCGTCGCTAGCCGAGACTTTAATTGGTTGCTTTGCTGCATCGCTCCAACTATATGTTGCGCTGGCTGTGCCTTGTCCACTTTTTGGCTCAGGAGACCATGTATAGGTTACGGAATCAACTGCCCCTTTTGGCATTACCTTTGCCATAAATGTGTAGCTTTTGTTTACAGCGCCACGCTCTTTCCCTTCAATCTGAATTGTCTGAGGAGGCATCTCTTGATAGAGTTCATCGGCATATATGCGTATAGAACCAAAGCCAAACCCATATGAAATGAGCGTGTATGCAAAGAGTATGAGTGGAAGTGCGAAAAGCTTTTGCATCGAAACTCTATGTTTAATAAGCGCTCGATTTTTGTATATAACTAAACTCATGTTGAAAGGAACCTCCTTAGTGCTCTTTAGTTTTGTATTTAGACAAAACAATGAGGCTCTTTGGGATTCTATGTAGTTGACATTGTTATCAATCATTGTGGAGTCATCAATCATTGTAAACACTCTATGTCGAGTGCGTCGCACTCTTTCCACTACATAAGATCCGGTTGAACCAACAATGATTCTGACAAAACCAGATTTTTTAACAACAGAGATTTATTATACATTACATTATTGTAATTTAATCCCACGCTATTTATATGATGCGGCTACATAGATTGATAGTGCTGTGATTGAAGTTTCTTCGTCATTTAGCCGAACAAGTATGATTTCGCTTCTGCTTTGCTCTTTGATAGAATCAATAGACAAATAGCGCTTTTCATAGATGTTTTGTAACACCTTTCGGAGACTTATGCCATCTACTGATCTATCCCAAAATAAACCAGCAGACATTCTACTTTCTAATGCCGATCCCGTTGCGGCGGCGTCTGTGCAGCGTGTGAAGCTACTGCGCAAAACATATCCGGATATGAGTGCGGATGAGCTTGTAGATAGTTTGATTCGGAAGCGCTGTTTGCAGGTGGCTGGGGTGGGGGCAGCAACTGCTGGCGCGGCTGTGATCCCAAGTGTGGGCGCAATTGCGTCTGTGGCGGTTGGTTCGATGGTGGATATGAATTCCACTCACAGAATTCAGACGGAGTTGATGTTAGACATTGCCACGATTTATGAGGTTGAATTTGCACCTGAGGAGAAAGAACGATACTTGATGGCCGCGCTTGGTGTGCCGAAAGGTGATTCGGCGGGCGGTGCCAACAGCGCAACCGAGCAGCTGTTATTAAAGGGTGGTCAGCAACTGGCGCGCAGGGCGACCAATCGCGTTGCGAGTAAGTCGATAGGTCGTGTGTTGCCCGTTGTGGGCGTTGCTACTTCTGCTGGGTCGAACATTTTGATGACTTATTCAGCGGCACAGCGCGCGAAGGCATACATTCAGGGTGGTCCCGATAGTGTGGGTGATTTGGATACGAGCATCCGCTCGGCGTTAGGGTTGAATGAGCTGACATTGAGTAACTGGACGCAAAAATCTCTGTCGGATGCTGCGCTAGAGGGCTTTGATCAGGGAGCACAAACGGTTGGTCGAGTTGTGGGGAAGGCCGCAGGGAAGTTGGGCCGATTTTTACGTAATGTGGGTAAGCCGTCTAAATAGCGCTGAGAGTTTGCTGGCACTGCCTAAAGTAGCCGGGCTTGCTATAATCGCACGGGGTTGAAACCGCCGTGCTGGCAAGACGACGCCCCATCAGTAGGGTTTGTGCTACTGCAACAATCCACGCGCCGCCACCGGCCACACAACCTCCACCTGTTCGCCTCGCACCCCAATAACTTCGTTAAATAAATTGCTGATCACGCAGCAGTGGTTGGGGATCACGTGGACACGCTCGCCGATATCCGGTTTCTGATCGCACGCTGAAAAATCCACATAGCCATGTTCTTCGTTAAAAGCGTACATCTGCGCTTTAGGATATTCTATAATGAGGCCATAGCCACTTAACGCCGGGGTGATGTCCGAAGAGAAAGTTTTGCTGCCGCCATCCACTATGCCGCGGTCTGCGGTGGGGCGACTGATTACGGTGGTTGCTACGCGGAAAGCACATTCTTCTTGTGTGAGCGCACCTGCTTGCATCTGCATTCGGTCGCCATAGATGTAGGTGCCAGCACGATGTTCGGTAATGCCAGGAAAGGTGTGGGTTTGCCAAACTTTTGGGGTGCCGCCGCTGCTCACTTTTGCGACGTCGATCCTGTCGGTTGCCAGTAGCGCTTTCGTTTCGGCCACAAATGGGCCGAGCTGCTCATTCATGGGGTAAGTCATGAGCCCGCCAAAGCGCAGGCCCTCGGTTCGATGGATGGTGCGTGCCAGATTTGCTGCCTGCTGCGGTGTTTGCGCGCCGCAGCGTGATCCGCCAATATCACACTCAACAATGACTTCAAGCTCGTTGCTTAATGTGGATATGATCGACGCGTATCCGGCCACGGTATAGTCCGAATCGGCGGCAACGGCCAAGCGTACGCGTTGTGCAAGCTGCTGAAGTCGTGCAAGTTTTGTCGCGCCCATTATGTTGTAGGGAATAAAGATATCTTTCAGTCCCGCTTGGGACATGACTTCGGCTTCGCCTAATTTTTGGCATGCGATCCCAACCGCGCCTGCATCCATCTGCATGTGGGCAAGTTCGGGTATTTTATGGGTCTTGATATGTGGACGATTGGCGATGTTGTGGCTGTTGAGATAGCTTTGTAGTCGGCTAATGTTCTGTTCGACTTTGTCGATGTCGACAAGCGCGGCGGGGGTCTCTATCTGATCTAAATTCATGCGGCGATTCTCCATGGCTCATGTTGTAAAAAGCGCGCTGGATTGCCGTTTTTGTGTACGTTAGCAGATGCGCGCAGTGCCTATTGTATGCTTTGCCGCGCGAGAAGCGAAATTTAATTTTGTGTTGTTGAGTGGGAGCTTTCTGGTTCGGAGAAGAAGCTGTCGAGGCGTCGCTCGTGCAGAATTCGATCAATTGTGCCAATGATGTACCAAGCTATACTGCCAAAAAACATGCCGCTTGTTGCGCCTAAAAGAATTCCGTTGTAGCCAGCGGTAAAGCTGCCACCAAGCGCACCGATAATTGCGCTAATGGTTACTAAGATCAAAAGTAAGAACATAAATTAGTTGACTCCAAATATTGAATCTCCGAACTTTCTGACTAGATAGAAGGTGTTCTGATTCGAAATGTATACACAAATTATCACAGTAGTATACGAATGTTTAATCGAAACGATACTGCAAAAATTTGTTGGGGTGTATTGATTGGTTGAGGTGATTATGCTGTCTTGGCGTCAGACCTAGTGGATGGACAAAGAGAGCATAGGCAAATCGAAGTATGACGGACCTCTGTCCTTTGTACTGGCTTCAATTCGGACCGTTTTATGCCGCAAATAATACGTAACTTGGATTTGGACGGTTCTAAGCCAAAAATAAGGGGTTCAATCACACATGATCCTGAAGAATCCAAAAAGGCACCCAAACCATAAAGTTGGGCGTAAAGATTGAGTTGGGATATACTGAGTTTCTCTACTTAATGGCATTCAAGTTTTCTGGAATCACGCCTTGAACCGTTCAACAAAAGGTAAAAACTTACTGGTAATTTTGCTTTCCGCCTGCATGATTGTAGCGGGAATATTTATCGGTTTGCAGGCATTTTCCTCTACGCCACAGTTTGCTTCACTATTTTTCGCAGGGTTTCGCCTTAATCATTCGGAACAAGGGACAAGCGAGGTAACCACATTACTTGCAGATGACTCAAACTCAGCGACACAGGGCGCACCCACTCTTAACCCAAGTGCAGATCAACCACTTTTGCGGGAACCGATAGTCATTGTGCATTCCGATGCTTTGCAGGAGCAACCAGCCACTTTTGACCTAACTTCTCAAGAGATCGCTCCATCGACGACGCAGACTGCTACGACTACGGTTATATCCACAGCGCTAACAATTACCACTTCGATAACGGCCACTACCACCCAATCATCGCCTACATCGGTCACTATCACGCCGACGGCAGTCGCGCCACTCACTTTATTAGTTACTGATCCACTTCCTTCTCATTTAGAAAACGCACTTGCAGAAAAAATAACTATTCAATATCCTGCCCAGCTAACAGGCACAGAAAGTGCGCCAACGGAGCAGATTGATCTCACGATTAATTTTGATCCACAAAACGCCGTCGCAACCTATCAACAACTATATGCGGCCGCAACTCGATTCGATAATCTTGACCTCGACCTTTCGTGGGAAGAGCTTGGCTTGTTGTGGCGCGATGCGGACGAAAAGCCCGATATTGCCTTTGACGAGATTGCCGTTCCTGCAGCGATGATTGCACCGTTAGAAGCACTACTTGGACCAGCCGGTTCAACCGTCAAAGAGTTAATTGCCGACTCAGAAGCAGTCGAAGTTGCGTGGGACGAACCAAATACGCTGCTGCTCCTCCCCTTTGACAATCTTGCGCCGCGCTTGGCCGTCGTGGCAATTGATGGGCAAAAGCCAATCGAGAACGCCAATCGATTTGATGTCGCAAGCTATCCGCTGATTGTGCCAGTTTATATACACAACCTCGCCACACCCACCACACGGGCCGACCAAGTCGACGAAATCATTGCACAGTTACCGCAGACAAATCGGGATCCAAGCCGCCTAACCGTGCTCGCCATGACGGGCGTCACCGCAATGGTGCGCTACACAGCTAAGCAGATGGACGAATTAGGTAACACCTGGCCTGCGGAAATAGTTGGGCCGGAACTGGCCGCTGCTGACATTACGCACATCAGCAACGAGGTGCCATTTGTTAAAGATTGTGAGACCGATATCCGCGAGGGAAGCCTCAACTTTTGCAGCAAGCACGAATACTTTGAAACCTTACAGGCGTGCGGAGTCGATATCATTGGCTTAACAGGGAACCACCAAAACGATTATGGTCGCCAAGCCGCGCTCGATTCGCTCGATTTCTATCAACGTGCGGGATTGCCCGTCTATGGTGGGGGCGTCGACAAAAAGGCTGCTTTTGCACCGCTTTATTACGAACACAACGGCAATCGACTTGCCTTTTTAGGGGCCAACAGTTATGGACCCGAATTTGCTTGGGCCACAGATAATGAGCCGGGCAGCGCCATCTTTGACCTCAACATTATGTCGGCCTCGATCCGCAGTATTCATACGCGCGATTTGGCCGATTTGGTATTCGTGGAGCTGCAATATCAAGAGCGTTACGACGTCAGCCCGCTGATCGAACAGCGCATCGATTTCAATGCGTTAGTTCACGCCGGTGCGGATGTTGTCACCGGCGTGCAGAGCCATGTACCGCAATCGATGGAGTTCACTGACGGGCGCTTGATCCTCTTTGGATTGGGTAATCTATTCTTCGATCAGATGTTGCGCCAAGACACGCGCGAGGGCATGTTTGTCAAACACACAATTTATGATGGCCGCCACATCAGTACGCAAATCTTCACAACGTTGCTTTATGACGCCGGTCAACCCCGTTGGGCAACAGATGCCGAACGCGAGGCGCTGCTCACGCGCGTCTTCAGCGCAAGTTACTGGGAGTAACGAACCGATGACGACCGACTTGATGTTGCGTCGCAAATGGACGTTGAAAGCACACGGCCAGCAAGTTGTCTTCGTAAAAAACTCGAACGAAAAATTTTCGCACGTGCTCATGAAGGCACTTATTTGGGCCATCCACCTACCCGACTATCCCGAACTTAGCGTCGAAATCAAAATCGGTGACCGCTACAAACCCGACGTCGTTGCACTTGATCAAAACCAGCAGCCGATCTTCTGGGGAGAAGCTGGTCAAGTCAGCGGGCGTAAGCTCCATTCACTCTTTAAACGCTACCCCCAAACACACTTCGCGATCGGCAAATGGAACCAGCGGATCGATCCGCATAGAGAAATTGTGCTGAAGGCGATGAAAGGGGTGAAACGAACAGCTCCATGCGATCTGTTCACGTTCCCGCAAGATAGTGCTCGCTTTGTAGATGAGTGGGGGCAGGTCGAGATAGAACGCACGGATCTTCTGTGGACGCGGATTGAACCGGAATAGGCTGGCCGAGTTAGATACAAGCGTGCTAGATGCAAACAGTGCTAAAAGTAAGCGGTAGAGGTAACTGGTTTCACTAGGCTAACGCGTAATCTCAATTCGCGTGTTGGGTGATATTTCTGTCACGATTGATCGCACGCCGTCGGGCCAGATGATCTCTAGACCGGCCAATCGCACATCGTTGGCAAACCCGAAGTGGATCTGAGTTGGATCGCTGGAGAGGTATCCACTCGCCGCGTGGATGCGTCGTTGATGCTGTTGTCCATCAGTAGTGCGGAGGCGCAAGAGCGTGCCGATGGCAAACGGATTTGCGCTCTCCAACCACGCTAAGTCAACGAGCAGGGTGCTGCCGCCACAAAGTTGATTCTCGAAAAATTGGGCGGGGCCGCGCAAATTGTTGATGACTATGTCCAAGTCTCCGTCCCCATCTATATCGGCCATGCTCATTCCTCGGCCGCTTTCAATGGATCCTAACCCCCATTCGGGTACGGGAACGAAGCTTGCTCCACCGCTGTTGCGGAGTGCCTGATTTTTCTCCCGAAGTTCATGATCAGGTAGATGGGCAAAAGTGGTGGCCTCGATCATGCCGTTCACAACGTATAAATCCTCAAAGCCATCTTGATCCAAGTCGCCAAACTTGCCCGACCAACTCCATCCTGTGGCCGCAATGCCTAGCGCTTCGGCCCTATTTGAGAAGCGAGTTTCGCGCAGCACGTTGGCGTTGATCTGTGGCTCCATGTCGGTGATTAAAGTCTCTAGCAGCGGCTGCCACGCAGCCATGGTTTCGGCATCGCTGGCATATGGCTGCATATCGGTACTAAAGAGTTCGAGCGTGCCGTTGTTGTCAATATCGGCTGCTGCATAGCTCATGGTGTTGTGGCTCATAATGGGCAGGTCGAGGCGCTGCCAGGAATTGACGGCCCCGGGCACGTTGCGCCGCCACGCATAATCAGGCACCCCAAAATCGTTGCCAACCAGAATATCGAGCCGCTGATCGCCGCTGAAATCAACCAGAATGAGTGCCAGCGCTTGGGCACTGAGAATCAGTGGCTCTTCGCTAAACGAATTGTTGTTTTGCGTGTAGAGATAGACCCCCGCTTTGGTGCTTGTGAGAAACTCTTGGCCAAATTCGGCCAGTAGCGCAGCGTCGTATGTGCCGCCGACGAGGTCGAGATCGCCATCTTGATCGATGTCGCCCCAATCAATGGCATAGAGCGGTTTGGTCACGCCAGCTAATGTAATTTGTTCGAAGTTGCGGTCGCCAAGGTTGCGCCAGTAGTTTGGTGCGCTGACGCGACGCGAAAAGACAATGTCGAGCAGACCGTCGCTATCTACGTCGACAATTGTGACGCCGCGCGCGTCTCCTCTGCCAATGCGCTGACTTTTAAAGCGGATCTGACGCGCGGGGTCAAGCCCTTCGTTCCACAAGATTGTGTTAGGGTCGCGGTGGTTGGCAAGCACAATGTCGAGTCTGCCGTCTCGGTCCAGATCGTTGATCCCGACGCCGCCGCCATTGGCTTCGAACATCTGCACGGTGTCGCCGCCTGGGACCATGGTAATGTGATCCAGATCACTGGCGATGAATGTGCCTGAGCAGACGGGTTCTTGGCGGAAGTGATGTGTTTGGATCGAGACGGCTGCTTCGGTTGGACCATTGATAATGATGTCATCAGGCGGCTGTGTCGTTGGTGATGCTGTTGTGAGGATGGGGATGGCTATCGTCGCTGGGATCGGTGTAGATGATTGCTCGCTAAGAGGCTGACATGCAGTTAGTAAACACAAAGTGATCAATAGTAATATAAGTTGATACTGCTTTTTTCTGCTGTTCATATGATTTGGATGGTAATCGTTCAGCCCGATACGTATCAAGCTAAGCTTCAGCGTTCTGCACGCAACCGGAGGGAGGGGCTATGTTGTAAGAGGGAAAGAAGTATACAGCACTCTGAAGTGGTTTTTTTATATTATTTATTAAATGTTATGATACTGTACGTCATACACATCCAGAAAAGTTTTGTCCCATCTCTGCTCTTAGAGATACAGAACAAAACTTTTCTGGAGCTATACCTTCAACCCCAATCCCAATATTCATTCATATATCTTGGAGAAAACGATGGTAAAACCAAAACGAATGCTTTTTCTCTTTCCTCTATTGCTGGCTATATTTGCGCTGGTCGCTTGTGCTCCTGCGGGTAGCGATACTGCGAGCAGCGACAATGCAGATAGTGACGCCGCGATGGCCGATGGACCAACCACAATCACGTGGGCGATGTGGGGCAGCCCTACCGAAATCGAGACACATCAAGCGGTGGCCGATGCGTTCAACGCGTCTCAATCGGATATTGTTGTTGAGATTTACAGCGAGCCATGGGGTGATTATTTCACTAAAATTAACACAATGTGGGCGAGCGGCGATCCAGAGATTGTGCCGGATGTGCTCTTTCTTTCGCCGATTCAGGGGTACGCTGCACAAGGTGTGCTCGAGCCGCTCGATTCGTATATTGAGGCAAGCGGTTATGATATAAATGATTACTGGCCTGCGCTTCTAGAGTTTGGGATGCACGACGGCCAGATTTATGGACTGCCGCGCGATATTGGCCTTGAGGTGCTCTATTACAATAAGACAATTTTTGACGAAGTGGGTCTTGACTATCCAGACGATTCGTGGACGTGGGATGATCTCTCTGAAGCTGCCGAAGCATTGGCAATTGTGGAAGATAGCGGTCGCGTAGAGCGCTACGCACTGGGGATGGAAGATGGGAAATATCAGCTTTGGGTGGGCCAGAATGGTGGCTCAATTTTGGACAATATGCGCAACCCAAGCCGCTGCACGCTAACCGAGCCGGCCGCGATAGAGGGCATCCAAATGTTTGCGGATATGATGCAGAGTAGCCTTGCCATGCGTCCGGCGGACCTGAACCAAACGGGTGGCGATGCTGGTGCATTTGCCGAGGGTCTGACCGCAATGATCATTCAGAATTCAAGCCGTGTGGGCACATTTAACGCAACGGACGGAATTGACTATGACGTTGCGGTTGTGCCGATTCCTAATGGGGGTCAGCGCTCAGCAGCAGCAGGTGGTGCAGCGTGGACCATCAGCGCGTTAAGCGACAATAAGGATGCGGCATGGACCTTTCTGTCGTGGCTGCAAGGTACAGCGGGTGGGCAGAAACTGTACACCGAATCGGGCGAGATTTTGCCTGCGTTGCAATCAACGGCTAACTCCGACGCTTTCCTGGGGATGGATGCTGCACCCGTCAATCGACAGGCATTTATTACCGAGGGCGAGAATGCCAAGATTGGCCGCATTGGGTACTTTGCCGAGTGGAGCGAGCTGAACGGCACGGTGATCTCCCCTGCGCTGGGATCGGTTTGGGCTGGCGAAGCCACGGTCGAGGAGACTCTGTCTGCGCTTTGTGAACAGGTTGATGCATTCTTGGCCGATAATGGATACCCGAAAAACTGACAAGATGACAAGATGAGGGGTCCAGATAGCGTAGGTTGAGCTTTTGCGATAGAAAAATGGTCGAAGCCGAAGCGGACTTGGGTAGACTCCTCATCTTTTCATCCAGTCATCTTGTTGTTTTGTCAAAAGATGGTCAACAATCCCACTTCTCCCACCTCCTCGTCCAAACGTTCCTTCCTCAGATGGCGTCCCGATCAACAATGGGAGGCCTATCTTTTTCTGCTGCCCAGTTTACTTGGTTTTGTGCTTTTTGTTTTGCTGCCCGTTCTGGCGTCGCTGGGGTTAAGCTTTGTCAAATGGAACATGATTAACCCGATGAGCTCGCCCAAATTTGTAGGGCTTGCTAATTTTCGGCAACTGCTTGGTAGCGATCAAGTCTTTGACGATGTTGTGTGGAATACGGCCTATTTCATGATCACAATTGTGCCGCTTCAACTGATTTTGGGGCTGCTGGTTGCTCTCGCGTTGAATCAATCCATCCGCGGTGCGCTGCTCTATCGCGTGATTTACTTTATGCCGGTGGTGACAATTATTGTGGCGGGTGCGATTGTCTTCCAATTTATGCTCAACCGCAACTTTGGCCTGATTAGCAATCTCTTTTGGTCTTTAGGAGAGTGGACCGGATTACCGATTCAGCCACCAGACTTTTTAGGAAGCACGAAATGGTCTAAGCCATCGGTTGTGATGTTGACGATCTGGAAGAATGTAGGCTTTACAATGGTAATCTACTTGGCCGCGTTGCAGGGTGTTCCGCAAGAGCTTTATGATGCCGCCAATGCAGATGGGGCCACAACGTGGCAGCGTTTTCGCCACGTAACAATGCCCCTCATTAGCCCGACAACGTTCTTCCTGTTTGTGATCCAAATGATCGGTGCCTTTCAGCTCTTTACCGAAGCATTTGTAATGACGGCTGGCGGCCCTGCAAACTCCACACTGACGGTCGTCTACTATATTTATCAAAACGCGTTTGAGTATATGAAAATGGGCAAGGCATCCGCGATTGCGTGGTTTTTATTCCTCTTTATCTTTCTCTTTACGCTATTACAAACGCGTTTACAGAGCCGCTGGGTACATTACGAGGCGGGCGAGTAAGTGGCTACAGAAATTATTCGTATCCTGAAACCTAGCATAGTAAGAGGCGGAAATCTGTGGCTGCACGCTGTTTTAATGCTGGGAAGTTTGGTGATGTTAATACCCTTTCTGGTCATGCTGACGGCTTCGCTTGTGCCGAAGGAACTGTTGCTATCGCGTAATTTTGGTTGGGCTGATTTGACGCTAGCGAACTATCCCGAAACGTTTCGCGCGATTCCGTTTGCGCGATACTATCTCAATAGTATGATTGTGTCGACTGGAACGGTGTTGCTGCAAATTATCACTGCATCGCTGGCGGCATTTGCTTTTGCTCGTCTGCGTTTTCGCGGCCGCGAGCCGCTCTTTCTGCTCTACTTAGCTACGTTGATGATCCCTTTTCAGGTGACGATGATTCCCAATTTTATTTTGACATCACGCCGCTACTTGAATCTTCACGACTCTTATTTAGGATTGATTTTGCCCTCGGCGTTTAGTGTTTTTAGCGTTTTTTTGTTACGTCAATATTATCGGGGGATCCCGATGGAGATGGATGAAGCGGCGCGTATGGATGGGGCAACGAGCGCGCGCATTTGGTGGCAGATCATTATGCCGTTGAGTGGTCCTGTGCTGGCAACGTTGGCAATCTTTAACTTTAACGCCGCGTGGAATGATTTTTTGTGGCCGCTGGTGATCACGCGCAGCGTCGAGATGAAGACGATTCCGATCGGGCTTGCTTCATTCCAAGGGCAATATAATACGGAGTGGCATCTGCTGATGGCTGGTTCGGTGATTGCGCTGTTGCCTGTGTTGCTGATCTATATTGTGGGGCAGAAGTGGTTTGTGCGTGGCATTACTTTGTCTGGTATGGGGGGACGGTAAGAGATGAACAAGGTGAAACTACCAAAGAGATGATAGGGTGAAGAGGTGACAAGCTGAAGAGTAACGGTTCTAAAATCCCGTGAGTGACTGTCACCTGAAACGGACTAAATCGCGGCAAGTAACAAGGTGAAGCTGCTGGCAAGTTTTGTAGGGATTTTGAGGATCGATTGTGAAGATTGGGATTGATTTTGGTACCACGCATACCACGGCCGCGGTATATGATGGCGGCAAGTTAGAGATGATTCCGCTGGATCCGCTGAATTCGGATCCATTGTTGTTGCGCTCGATGATTTATGTTACGCGGAACCATGAAGTGTTTTTAGGTATGAAGGGTGTACAGAATTTTTTGAAGCATGACACGGGCCGCCCGGTTGTGATGCAGGAGCGGGTAGTCGGCACGATCGAGACAACAGTTGCGCGGGCAGGCCGCGGACCGCTCGATCCGGATGGGCCGATCACAATTATTTACGACGCGCTGATCGATGAGGACGTCGGGATGCGTGGGCGACTGCTTCAATCGATCAAAACTGGTATGCGCTCAGCTTCATATGACGGCACCAAAATATTTGGTCAATACTTTACAGTTCAAGAGCTTGTTGCGCTGCTGCTGAAATATGTACATGTTAAGGTTGAAGAATTTGTCGGTCAGAAAGTGACCGAGGCAACCTTTGGGCGGCCTGTCTTTTTTGCAGAAAATCTAAAGGAGGATCAAATTGCCGAGGCGCGCTTGGCCGAGGCTGCGAAGATGGCAGGCTTTGACACTGTCTCTTTTGTACAGGAACCTGTTGCGGCAGCGCATTTCTATTTAAGCAAAACGGATCAACCGGAAAGGGTACTGGTCTTTGACTTTGGCGGTGGCACACTCGACTTCACGATAATTAATACAGATGGGAAAAATACGAATATAGAGATTCTTGCAACGCACGGTGTGGACGTTGGTGGCGACAATTTTGATAAAGCGATTATGAAGCATACAATTGCACCACACTTGGGTGTAGATTCGTATATTGACATTGATTACGATGATCGTAAAATCCCGTTTCCACGCCCATCCGCTGCGCTTTTGGAGCAGTGGACAACAATTCCAATGCTTTCACGCCCAAAGCAATTAAAGATTATTGAGGATGCCATCAAGTATGGTCAATCGCCCGATAAGTTTCGCGCGCTCTATAATGTGGTGACGAAAAATTATGGCTTTATGCTTTTCGAAGAGATTGAGCAGGCTAAGATTCGCCTTTCGGATAGTGAAGAGACGTTTGTGCAGATGCAGGTTGAACAGGTTGAGCTGGATGCGCGATTGACGCAGCGAACCTTTAACCGCAATATCAATCTTGAATTTGTACAGGTGCGTAAGGGTCTAGCCGAGGTTGTGCAGTTGGCTGGATTGCGTGCCGACGAGATCGATACAATTGTTACCACGGGTGGTTCGTCACGCATTCCGCTTTTTCGACAATTATTGATGGATGAGTTTTCCGATGCAAAGCTCGTTCATTCGGATACATTTGGGAGCGTGGCTGCTGGACTTGCGGTGTTTGCGGCTGGAGAGGGTAGTTGAAAAGTAGTAAAATAGAGCACACAAATGAAACACACTGAAACAACAATCAGAACCAGCGATGCGTTCGATTTATACATGCAAAGTTGGCAACCAGATGATTTACCCAAAGCCGTTCTTGGCATAGTGCCTGGTTTTGGCGAACATAGCGGTCGCTACATTTATCCGGCTGACTATTTGAGTGCACATGGTATTGCTGTCTATGGCGTCGATTTGCGCGGGCATGGCAAATCTCCGGGGCAACGGGGACATGTGGACAGTTGGGGAGATTATCGTGAAGATGTGGAAGCCTTTACGCGTGAATTGGGCAAACAGCATTCGGAACGACCGCATTTTTTGCTTGGTCACAGCATGGGTGGGCTCATTTTGCTCAATACAGTTTTGCATGGGCTGGAGAGTAGTGAGACCACTATCAAGGGCATAATTGCTTCTTCTCCGCTGCTCGCATCGCCATCTACCGTAACGCCATTTTCGCAGGCGGCCTTACGCGGGTTGAACAAAATAGTACCGAAAGCAAAACTCGCTACCAAACTTAACGGCGATATGATCTCACGAGATCTGAGTGAGTGCGTGCGCTATGTCAATGATCCGTTGACCCACACCATGCTGTCACCTCGCTGGGCGTGCGAAGCCGAACTAGCCATAAAATGGAATCAGGAGCATGCGGCGGAATTCCCACTGCCGTTGTTGATATACCACGGAACGGGGGATCAACTGGTGCCAATTGAGGGTAGCCGTAAATTTTTTGCCAGCGTAGAGCACGAAGACAAAACATTGATCGAGTATCCTAATGGCTTCCACGAGTTACATAATGACCTGGATCGCGAATTGGTTTTTGCGAATTTAGAGGAGTGGATCGAGGCTCGGTTGTAAGTATGTTAATAGTGGCATCTCAATTAATATATGATCGAGGGGATGTAAATCTGGGGACACCCGTGGAACGACCATGCAGTTGCTAAAAATAAAAAGGCCCACCACGGACTATCCATGATGGGCCTTTTTATTTTTGTCTAGTTGCTCTATGCTTTGACGGATCGCATAACTGTTACGCGATTCTTGTTTGCGGCTTCGTACGCACGAACGGCCGCTTTCTTTGCTGGACTCAATCCTAACACCTTCGAAGCGATATCTTTGGCCGACATCTCATCATAAGTGGCCCACGGTGCTGTAAGAAAATTCTCTGCAACCGGGATGTCCACCTTTGCGGTTACAGGCGGCTCGACAGATGGTGCGGCAGTTGCTTTGGCTGCGCTCGAGATCGGAATATCCTGACTTGTTCCAGCTGGTGTACCCGCATATTTATTGGCTTTCTCTTGAAAACGG
>Ga0209303_1000694_pt1 | contig 24711 bp, 21 predicted proteins | sample SidtaG_3_FD_187449 | JGI IMG/M metagenome (GOLD analysis project Ga0209303, IMG submission 187449) | Marine algal microbial communities from Sidmouth, United Kingdom - Sidmouth_Asex1 metaG (SPAdes) (version 2) | ecosystem: Host-associated > Algae > Red algae > Unclassified | place: Sidmouth... | reverse complement strand
TTTGAAATTTATACGTCGTTATCGTATGTTCGAGTAGCTAGCTACACTTCACATACTCTGCCTTGTCTAAATATCAAACACCTTGCTGTAAAAATAACCTCGAAAGATCAACAGACTCTAATATCTGTAAATAATTATCTTTAAATAGTTACCTCAAATTAAGTTTAAGCCCACTTTATATAAAATAGTCCAACTATAGTTAAGCCTTTTTTGCTTAAAAGCTAAAAACTCCTATTTTCACTACATTTATTGTGCTTAATTGTGTAGAATCAGTCTCCATTTTATTAATCAAATTAGTTTACCCAAAGCCTTAACTTTTCAGTAGGGTGCTTTAGAGGAAATCATGAATTTAGACGATATTATATTGCAGGCAGAACAAGCCATTGCTGCTGCTATAAATCCTGCTGCGCTTGACCAAGTCCGCGTAAATTTTTTAGGTAAAAAAGGTTTGTTTACTGAGCAAATGAAAGGGCTTAGTCAATTACCAAAAGAAGAAAAACCTAAAGCGGGTCAAGTGATCAACATTGCTAAGCAACATGTTCAAAAACTACTGACAGAACGTGGTGAATTACTCCGTGCTGAAGTTATTAAGCAAAAGTTAGCCGCTGAATCAATTGATGTAACTTTACCAGGACGTGGCAATGAACTTGGCGGATTACATCCTGTTACTCGCACGATTGAGCGCATTGAAAGCTTTTTTAGTGACTTAGGATTTTCCGTTAAACAAGGTCCTGAAGTGGAAGATGATTTTCATAATTTTGATGCGTTAAACATTCCTGAGCATCACCCTGCACGACAAGATCATGATACTTTTTATTTTAATCCTACGTTGGTGTTACGCACACAAACGTCAGGCGTGCAAATTCGCACCATGGAAAAAGAAAAACCCCCTTTAAGAATAATTTCTCCAGGTAAAGTTTACCGAAACGACTACGACCAAACCCATACGCCTATGTTTCATCAGGTTGAAGGACTTATGGTTGATAAAGATGTTAGCTTTACGCACTTAAAAGGTGTATTGCACGACTTTTTGCATCACTTTTTTGAAGAAGAAGTAGAAATACGTTTTCGACCTTCATATTTTCCTTTTACCGAGCCTTCTGCAGAAGTAGATATTATGGGTAAAAATGGTAAATGGTTAGAAGTATTAGGTTGTGGCATGGTACACCCTAATGTATTGAAATCTGTTGGGATAGATCCTGAAATATACACAGGTTTTGCCTTTGGCATGGGAGTAGAGCGCTTAACAATGTTGCGCTACGGCGTGAATGACTTACGTGCATTCTTTGAAAACGATCTTCGCTTATTAAAACAGTTTAAGTAGGAAAGCCAAAAAAATGAAATTTAGTGAATCATGGTTAAGAGAGTGGGTTAACCCCGCGATATCTTCAGATGAGTTATCTCATCAAATTACAATGGCTGGCTTAGAAGTAGACGCAGTTGAACCTGTTGCAGGTGAGTTTACCGGTGTATTAATTGGTGAAGTTGTTGAATGTGGACCCCATCCTGATGCTGACAAATTACAAGTAACTAAAATTAACTTAGGTGCTAATTTTAACGACGGTGAATTAGTTGATATTGTTTGTGGCGCTAAAAATTGTCGATTAGGGCTCAAAGTTGCCGTAGCAACCGTTGGTGCTGTATTACCTGGCGACTTTAAAATTAAAAAAGCTAAATTACGTGGTGTGCCTTCACATGGCATGTTGTGTAGTGAGTCAGAAATTGGATTAGCAGATAGCGCCGATGGCATTTTAGAGCTAGCACAAGATGCACCTATAGGCGTGTGTGTTCGTGAATACCTTAACTTAAATGATGTAACCATTGATGTTGATTTAACCGCTAACAGAGGTGATTGTTTAGGGCTAAAAGGTTTAGCAAGAGAAGTTGGTGTACTCAATAGTTTAGCCATTACAGAACCTGAAATTAACCCAATTGAGCCAAGTATTGAAGATACGTTAACTATTACAGTATCAGCTGAAAAGGCTTGTCCCCGTTATTTAGGACGAGTGATCAAAAACATTAATATTAATGCACAATCTCCGTTATGGATGGTTGAAAAATTGAGACGTTGCGGTATTCGCTCTATTGATCCGGTAGTCGATGTTACAAACTACATACTGTTAGAGCAAGGTCACCCAATGCACGCCTTTGATTTAGATAAAATTGACGGTGGCATTAATGTGCGTTTTGCCCATAAAAACGAAAAACTCACTTTATTAGATGAAAACGAAGTCACGCTTTCACCTGAAACTTTGGTGATTGCCGATAACAACAAAGCCTTAGCAATGGCAGGTATATTTGGTGGTTTACATTCTGGCGTAACATCTACCTCTAAAAATATATTTTTAGAGAGTGCTTTTTTTAGCCCATTAGCGATTTTGGGTAAAGCACGCCAATATGGATTACATACAGACTCGTCTCATCGTTATGAGCGTGGTGTAGATCACCAACTACAGTTTGATGCCATGAACCGCGCAACTGAGTTGTTGCTTGAGATTGTTGGTGGTGAAGTGGGTCCGATCACTGAAGCAAAATCAGAAGATAACTTACCAAAGCAAAAACAAATCAGCTTACGAAGGATCAAACTTGATTCTCGTATTGGTCACCATATTAACGATGAGCAAGTGGCTAATATATTAACTCGACTGGGCTTTACCATTATTTTTGAAAACGATGTTTGGCAGGTTACTGTACCGGCTTATCGGTTTGATATTAAAATTGAAGTTGATTTAATAGAAGAAGTTGCCCGTATTTTTGGTTACAACAATATTCCTAATACTTCACCTAAAGCTACTTTACGTATGTGTGCGAACAAAGAAGCCGACTTGAGTGTCAGCCAATTACGCAACGTTTTAGTAAATCGTGGTTACCAAGAGGCGATCACTTATAGCTTTGTTGACCCGAAAGTGCAGGTATTATTACACCCTGACCAAAAAGTAATGACTTTACCGCATCCTATTTCATCTGAAATGTCGGTAATGCGCTTAAGTTTATGGACCGGATTATTACAATCGGTTGCCTATAATCAAAACCGCCAACAAAACCGTATACGTTTATTTGAAACTGGTTTGCGTTTTATTCCAGATGAATCGGTAGAGAATGGCGTAAGACAGGACAGCATGATTGCTGGTGTTATTACCGGTCAACGTAATGTAGAACATTGGGATATGGAAAAATCTCCAGTAGACTTTTTTGATATAAAATCTGATGTTGAAGCCTTACTTGCTTTAACGGCTGATGCCTCGAGTTATGATTTCTCTGCTGCTGAAATTAGTGCTTTACACCCAGGGCAAACTGCCGGTATTTATCGTAATGGGTCGTTAGTGGGGTATGTTGGCACCTTGCATCCTGAAATAGAACGTAAATTTGGCTTAAACAGTCGTACGTTAATTTTTGAGTTATTATTGTCTGAAATTTTATCAAGTAAAATCCCTGAATCCGCTGCTATATCTCGTTTTCCGTCAAATCGGCGTGACATTGCTGTAGTAGTAAAAGAAGATGTTGACGCAAAAAGCGTGTTACAACTTATTGAAAAGGTTGGCGGAAATTATTTAATTGATCTAAACTTATTTGATGTATACCGTGGTGAAAGTATAGAACAAGGCTTTAAAAGCCTAGCAATAGCCCTGATACTACAAGATGATGACAAAACACTTGAAGAAAAAGACATTTCTGATGTTGTAAACCGAGTGGTAGATTCATTAAAAACTCAATTAAATGCATCACTGAGGGATTGAGCCATGGCGCTTACCAAAGCAGAAGTAGCAGAACATTTGTATGAAAAAGTCGGTCTTAGCAAGCGCGACGCAAAAGATATGGTAGAAATATTTTTTGAAGAAATACGTGAGACTTTAGAGGCCGGTGAACAAGTTAAACTTTCAGGATTTGGAAATTTTGACTTGCGTGTTAAAAGCGAACGTCCAGGTAGAAATCCAAAAACGGGTGAAGATATTCCAATATCTGCGCGTAAAGTAGTAACGTTTAGACCAGGTCAAAAACTTAAAAGCCGTGTTGAAGATGGAAACGGTTAGATAAAAGCTTTCAATTGACGACAAAAAGCTGCATTATGCAGTTTTTTTTTGCCTAAAATTTAGCTAATACTTATACCAATTGAAATAATGAATTAGTCACTTAGCGCTGTATTAGATGACTTAGAGCAAACGAAATAATTCAAGCATAGTAGTTCTATGCTTTATTTATTTTGTGAAGTTATCAGTTGTCTAATGAGCTCCCAGAGGCGATTTTTAGAGGCTTATAAGCGTCGTTATTGATATCGATAAGGTTCCTACACGGATGAAGGATATTAGGGTAACGCAGGAGATGTTACCAAGAATAAGCATTCTCTCAATCAATGCCTTGTATACATGGATGTATGTACGTAGATTTTGTTTGGAACGTAAAATCTGTGCTTATAAACCTTTAAATTATCGCTAAGTGATCAATTCATTAATTCAATTGGTATTAAAGCGTTTTATTTAAGATTTTATGTCGAATCGCTTTGGTTGTTTTTTTAGTAAATAATATGAGTATTTGGTTTAATATCACAATAAATAAGGCGAACAATACACCAGTGATAAAAGCTGGTAACGTCAGCGGAATAGCTAATTGGTATTGCTGATAGGTGGCTTGCAACATCGATTGATCAAATTCGGTCATAAAATAATAAACCCGTTTAACATAGTCCGCGTTTTGTAAATTAAATAAATGTTCTTGCAAATTAGCCGCTCTATCAGAGGTATTAATAATAATATCAGCCGTTTCATTGATTGAAGTTTCGCTATTAGCTAAATATTTTTCGATCATTGAGGTTAAGTTACCTTCAAAGTGACGGTTAGCAATTAACTGAAATTCGTTTAATTGTAAGAGTGCTTCGTTGACATGTCCTGATAACCTTTGTGAATACTGTTGAATAAATTCAGGGAGTTGTACACCTAAAATAAAGGTTAGGGTAAATAAAAATCGATCAAATAGAGTAAATATAATCTTAAACATAAATCGCCAACATCTAATAGGTGTATTTTACTATTAAAGCATTCCAAGCTTAATGTCTCAAACTGATTGTTCTAAAAATATAAACACTATATGGTTAAGCCATTATTTTAATAGGTAAAAACTATGCGTCCTAGCCACTTCAATGAAGGCGAAGTTACTAAAGTTAATTGGCGAGTAATTAAAATGTTACTGCCATATATGATGGAATTTAAAGTAAGAATTTGCTTTGCATTATTGTGTTTGATTTTAACCAAAGTGGCGAGCGTTTATTTACCCTTTATATTAAAAGATATTGTTGATGTACTTGATCAGAAAAAAGAAAATGCCGTTTATTTAGTACCTTTAGGTTTAGTTGCTGCTTATGGTCTAGTTAGGCTTTCAGTTATATTATTTGCTGAAATACGCGATACATTGTTTGGTCGTGTTACTGAAAGAGCCATGAGGCGCATTGGACTAAAAGTATTTAAACACCTACATGATCTTGATTTAGATTTTCATTTAAATCGCCAAACTGGAGGCTTATCGCGCGATATAGACCGTGGTAATTCGGGTATTAGTTTTTTAATGCGTTTTATGATTTTTAATATTATTCCAACGTTATTAGAAATTATTATGGTGATCGTTATATTGTTTGTTAATTACGGTATTTGGTTTGCGCTTATTACGGCGACTTCAATTACCTCTTATGTTTTATATTCAGTTAAAACGACCAACTGGCGCACAGCATTTATAAGGGAAGCTAATAATGCTGATTCATCTAGCAATACCAGAGCAATAGACAGCTTATTAAATTACGAAACCGTTAAATATTTTTCTAATGAAGCTCACGAGGCCAATGGCTACGATAAGCAATTAGCAAATTGGGAACAAGCTAAAGTAAAAAACCGCTTGTCTTTATTTGCATTAAATGGCGGACAAGCTGTAATCATCTCAGTATCAATGACTGCCATGTTAGGTTTAGCTGCCTATCAAGTGGCTAATAATTTAATGACCCTAGGTGATTTTGTATTAATTAATGCCTTTATGATGCAATTGTTTATTCCCCTTAACTTTCTTGGTTTTGTTTATCGTGAAGTTAAAGGCTCGCTTGCCAATATTGAACACATGTTTGGCTTATTAGAGAAGCAGCCTAATATAACAGATAAGTATAATGCTGAAGACCTAAAAGTTAGCGACGGTTTAGTTGAATTTAAGCATGTGTCATTTGCTTATCATGATAAAAGACCGATCTTAAAAGATATTAGTTTTACGATAAATCCGGGGGAAAAGGTAGCGATAGTAGGCGAGAGTGGTTCAGGGAAATCTACCTTAGTTAAATTGTTATTTCGCTTTTACGATGTTGATGATGGTGAAATAAAAATTGATAACCAAACTATTAATCAAGTAAGCCAACACTCGCTAAGAAAAAGCATCGGTATTGTGCCACAAGATACGGTGTTATTTAATGATACGTTATTTGAAAATATTAAATATGGTAATATTAGCGCCACCAAAAAAGACATTGAGCAGGCTATTGAATTATCTCATTTATCTGGCTTTATCGCATCATTACCTGATGGTGATAAAACTAGAGTAGGAGAAAGAGGCTTAAAGCTTTCTGGCGGCGAGAAACAACGAGTTGCCATTGCACGTACAATATTAAAAAACCCACCAATTTTAGTTTTTGACGAAGCTACATCATCATTAGATAGCCATTCAGAACAAGCAATACTGAGCGCTATTAAAAAGGTAGCACAGGGTCATACTAGTTTAGTGATTGCTCATAGGCTTTCAACCATTGTAGACGCCGACAATATTATTGTAATGCACAAAGGTGAAATAGTAGAAGAGGGTAACCATAAATCGCTTATTAACAAACAAGGTCATTACTTCACTATGTGGCAATTGCAGCAATCAAGTTAATCTAAAGAATACAAATTATATGAATGAACAATCTCTTGAAATAACTCAAACCAAAAAATGGATAGTAGACATTATTGTTGGCTTAAACTTTTGTCCTTTCGCTAAAAAAGAATTCATTAATAATACAATTTATTATTATCTTTCTCATCAAAAAAAAATAAAGCCAGCGCTCAGTGAAATACAAGAGCAATGCGCCCATTTACTTAGTAATGGCTCTATTGAAACGAGCTTACTTATTTTTAGCGAAGGGTTTAAGTCGTTTGAGCAATACCTACATTTGGTTGATGAAGCGAATGAATACTTAGAACATTCTAAATATTTTGGTGAGATCCAAATAGCAAGCTTCCACCCTGATTATTATTTTGATGGCGCAAATTATGACGACGCTGAAAACTATACTAATCGTTCGCCATATCCTGTTATTCATCTTTTAAAAGAAAAAAGTTTAACTCGGGTATTAGCAATCTATAAAAACCCTGAACAAATCCCTGAAAATAATATGCTTTTAGCACAAGAAAAAGGCAAACAGTATTTTGAACAAGCATTAAAAAATATTAAAAACATAGTGTAAAAAATATTTTTACACTTACGTTAAAATCGCTTACTAGCTGAAACATAAATATAAAATAGGTATACTGCATCATCTTTAATAGGCAGTGTATAAATAGGTTTTGTTCGTGGAAGAAAATAAAACAATTAATGTAGGTGGTAACGTTGAAAGTGCTGAAAAGGGGCAATACGTTATTGATATTAAAACTGTACTGCAAGAAGCATGGAACACAACTAAACAATCAAGGCTACCTATTATTATGGGGTCGTTAATGTGCGTAACATTAACGCTTTTGGTGGTATTTACTGCCAGCCATTTTTTAGGCGGTGTTGAAAATGCACTAACCGACATGAAAGCTCAATTCATCATTAATATATTAGTAACACTTGTTATTTCACCCTTTATAGCGGGGGTTGAAATGATGGGAGTTTTTAATGCGGTAGGCTTAAAATCACAACCTAAATTAATTTTTGCTTTTTTAGGTAAAGGCGCACTTATTGCCATTTGTGCGTTAATTTCATCAACGTTATCGTCACTTGGTTTTAACTTACTTATTTTACCAGGGATATTTTTGTTGGTGACACTGTCTTTAACGGTTCCTCTTGTTGTAGAAAAAAACATGATGCCGATAAAAGCGATTATACTGAGTGTAAAAGCACTTCGTTTTCAGTTTTTTAAATTATTAGCTATCTATGGGTTTTTATCAATGGCACTCATACTGTCTATTTTTCCGCTATTAATATTACTTAAATCGGGCTTTGAGCTTTTTGGAGCCGCTTTTTTACTTTTTGCTTTATCGTATTTAATACCACTTTTTTATAATACTAAGGGTATTTTATACCGAGAAATTTTTGGTGTGCAACTTAATGCATCAGAGGCTCCGGCTCAAAAAGATAGTGGAAATTTTTCTGCTTAACAGAGGTTATAATGGCGAAAATTACACTTTTTAATCCCAACCTAAATATACTCATCAATAAGGTAGGCTGTTTATTATTAATCAGCCTTTTTATTGCAGCCTTAATTGCACCATTTACATTTTTAAAGCCTCCTCATCACGAAAATTCATCTAAAACTAAAAAACACATTTTACTTGAGAAACCTCTGCATAACGTAAAATTACCTATGTTTTCTAAAATTAACGATGTAAAAGAAAAAAAACGTCAGTTCTTTGCTTTTATTAAGCCAGCGATTGAAAAACAAAACAAAAAAATTATGATCAATCGAAAAAGGCTACTCGCTATAAAAAAACGTTACGCAAAAGGTGTAGCGTTAACTAAAATTGATAAACGTTTTTTAACTCATATTAGTCAAAAATACAAAATTAATAGTCAGCTAAAAACGTTAGCCAAAGTTGAGCAATTATTACTTAGCGTAGATATTGTGCCCGTACCTCTGGTATTAGTACAAGCTGCCAATGAGTCGGCTTGGGGAACGTCGCGTTTTGCTAAAATTGGCTTAAATTTTTTTGGTATGTGGTGTTTTGAAAAAGGCTGTGGCATGGTGCCTAAAAGACGTAACAAAGGCGCTTTTCATGAAGTTGCTGCATTTAGTAGTGTAGAAGAGGCAGTTACTAAATACCTATTAAATATTAATACCCATGCGGCTTACGATGTTTTTAGAGATATCCGAGGAAAATTAAGACAAAATCAGCAGCCCTTATTATCTGAAGTTCTTGCCGCAGGTTTACTCCCCTATTCCGAAAGAGGTTCAGAATACGTTTTAGAAATTACCAATATGATCCGTCATAACAAACAATACTTTTAAAGCTGAGAGATCCCCACAAATTTAGCCTAAATTATCAATGTGTATAGTCAGAAGCGACAACTGACTATACACATAAACAATGCTCAGCTCATCAGGTTCATATCTAGGATCATCAATAACCTCTCTACCCAGATAAATATAGGATAGCACTCGCCGCTTTTTTTCAGTATTTGCCTGTAATGCGCTATCACCTTTTAGTGCAGATACCGCGTAACCTATACACCACAAGATAAACAGCATTAACGCGGCTATAAGTAATAAATTATCAAATCGTTCTGCGCTTCTGGAGTTGGCAAAGCTTAAACTAATGCCAAGTTTAGCATTCTTAGTATCTCTAAAATTCTCTTCTATTTGCATACGTTGTTTATATAAAGTGACCACTTTTTTAGGTTTATCTGCAAATGCTTTTGGTAACTTAAAAGTTTCAAGGTAAAATATACGATCCCTGTTGTGGCTCGGGCGGTATGTTTGTGCAATCCCTTAAATTTATTAATAGCGATAACGGCAACCAAAAAAAATATCTATTTACAGGCAAGAATATACCAACACCACCTATAAACTAGCGAAAATGAACCTCGCGGTACGCGGTATTTTGGGCAACTTAGGCTCAGTTGCCGGAGACAGCTTCTTTAAAGACCAACACCCCGATTTAAAAGCCGACTATATTATGGCAAACCCACCGTTTAACCAAAAACAGTGGCGAGCAGACAACGAACTAGTAAACGATGCCCGCTGGGCAGGTTACCCAACTCTACCCACAGGTAATACCAACTACGCGTGGATAATGCACATGATCTCAAAACTCAGCGAGCATGGCACCGCAGGGTTTGTACTTGATAACAGAATAACCATTATCTGCGTAACGCGCCTTGATCTGATTTCCTCGTTTAATTCTGAACCTGCATATTGAAGTATGATGGGTATAGCCCAGTTGTGGTTAAGGATTTTTCTGATAACGAGCTTGAAACACGCGATTTTTTGGGTTTTAAGCTAAAAATTGACTATGAAGCGTCGATTATCTCTATGTTTTTTATATCGATTAAATTTGACGAAGATATCTCAACTCCACCAAATTCATACTCTTTTGGCACAACAGTTCTATCAATGGCGAGAGTCGAAAAATCGTATAGATTTGTATCAGACAATTGAGAAAGGCTTACATTTTGAGTACTTTTAAAAATACTTTCTACACGACCAGGAGACTCAATATCCCAAGTAGTTAACATTGCCTTTATTTTCTTTCGTTGTAAATTTTCTTGTGATCCGCAAAGGTTACAAGGGATAATCGGGTAGTTATTAATCTCAGCTAATTGCGCAATATCTTTTTCTCTACAATAAGCAAGCGGACGAATAACGATATTACGTTTGTCGTCACTGAGCAGTTTGGGTGGCATTGCTTTGAGTTTTGCATTATTAAACATGTTCATTAATAAGGTTTCAACGATATCATCCATATGATGACCTAATGCTATTTTTGTAGCACCAATCTTTTCTGCAAAGCCATACAATGATCCTCGCCTTAGGCGAGAGCACAAAGAGCAGGTTGTTTTCCCTTCAGGAACTTTTTCTTTTACTACTGAGTAGGTGTCTTTATCTACAATGTAATAATCAATACCTTTTTGCTTTAGGTAGTTAGGTAAAATATCTTCTGGGAAGCCTGGTTGTTTTTGGTCAAGATTTACTGCGACGACTTCGAATTTTATAGGGGCAACACGTTGAAGGTGTAACAAGGTATCAAGCATTACGAAAGAGTCTTTACCACCGCTTAGGCCACAAAATATTTTGTCACCTTCTTCGATCATATTGTAATCGGAAATAGCTTTACCAGTAAGGTGGCGGATTTTCTTTTCGAGTTTACTGTTAGGGTTTTGCTTAGTATTCATCACGCTATTATTACCATTAAACGTTGGAGGTCTTGTTTTTGCAAGGATTCTATCACAGACCAAGCTAAACGTAATCCTTTAAACAAAGCGTAAAACAGGTGTTGTTAATACCACGAGGTAAGCTAAATAGAGCACAGTAAAAAGTGAGTATTGTTATTTACCATTAGATAACGATGCACTATGTAATAACCAAACCTTTGAGCTGTGGTTAGAAAGTATTTTGAAATGATTTTGAATGAATGTTCTTGATTAGCTTATGATAATTAGCTTATATTCTTCTCACGTTTTTTATAACACGAGCCAAATATTGTATTTTGAGGGTGTGTTTTGAGGGTATGTTTTGGTAAAAGTTAATTGTGTATTGTTTATACCTGTTTCATCACCCTCAGGTATTGGGGAGTATATGCGCTCTTTAGTGATTGCTAAAGCAATGCTTGAGCGCTGGCCAGATATTAATATTCATTTTATTTTGAACGATCAGGTTAATTATCTTCAAGATTGCCCTTATACCGTTCATACCTCTAACGGCTCACCCACTAAAGATGTTAAAACTGTTAATCTTGTTATTAGGCAACTTCAACCTGATTTAGTTATTTTTGATGCCTCAGGTCGTGCTTCACAATTCAAACAAGCTAAAAGTGTAGGTGCCAAAGTTGCTTTTATTTCACAGCATAATAAAAAACGTAATAGAGGTTTAAAATTAAACCGTTTATTGTCAACTAATGTTCATTGGGTGGTGCAGCCAGACTATTGCATTAAAGTACTTAGTTTTTGGCAAACAAGTAAACTAGCTTTATTTAATAAATCAGCACCTAAAAATATTGGCGCCGTATTTGAATCGAGCAATAGAGAATACAGGCAGCAAATATTAGAGAAATATAAATTAGTAGAAAATAACTATTTTATTGTTAATGCCGGTTCTGGTGGGCATATTGTTGAAAAACAGTTAGCTGCCGATATTTATTATGAAGCTGCGGAGCTTTTATATCAAAAAACCAATATAAAATGTGTTGTTGTTTTTGGTAGTAATTATCCAAAAGATTTACCTAAAAGTGACAATTATAATGAAAATGATGAAGTAGGTGTTCTGTGCTTGAAAAGTATTGATAATAAGGAGTTTGTTGCATTAATTACTGCAGCAAAAGGATGTATAATTAGTGCTGGAGATACTTTGTTACAGGCAATTGCACTGCACAAACCCTGTATTGCAGCTCCAATATCACAAGACCAACCGGCGCGTTTAAAAGTATGTGCTAACAAAGGTTTGGTGTTACCTGCAAAACCTTCAAGCTTGAGTTTGGTAGGCCAAGCATTAAAGTTGATTAAAAATAATGATGTTGAGCAAATAATTATTTCAGCTATGTCGGCACAAGCTCCAGTTAAAGCGCTTGAAATTATTATGCAAGATATTGAAAATTTATTAACGTAAACTAATCTATTTGAGTAGTTATGTTTTATTATGGATTTTTAGCGCTGTTATTTTATATTAAAGGCTTAAAATATACTAACAAAACAAAGCCTTGAGTATAATCTTAAAATATAACCTTAAAGCAGGTTTAGCGAGCTTTATAAATTAATAACGGGTAGCCGTTAATTAGCGATTACCCGTTTACCAGCCCCTTTAGCTAAAAGTCTAAACAGCTAAGATCTCGAAAATGGTGATTCATAACCTATGGGTTTTAATGCCAGTACATCACAACTTAATCGATCAATAACATGCTCGGCTGTATTACCAATTAAAGCAGCGGATATACCTGTTCTACCAACGGTGCCTAAAATTACTAATTCAGCATCAATTGCATTAGCAACTTCTTCAATAACATCTTCAGGTAAACCCTCTTTAACGTAAGTATTCTCTTGAGGTATATCGTAATCTTTAGCATGTTCTGCCATAGCCGTTTTATGATGGTTTAACATGTTTTGATTATATTCAAGCGCGTTAAACTCAGGAATTTCGATAGCGATGTTAACAGGTGTGCCCGGATATGAGTTTACGATATGAACATTAGCATTAATTGTTTGTGCTAAATCTTTAGCCTGTGCGGTAATTTTATGATTAAGTGAGTGGTGCTCTTCTTCATCGCTACCGACATTAATAGCTGCAAGAATATTACCATTTTCAGGCCATAAATGATCTTTAACCAATAACACAGGGCATGGGCATTTACGTAAAATATGCCAATCGGTAGGAGTAAATATTACGGATTTAAGCTTGTCGTGTTCGTGCGTACCTTTAATTACAATGTCGTGATTGTGGTCGAGTACCTCAGCAATAACTGCTTCAAAAGGGCGATTATGCCATATGACTTTGATAGAAATTGATAAGCTATTAGTATCAAGTTGCTTGATGATATTATTGATCCACTTGTATCTGTCATCAATAACGGTTTGGCGCATAGACTCACGCTCGTCACTGGATAACATGGTAGTCATTTCGTATGAAAAATCAAAAATGCTTAAAAATACCGTTATCGATGCGTTGGTATGCTGGGCTAATTTAATACTACGTTTTAGTGCTTTTTGATCTTCTGTTGTAGGATCAATAACTGTTAGTATATTTTGATACTTCTTCATAATAATCTCCCCAATTACTTAGCTCTACCTTTAATAGTAACCGCTATTTAATTTTTTATCGTTAATAGTAGATAAATATTTTGTATCAAAATGAATTATTATTTAATCTTGAATTGAAGAACCTTCAATTTAGGGACATTTAGAATTAATACGGGTAGATAAGGTATTATACCAACCTGATTTCAATTGGTTATTATTGTGCAGTTGCTTAAGCTACCCGATACAAACTGTACAAGCCGTAGGCGATTAAAGATAACGCCATGCTTTTTCTGAAAATAGGGTGGTTGAGTAAAGTTTTAGCTTTAATGAAGCTATACGAAATAACAAGTAGTGCTGGCAATGTACCTAAACCAAAACTAGTCATTATTAAGGCACCTGTGGTTGTACTCCCGCTGGCTAACGACCAAGTTAGCATTGAATAAATTAAACCACAGGGTAGCCAACCCCATAATGCACCTAAAGCAATCGCTTTTTGTGGTGAGTTTACCGGTATTAATCGTTTTGATAAGGGCGATAAATATTGCCAAATAAACTTACCAAGTCGCTCAACTCGGTTTAACCACATTAGCCATTGACCAATATACAGCCCTAAAAAAATTAGAAATAAAGCAGAGACAATGCGTAAACTTGCTAAAGGTAAACCAATATTTTTAGCGGCAACCGAACCAGTAAAACCCACAATTGCGCCAATAAGTGTATAAGACATTATTCGACCAAAATTATAGCAAAAAATTAACATTGTTTTTGAATATGATGATTGTTGTGGCAGTGCAGACGTAAGCATTGAGGTTATACCTCCGCACATGCCTAAGCAATGACCTGAACCAACAATGCCAATGATAAATGCAGAAAAGTAATCAATGTTCATTATGGTTTATGGGGTTGCTGTTTTGAGTTTTTATTTGATGTGTTTATCTGTGTGTTTATAGGTATGTTGGGGTTATAGGCACTATCTTCATCTTTATCTTTATTATTTTTAATTTTATTTTCGTTATTGTTATTGGTGCTGGTGATATCAGTCATATTTTCATTAATTAGCTCATGGTTTTTACTTGAAGTGTTATTGTCTTTATCATCAAATAAAATGCTTAGCCCTTGTTTTTCAAGATCGTCAAATTGTTCTGTTTTTACCGCCCAAAAAAACAAGTAAAGTCCAACTGCAGTTAATAATACCGCAATAGGAATTAATACATAAATAATACTCATTGAATAATTTTTAGCCTTGGTTAACAGATTTAATATTTAATAAGCGTAGTGAATTAGTAACCACTAAAATCGAACTGGCAGACATACCTATTACAGCTAAATAAGGCGTAATATAACCAGCCATGGCAAGGGGCAATACAAGCGCATTATAGCTAAATGCCCACAAATAATTTTGCCAAATAATTTTATTAGTTTTTTTAGCAATAAATTTTAACGCAGTAATATTAGATAAATCACTATTTAATAAAATAATATCGGCGCCATTTTTTGCAATATCGGTTCCACTTCCCATCGCTATTGAAATATGAGCTACTCCAAACACCGGTGTATCGTTTACGCCGTCACCGACCATGGCAACCACGTTAGTGATTTGTTTTTGTTTTAGCAAAGCAACTTTGCGTTTAGCACTTAATTGGCTATGAGCTTCTGATAGATTAAGACATGATTGAATTTTATCGCAACCCGTTTGATTGTCACCCGAGAGCATTAAAGTTGATATGTTTTGCTGATGTAATTTTTTAATTAATGTTGTCGCGTTATCTCTTATAGAATCTTCTAAGAAAAACGCGGCGATTAATTTATTATCAACCACTAATATACATTGTGCTTGGTTAATCTTTGTATTTTCTTTTTGAACCTTGGGTGCATAGATAGTATTGGGTTCATAGAGAGCCTTGGGTGCATTTGAAGCGTTAACTATTGCTAAACTTTCATCTGTTAAGTCGGGAACTAACCAGCTAGGTTTACCTATTTTATAGTTTTTTTCTAAATAATTACCTGAAACACCTGAGCTTGCGGTTACTTCAATGTTAAACATTTCAACAGAGAAATCTCTGTATTTGATAAAAGCTTTTGCTAAAGGGTGCTCTGAATGAGATTCAAGCCCAGCAGCGATAGCAAGTACTTTAGGCTGGTCATAGGTTGTATCAAATATTTCAATATTATTGATAACAAATTCACCTGTGGTTAAGGTGCCTGTTTTATCAAAAGCAAAACAATCAATTTTGGGTAATGTTTCCATGACGTGAGCTGATTTGATTAAAATCCCTTTATTATTTAAGGTAACCGTTGCGCAAGTTAATGCCGTTGGGGTAGCTAAAGATAATGCACAGGGACAGGTGGCTACAAGTACTGATAGAGTTATCCAAAAGGCTTGTTCAGGTAAATGTATTTGCCAATAAATAGCCGTTGCCACCGAGGTAAGCAAAATAGTTGCAACAAAATACTGCGCTATTTTGTCGGATAGTTGAGCTAATTTAGGCTTATGGGCTTGAGACGATTCGCTTAACCGTATCATTTGATTTAAAAAGGAATGTTGATTTTCTTTTTTTACTTCAACAATTATATTGCCATCGCCATTAATTGTTCCAGCTAAGACATTGTCGCCGACGTTTTTATTAACAGGGGTTTGCTCCCCTGATAGCATTGATTCGTTTATTTGACTGGTACCAGAAGTAATAATGCCGTCAGCAGGTATTGTTTCTCCGGGCTTAATAAGAACAAGGTCTAATTTTTTTAAATGCTTAGCCGCTATAATTTCTTCTGTTTGCTTAGTGCCATTTTTAATGAGTTTTATCGCTGTTATTGGCATTAATTTTAGCAAATTAGCGGAAACATGAGAGGCGTGCATTCGAGCGCGAAATTCTAAAAATTTACCAATAAGTAGTAAGAAGGTAAACATAGCAACCGATTCAAAATACACTTCACCTTGTTGGCTAAAAGTAGCCCAAGCGCTAGCCGAAAAGGCAAGTGTTATGGCAATTGAAACGGGCACATCCATCGAAAGGCGTTTCATTTTTATCGTGTTGATTGCGCCCCTATAAAATGGAAAAGCACCATAGGTTACAATGGGTAAGGTTAATACTAGACTTGCCCACCTAAGGTAAACTGAATTATATTCTGACATATCTGAAAACGCGCCAAAATATAATCCCACAGCAATCATTAATACTTGCATCATTAAAATGCCTGATATTCCCAAGCGTTTAATAAATGATTTACTTTGTGCTTTGTTTAATTCTTCTAGTTTGCTGGCTTTAAAAGGAAAAGCTTTGTAACCAATACTGTCTATACGTTTTAGAATGTCACTTAATTTGAGTATGTGGTCTTGCCACTTAATGGTAGCTCGTTGTGTGGTGGCATTTACTGAAACAGCGATAACGCCTGTGCTTTTTGATAATTGCATTTCAATTAACCATGCACAAGCTGCACAGCTAATCCCTTCAATGGTTAATATTGTTTCTTTGTATTCATCGGTTTTAAAGGTAAATTCATCTTGTAGGCTTTCATCGTCGAGTAACTGATTACGTGATAACTGCTGTGGTACTAAGGGATCACCTTTTTTAGCAGGTTCGGTACGAAAACGGTAATAATCGGTTAAATTATTTTCAACAATAACGCTTGCTACGGCTTCGCAACCTATGCAGCACATAGGTTGACTTACATTGTTAATATTAACTGATAAGTTAATACCTTTAGGGATAATTTCATCGCAATGAAAACACAAAGATGACATAAGTCTGATTACTATTTAGTTATATTTAGTTACTTTTTAATGAAGGTTCAATACTGATAGCCGTTGGTTGAGGTAAATAGATAGCGTTTTGAATTTTCCATTTATTATCAAAAGTAGAAAGCGTAATTTGCCATTTACCTTTAATTTCGCGATCTAATAAATGTCTAAAGTTACCATCACCATCAGGCGTTAAAACTAAAGAAAAATCTTTTTCTTCTTGAGTAGGGTGATAAAAATTGACATTAAGCACAGAAAATTCTTTTTCAATACCGGTAGGTTTAATAATCATTTCATTGTTTTCTAAGGTAAGAGCAAATTTAATTCCTAGTTTTTGCGCTACTTTTATTTTACTTAGCTCTAAATTAATCGCCTTACCTTTTTTATAATAGTTACCTACCACAAGAGGATCAGCTTCATGGTTGGCTATAAAGTAAGTAGCAATACCTGCAACAACGGCTGAGAAGGGTAACGCAAAAACCAACCAAGCCCACGGCTCTTTATACCAAGATGTTGTCATTTAACTGCCTTTTTCATGAAAATGATAAGCGCATATTATACGGCTTTATTATTGATGAACCAATAGAACTTAGTAGAGAATGGTATAAACTTGCTAATATAGCGGTGAGTGAGGAATAAATTTGATGAAAGTGGCGTTGTTAAAAGTAGCGTTGTTAATAGGTGGTAGGAGCTTTTAAGAACATATAACCAAAAGGATCAGTTGTTTATACCCATCACACCTCAAGCTGAATTCTGCAGCTTGAGGTGTGATGGGTATATATAAATTAGCGCACTGCAAGGTAATTTATGTACGCTATTTTTGAAGTAAAGAGTGTAGCTGTTTTCACTCATTATTTTTCATTTATGAGAAAGCTACAGAGTGACGCCATTTTTCCAAATTGAAATTTCACGGTTATCGTTTATTTCATTATTTGTTTTTTTACCTGAGGCTACTTCCAATAAATAGGCAAATAATTGCTCAGCACATGCATCAATACTTATGTCTGAGGTGAGTATCTGTCCTGAATCGAAATCTATCCAGTGCTTTTTACGTGTAGCTAAATCTGTATTAGACGATATTTTTACAGTAGGTACGGGAAACCCTAATGGAGTTCCTCTACCTGTTGTAAATAATATAATGTTAGCGCCAGCCGCAGAAAGTGCAGTTGATGATACGGCATCATTGCCCGGAGCTTGTAATAAGGTTAACCCTTTACCAGTGGAGGCTTTTTTACCATAACCAATCACTTCATTGATAATAGCTTTTCCCCCTTTTTGAATTGCTCCAAGGGATTTTTCTTCTAAGGTTGTTAACCCACCCACTTTATTACCAGGTGATGGGTTTTCATAAATAGGCTGGTTGTTTCTAATAAAGTAATCTTTAAACTCTTGTACTAAATCAACAATTTCGGTGTAAATTTCTTTGTTGCATGCTCTGTCCATAAGCACTTGTTCAGCACCAAACATTTCAGGTGTTTCAGTTAAGATAACTCGACCGCCATATTGAGTTAGCATGTCGGTAATTCTACCTACTACAGGGTTGGCAGTTAATCCACTAAACCCATCTGAACCGCCACATTTCATCCCTAAAGTTAGTTTTGATACGGGGACTTCGGTGCGAACATCATTATCCATTTCATTGAGTAATTCTTCTACGTATTCAAGACCCACTTCAATTTCGTTATCAACCTCTTGAGAATTAAAGTAGCGTACTTTTTTAGTATCAATGTCTTTAGTTTCAGATATTAATGTAGATAACTGGTTGTTTTCGCACCCTAAACCAATAACTAATACACCACCGGCATTAGGGTTTTGCATTAAGCTACTTAATAAATTGCGAGTATTTGATAAATCATCACCTAGTTGTGAACAACCAAACGGGTGAGTGAGTGCTACAAATTCGTCTGCTCGGCCTTCAAATTGTTTTTTACATAAGTCGGTAATACGCTTAGCTGATTGATTTACACAGCCCACAGTATTGATTATCCATAAGTCGTTACGTATCCCTACGTTACCATTTTTACGGACGTATCCCACAAAGGTGGGCATATCAGTTTTATCAATGAGTGGTGTAGGCTCTTGAGCATAATGATAAGTTTCGCTGCCGTTTAATTTGGTTGATAAATTATGGCTATGGATATGGTCTCCAATATTAATATCAGCAGTTGCTTGACCTATAACAAACCCATATTTAATTATGTTGTCACCTTTTATTAAGTGTTTTAATGCGAGTTTATGACCTTTTGGTATTTCTTGGTTTAGGGTTATGTTGCCATATTCCTCAGGCAGTATTGTGCCTACAGTAAGCGTTGAAATGGCAACGGCAACATTATCGTCATTGTGTACTTTGATTACTTGGCGCAGTAAATTAGTTTCAGAGTTTTTCACGTTAATAAGTTCTTAAATATGATCGTGAGTAAATTATATCATTTATATATAAAAATGTTAATCTTTACTTAAAGTACAAGCCGTAATATTATCATTCAATAATTTTGTTATTTATTCAATAAAAACGACATTTTATATCAATTGGATTAATGAATTGATCACTTAGCGATAGTTCATTATTTCAATTAGTTTTAACTATTAATATTATTTAATAATGAATAAGCAAACTCTACACATTTATAAAATACATAAAAAATATAACATAAACATTACAACAAACTTTGTAGAAAATATGTTGGTTATTTATTAACAGGGGAAATAAATGAACACGAACACCAATCAAACCGTTGAACCTTCATCTGTTCAATCGTCGGCTGAACAAGCCAATTTGCAAACAAGTAATAAAAATTCAAAACCAAAAGTTTTAGAGCCACAATATTTTGTGCCATTTTTGTTGGTGGCATCTTTATTTCCGTTATGGGGTTTTGCAAATGATATAACTAATCCACTTGTTAAAGCTTTTAAGGATATTTTTCTTATATCCAATGTTCAAAGTAGTTTAGTGCAATTTGCTTTTTACTTGGGGTATGGAGTTATGGCAATACCTGCCGCAATTTTCATTCGTAGATTCTCATATAAATCAGGAATTTTACTCGGTTTAGCTTTATACGCAACGGGTGCTGTGCTGTTTCTTCCTGCCTCAATTACGATGGAGTTTAATTACTTTTTAGCTGCACTTTGGATTTTAACCTGTGGTTTAGCGTTACTTGAAACCACGGCTAACCCTTATGTACTATCAATGGGGCACCCAGATACTTCAACACAACGGTTAAATTTAGCCCAAGCTTTTAATCCTATTGGTTCGTTAACCGGAATGTTTATCGCCTCTAATTACATATTGGGTGAATTAAAAGTTGAAGAGTTTCGTTTAGCAGAAAAAGCAGCGAACCCTGAATACGCTACTATGCTGCCATCAGTTGTTGACGGAAAATTAACACAAGCCATTCAAGACTTTTCATTAGCTGACCCCATTGCCCATCAAGCGATGCAAGCGGCTGACTTAGTTACTGTTCGTGGACCTTATATTGCGATTGCTGTAGTTGTTGCTATTTTATTTATGGTATTTTTATTCAATAAGTTACCTAAAACTATTTCGAACGATCACCCACTTACCATGAAAGAATTAAAAGATACTTTTGGACGTTTAATTGCTAATAAGTGTTACTTAGAAGGCGTTTTAGCACAGGCCTTTTATGTAGGCGCACAAATTATGTGTTGGACCTTTATTATTCATTATGGCATGACATCTGTTGGATTGACCGCTGCAGAATCTCAAAAATATAATATGGTTGCTATGGGCGTATTTTTAGCCAGCCGCTTTATTTGTATATTTTTATTAAGTTATTTTCGTCCAGGTCAATTACTTATGCTCCTTGCTGCGGGTGGTTTTTCATTGTGTTTAGGCACAATTTTCTTAGGCGGATTAACCGGACTTTATTGCTTAATAGGTATTTCAATTTGTATGTCGTTGATGTTTCCTACCATTTACGGTATTGCACTTAAAGGTATGGGAGATGATGCAAGTTTAGCGTCTGCGGGTTTAGTTATGGCTATTGTTGGTGGAGCGCTAATGCCACCATTACAAGCAACAATGATTGATGCTGCGCCACTTATTGACGGTATTCCTTCAGTTCAAACATCGTTTGTTTTACCCATGATTTGCTTTGTAGTTATTAGTATTTTTGGCTATAGAGCACATAACAAATATAAGGTATAAAAATGAGTAATAATGAAAACGTTTATTATAAGCTGTAATATTTAGTAATGTATTAAATAAAAAGGCGAATATTGATTATTCGCTTTTTTATTTATCATAAAAATTAAGTTCTGTATTCAGCATTAATTTTAACGTAATCGTAGCTAAAATCGCAGGTCCAAATAGTTGCCTCAGTATCACCTCTATGTAACTGTACTTTAATGTTTATCTCTGCTTCATTCATAATGGCTTGGCCTTGTTCTTCTTGGTAGTTTTTTGCTCGACCACCATTTTCAGCAACTAAAATATCGCCAAAATATAATTCTAATTGGGTAGTATCTAAATCCTCTAAAGATTTACATTCTCTTGAAGCATAACCTATGGCAGCAAGCACTCTACCTAGGTTTGGATCTGATGCAAACATTGCGGTTTTTACTAAAGGACTCTTACCAATAGAGAAACCAATAGTTTTAGCTTCTTCAATAGTTTTTGCACCTGCTACTGTAACGGTGATAAATTTAGTGGCTCCTTCACCATCTCTAATAATTGCTTTAGCTAAATACTGTGAGGTTTCAAGTAGGGCATCAAAAATAGCGTTAAAGCCAGCATCTGTTCTGTGATTAATAGCGGGTACTTTACTTTTACCCGTCGCGATAATAATAAAAGAGTCATTAGTAGAAGTGTCGCCATCAACCGAAATACAATTAAACGATAAATCGGCAATCTCTTTTGTTATTTCGTCTAATAACGTTTGGCTAATATGTGCATCGGTTGCAACATAACCTAACATGGTTGCCATATTAGGGTGGATCATACCGGCACCTTTTGAAATGCCTGTAATTGTAACTTTTTCGTTTTCAATCAACAATTCGGTGCAATACGCTTTTGGCGCAATATCTGTGGTCATAATAGTTGAGGCAGCATCGGCCCAATTATTATCACTTAAATTGGTTACGGCATTCGGTAAACCTGATAAAAGTTTACTCATGGGGAGGTGTTCTAAAATGACTCCTGTTGAAAAGGGCAGTATAGAATTAACCGGAATATTCATTATTTTAGCTAGATGTTGGCAGGTTGTTAGGGCGTCTACCATCCCTTGTTCACCAGTTCCTGCGTTAGCATTCCCCGTATTAATAACTAAAGCTTTTATATGATTTACATCGCCATTTTTTTTAGCTAATAAATGTTGTTTACATAAAGTCACGGGTGCCGCACAAAACCGGTTTTGAGTAAACACTCCTGAAACCGAACTATGATCAGAGATTTCAATAACCAACAAATCTTTGCGGTTAGGTTTTTTAATAAAAGCTTTAGTCCAGCCTAAACGGATCCCTTGAATGGGTTTAAGTAATGCAGGGTTTATTTTAGGTAAATTAACAGGCATAGAAGTTTAATAAGCAACATGAAAAGTAGGTAAATATTACGCTTTTATGATTTTTTATGCAAAAAAACTCTGTTTAATCCATGCGTTATTTTAAACCATAATAAAAAGTTATAGGTAAATTTATATTATGAATACTTGTGTCTGGTTCCATTTAAGATAAAGGTTTCAATAGAAACTAAAAATAGTTTAAACACATATTTTACGAGCTAAAAATTTTAAGGTCTACATGCATCTAAGGTTTTTGATCTTTGTTTTTTATTCACCTAAGTGAATTTTACAGTATTATTTCAATAAATATTTTACAGCAAGACATTTTACCAACCTATAAGCAAAACTTGCGATTATATTGACTATATGAGTAAATTTTATACAGTAAAATAATATTATATTTTAAGAAGGAAATATTTTAAAACTGCCAATTAACAATAATTTGTACTACCTTGTAATATGAGGTTTATTTTTAATAACTTTACATAAATACTCTAAAAATTTAGAGCGTTAGTTAGACTTGAGTATAAATAGGAATTTTATGTTTTTTAAAGTAATTGTTTTGTTAATTATTTTTATATTTTTGTATTTTATTTTCTTTAAAAGAAAAAATAAAAAACCTATTTATAAAGTAAGTAAAAACTATAAAAATCAGCAGTTAAAAACCTATGCTGATCAAGAAAAAGTTGATTTGATTGAAAATGAAGCAAATGATCTTCAAAAAGCGCATGAAATCCCCCCTGGTTTTTTAGAGTTTAATATTGCTTTTTCTGAGGATCTTAATAAAGAACAAAATATTGAAGTTATTGGTATAGCTAAAAAATTTAAAAAGCCTAATCCTGTTTTATTAAAATTAATTAATGATGGTTTCGAACCGAATGAACTCTTTGATTTAATTAGATCTGACACAAAAATGACAGCTAAAGTATTAAATGCGGTTAACTCTCCACTTTTTGCTTTAAGAACACCAATAACCAGCATTCAGCACGCGATAATTTTCTTAGGTGTCAACGCAATTAAAAATATCGTAATGCAATTCACTTTACAGGATGTAATGAAATTTGATGTACCACAACAAGAAAGAGCTTACCAAAAATTATGGACAGCAAGTTACGTGGCAAGTGCTTTTAGCTTTTTGTTAGCTAAAGAACTTGGTAGAGAAAACGCCGCAGAATTGTCTACACGTTGTTTATTATGTTATTTGGGTGATATGGCAATGTTATCTAATAATGCTTTATTGGCCGATGATTATTTATTATCTACATCGCTGTATCAAAGAATTAAAAGCTCGCAAGATACTTATGGTTATAACTCAGCTATTGTAGGTAAAACGTTGGCGCAAGAATGGGAGTTACCTTATTCCATAATAACAGGTATAGGGAGTAGTTTATTACCATTGAGTAATGTTAATTTAGGTAGTGATATTAGTAATGACACCGTTCAAGATAATTTACTTTGCTACATTGCCTGTCGTTTTGGCGATTTTTATGCGTTTGGTAATGTTAAAGACTTATCGTCAATGAGTGGTTTAGGTCAGCACGAGAATGACCCTATCGAATTTTATTATTTACAACGTAAAATTGAGTTGTCAGGGTTTCAACAAATTAATAGGCTTTTTAATAATCCTATTTTTATAAGAAAAGTCAGTACACTTATTAAAAATATTAAAGACGAATAACATACTGTAATGCCGATCATTTAAGCTAAAACAGATCGGTTGAACGATCCCCCAGACTCTGTATAAAGGCTTCTAAGTTTACTTAGAAGCCTTTATTTTTATGCAAGTATCGCAAGCACTCGACATCATTAATC
>Ga0209303_1000682_pt1 | contig 24914 bp, 20 predicted proteins | sample SidtaG_3_FD_187449 | JGI IMG/M metagenome (GOLD analysis project Ga0209303, IMG submission 187449) | Marine algal microbial communities from Sidmouth, United Kingdom - Sidmouth_Asex1 metaG (SPAdes) (version 2) | ecosystem: Host-associated > Algae > Red algae > Unclassified | place: Sidmouth... | reverse complement strand
CCCATAATTATTTAGTTTTGCGGAGAAAGCATCCTTAGCTACACACAGTTGGGTACAACCCGCGTGCGCCGCTTTAATCAAACAATTTTGGGCATTCGGCTCAAGCCTGGGTCAATGCGACGCACGCAAGTCTCATCTGCGCGCGCTAGTCCCATCTATCCAGTGTGTAGATGTGCGTCATACTGGTCTCCTGTGAGAGCGAGCACCCCCAAAATTGTAAATTAGAGCGACGCACACGAGCTATGCCTATACTACTCACCCCTACTGTGTGTACCTTCAGATGCTCTGTCTTCTTGTTTGAGACTTATGGATAATCACCGAATCATTTAAGTGGAGGCTAAAGGGGTTGTTTCTGGTAAACAGAGTCTCCCCCCATTAGTTTCTCCCAGCGGGCCGCAGCTAATGGATTGCTCATTAAAACAAGCGACACATATGATGGCTCAATAGGCTTGCGTGCCAGTGACATCATCGCTTCATCAGGCGTGTTTGACCCCTTTTTCTGATTACAACCCATACATGCTGTCACCAAATTCGGCCAATCTTCCAGACCGCCACGGCTACGCGGGATGACGTGATCCACCGTTAGATAGCTGCGGCCAGGTGTGTCCCCGCAGTATTGACAAACATGCCCATCACGCAACATAATCGCAGTTCGAGTTGGCGGCACGCGTCGATGCGGTAGTTTCACATATCGATTTAACCGAATGACAAGCGGAACGGGCATCGAATGTCTAGCGCTACGAATTATTTTGTCTGTTCCGTCAATTAACTCTGCTTTTTGGCGCAACAATAAAACCACGGCTCTGCGCACAGAAACCAGACTTAGTGGCTCATAGCTAGCGTTCAAAACAAGTACCTGTTTAGACATGGTTTTGTAGAGACATCAGTGGTTAATCGAACGTAATAAATAACCACAGTATGCCCAGATATAGTCCCCCAGAAGAGTTCTGTCCCGCTGTCGCGGCGGCGACCACTGCGTGAATGGTGAGCTTGGTCGAAGCCATCTACGTTCTTTGAAATATGATACGGAACTTTCTCGGGTAAGTATAATAGATCTATTTTATCAGTAAGCAAGTTGGACGCCAAACAAATCTAGGTAGGCTGTTCCAGAAAAATAAAACTTCATATAGTGCAAGGAGAGCATTCTCTAATGCGGCTTTCCTGATCCAAAATTTTATGTTAGAAAAATATGTTTCTATGGACTAGCTTTATTCACTATGGTAGCTTATTGTTTCTAGCGACAACAAAGAGCGAGTCATTCTCTTCAAACTCAGCGTAATCAAGCAACTCTACAATTTCGAAATAGTCCGAAATTAACGAGACTAAAAGATCACGTTGGTGGTAGAGCGTGAAGAGACCATGAACGTGCATTTCGCTCATTTTATCGCCAATCCAAAACGTATGTGCAAAGAGTCCATTTAGCGCAATCACATTTTGCTGCCGTTGACAGGAGCGCTTTAATTCATCTAGCGTTAGATGATGTAGCACCTTATTGGAATAAACGACATCAAACTGCTGTAGCGTATCAATTATCAGTGCATCTAGTTGGAGCAATGGAAGATGGGGATATTGTTCTTCTGCATGATTCAAGAACTCAGCAGACAGGTCGGATCCAGTAACCGCATACTGTTGCGCGAAATGATCAAGATCATTCCCTGGCCCCATACCGAGTTCCAGTAATGTGCTGTCCTTGGACGCATGTTTTTCCAGAACCGTATAGAGGTGGGAACCATCATAATCGGCACACATCTTGATATAACTTTTAACGTTGTCAGATGAATCGTAGTAGCTCATAAAAACTCAGTTACCCAATTGGATTAGTCGATCGTGAACGGCGGTGTCGATGATACCAGAATCACATAACCGGCAATATATCGGCCACCGTTGATGCACGCAAGATGATGCCCCACAAAAAGAAACAGATAAAAGCCATTGCGATTGTTTTCACATTTTCATCTTCGAGCTGACCAAAGTACGAGTACCCCGCTGGCAGCACCAGCAGTGCGACCATCCCATACAATACATGAAGGTAGACCCGCGGTAGCCCTGTCCCGCCCGTCTGAAAATAGAGCAGCCACCCAGCCGCAAATTGAGCGATCAACAGCAGTTCACCAATCACCGCGGCACCAAACCAATTCCCGTCCAGCGGTTTTGAACGAAAGCGCAAGAACAGCGCCCAAATTGCTAGAATTGCCATAAATGTAGAGCCAGCGCGTGCAACGCCTATGTGTATCTCGACCAGTGACATGATGATTACCTAAAATTTTTGAAAAATTATTAAAATGATGGGTGCAAATTCTAACTACATACAGTTGGAGCAAGTGATATGCGTGTGCAAAAAATACCGAAAAATTTTGTTCGGGCAGCATAAGTGCAAACTTAAAGCCTTTTGGTTCCTCATACTTTGCGTGGGAACAGATACTTGTCGCTCTGCTCCTGCATTCCACGTGGAGAGTAGGACAAGATTTTCGCTACGTTTATACTTATGGTTGGACTATTACCCCTGCGCATGAACGCTGAGATATTGCCTCAAAACGCCAGATACAGGGCCAGCAATATCATAAGTCAGCCATTGCGAGCTGGTGCCCAACGCATAGATGCAGCCACCGAGCACATACCAATCCTGACTCATTGCCTTATCAAACCAAACTAGCTGCTCGACGTACGCACCTGGCCCCCACAGCCCATATCCATTCTCGGCCCAATATTGTTGAAACTCTTGCCAGCCGCGCGCGTCTTTTGGTCCAGGTCGATCTTCAACCAACCCATCAACGCCACATTCGGTAAAGACAAGCGGGATCCCTAAACCAGCCGGCAAGAGAAATTGATTGTAAACTTTCCGATAGCGTAACGTCAACCATCCCTCGTCTTGCGGCGCAACATCTGGATAGCGCCCTTGGTTTGCACGCGTACTCAAATAGTAAATAGTGGGTGCAGAATATTCATGTAATCCCAGCCAACCGTTGTGTTCTTGTGCGGCCTGAACTGCGGGCAGAAAATGCTCCCATAGTGACAAATCGGGACCGCCCGTGGCAAAGTTACCAATGACACTGCGGATCCCACGTTCGCCCAATAGGCGCGTTCGTTCCGCTTCGAATTCGCTGAGCCGTTTCATTCGTTCGATACTGCCCGAATCATTTTCACTGCCTACAGTCGGTTCATTGTGCGAGATCCAGCCATCAAAGTGATCGCGGCGGCGCGCATCATCAGCATATGGCAATAACTCTTCAACAAAGGCGCGCGCGGCACTAGTGGGATCGCTCACTTGATCAAGCTGAACCTGTGGCAGCACGATTCGACCAATGAGCTTCGTCGCGGGGGACATTTGTTTAATCTGCGCAGCGAAGTTGGCGTCTAGCTCCAGCGTCGTAATCGTCGCAACGCCACCAGTTTCTAAGAGGTCAAAAATTTCGGGCGAATTACGCTCTACATGTAGCCCTAACTTGCTTGGCGGTCCGGGCGGGAATGGTGTCCCTTCGGTTGGTGGCGTAGGCGTGGGTGTTGCAGTTGGCGGTACTTTAGTTGGTGGAAGATCAGTTGGTGGAATGGGTGTGTCTGTTGCCAACTGAGCGGCTGCTATCGGTTGGTCATCCTCGGTACCGTTTGTAATAACGGGAAGAAAGGTCTTTGAGTCCGCGATGGGTGTATTAGTTGGCCGAGCCAGCAACGAACGAATTGTTGAGCTTGGCGTTCGATATGGCGTTTTTGTTGGCGTTGGGGTCGGTGCGGCAGGCGCGGCGCGATTACATGCAGCCACAATTAGTGCGGCAAAGCTTCCAGCTGTCCTGCGCAGGAAACGGCGACGGCTCCACGGTTTGTCGATATTTTGTGCAACTTTACTCAGTTCAGACTCACTCAGTTCAAACTCGCTTGGATTAGAACCGCGCTGGGATACCGGCTCAACATCTTGCCGATCAACTTTCTGTTTTTCGGTATGCAAACTCTCATCATCATTTGAAGGGACATTAAATTGATTGCTCTTATCTCTTCGGGGCATTGCTAAGTAATCTCATTTGGTTACACTATTTCATAACGGTCTATTTTATAGCCGTTTATAGGAGTGTATAAAAAAAAGCTTGCGACAAACACCAGTGTAATTTACAATAAAACAAGTGTTGATGTCAGTAATCTTTCCGCATTCTGTTCATCTTGACTTTATATACTGAGCAACAGCACAAAAGTATATTTTCTACCCTTTTTATCCATAGGGGAATGTTACTTTCTGGCGCTGTTCGGTATACATTCTACAATATTATCGAATAGAACGCCGACATCAAAGCGTTTATATTAAAGTATGTAGACGTTTAAGATTGAACAAAAGGTTCCTTTCTTCAGCAGAGTAAATGGCTTACATTAATAGTGTAAGTCACCTCAACAATTTATTCCATAGCAGCATATAAATATCTGTTTGCTCAATGAATCTCAACAGGTGTAATCATTTTGAGTGCAGCTTGGAATCAACCAGTTACATTTACAGGAGCAAAAGTATGGAAAAGCATAAAGTAAGTGTCGAATACTGCGTTAGTTGAAACTACACACCACGAGCCGTCAGTTTGACGGACGAACTAACAAAGAAATATACGCACGCGATTGATTCTTTGACCCTTATCCCATCAGGCGGCGGTGCCTACGAAGTAAAAGTAGGTGACAAGTTGATCTACAGCAAAAAGGCAACAGGTCGACACGCCGAGGAAGGGGAAGTAGCGAGGCTTTTTGAAGAAGAGACTGGCGCAGGGGTTATGCTTCGAGAGTAATGGGGCGCAGAGCATTCCGGAAAGCGCCACCTATCGCTGGAATAGCAATAGGTGGCGCTTTTCCGGAGTGTGGATATATTTCATCACGGGTATCTCTTTACAATGCAGCTTTTTGGCAATGACTTACATGCCGGTTGGCAAATCCACAAACTCGAATTCAAGATCAAATTTTTCTTGCAAGTGCAAGCCAAGTGCCTGCACACCCACTGTTTCTGATGTGTAGTGTCCAGCATAAATTAGGTTAATCCCAGCATTCAGCGCATCGTAATATTGCGCGTGGCTGGTTTCACCCGTAATGTAGGTATCGCACCCCAGAGATGCTGCCTCGTCAATATGATTTGCGCCAAAGCCACTTAGAATGCCCACTCGTTTTACCGTTTTCGGTCCGTGCGCTTGCACTAGCCTAACCGGACCCACTGCCTCTTCAAAACGTGCAACCAGTGTATCCAGCGTGACGCCATCATCGGCCTCGGCAAGCGCAGCCAACATCGTGCCATTGACCGCCCCCCACCAATCCTGCACCGTTAGCCCCAGCCGTTTTGCCAGCTCTGCATTGTTGCCAACCTCGTGGTGTGCGTCCAACGCTAAATGGGCGGCATACAGATTGAGATCGGACTTAATAAATGTGCGCACAAGTCGACCGTAGCTGCCTGCCAATCGTTTTGGTGGACCCCAAAAAATGCCGTGATGAACTAACATCAGATCGGCTCCTTTCTCAAGCGCGGCGTCAACGCAAGGTTGGTGTGCATCCACTAACCCAATAACACGATTGACTTCAGTACGTCCTTCAATTTGTAGTCCCTGAGGACCATAATCTTTTATTGTTGGGATCTGTAAATAGTCGTCTAAATAAGCAACAAGTTCATCACGCTTCATAATATTCTTCTCATAATTATTTTACTCTTCACTGCCCACATCTTCACTACCCGCGTCTTCATTACCCAAATGTTCATTACGAGAGACAAAACGTTTGGCCCCACGCGCAAATTTTCGTCGCGTCAACAAAACTCGTCGCTCGCACGTGCAGCACTGTAACCCAATGTCGGCCCCCACGCGCACAATTTTCCACTCATGACCGCCGCATGGGTGTTGCTTGCGCATCTCCACCACATCGCCAATGAACAACTTTTCGTCGATTTCCATATTTGCCGCTCACTCATGACTATATAGACGGAATAGACGGAGTCGCAGCGCGTTCGAGTCGCTCTTGCTGCTGCCAGCGGATAAAGCCACCAACGGCCATGGTAAAACTCAGCAGATAGACAACCCAACTTGCCAAACCACCAACGCAGGGAATCAGCGCAAGGATGCGGGTCACCATCACGATTACAATAATGCCGGCAACTGTAGCAATCATCAGCTCACGGAACGAATCAATGCCTTCATCTAAATCAAACTCAACGGCATCTGCAATCTCTTGACCGAGCCAAAAGCCAGTAAAAATTGGGCTAAGTATCCACAGCAGCGAAAGGACCCCAAATGAGGACATAAAGGTCGGAATGCCACCCTGAAAACCGCCAAAAAAGAGCGTCACGAGGAACACAAATAGCGCCGCCAGCGGAATCATCAAAACAGAGAACCCCAACCCATAAACAACCGTGCGAGAAAAATCCTCATCAATTGCCTCTGCTGTTCCCGGAACGAGGTCGGGTGCATAACGCAACAATAGCCATGTCAACAGGCTCAACCCAATAATCGTCATAATAGTCTGCCAGATCCAGCTCAAAAAGAGCGAAAAGAAGGAGGGAGAATTATCTATCTCTACCACAGGATTTCCGGCGGCATCAACGGGCCCATCCGGCTCAAACTGTACCGTAGGCGATACGCTTTCATCGACCATGATTTCTTGCTCAGCTGTATAGAACAACTCGCCGCCGACACGCCCCTCATCATTAATTTCGATGGTTTCGCCACGCAACGTCGCATTTCCCACAACGTTGCCCGAGAAAGCGACAGTCGCCATCGTGCTAAAGAGATCCCCGCCAATGTTGCCAGCGATAGAGCCGCGCCCACCAAAGATATAAGCATCTTCGCCAACGCTACCCGTGACCCGTATACCTTGAGCAATGTCGATCTGCCCCAATGCCGACTCATCACCCATGAATGCGCGGATGTTTGCATCAAACGGCGTGCCGCCAGCAGCCACAAAGAGATCCCCGCCTATCTCACCAGGGATGGAGATTCCCCCGCCAGCAGCTCGAAAATCATCTTTTACCGTTCCATTTAGCAGAATTCCTGCCCCTGCGGCAATTACGTCACCCGTAACAGTCCCGTTGATCTCGATATATCCACCGGCTGCAACCAAGTCGCCATCAATCGTGCCATCGATAAATATTTCGCCCGCTGTCACATACAGATCGCCTTGAAGAACTTCAGTAGAAGCCAAACGATAATTCTCGCTGCCGCCGATTACCTCTGCCGCAAAAACTCTGCCCGAAAATTGTAGAAGTATCGCAACAGAAATGAGACAAAGCGGAATCAGTGCCCAACGTTTTAACTTATCTCGTCGTTGCAACTTATAAAGTCGGTTTAACGTATTGTTCATTTAATCCTCAGCTATATTTATAATTGTATAACAAGTAATTGTAGGTCAAAACGTGCATTTCCTAACGTAATCAGTTTTTAGATACCTGAGAACAAATCTGTCTCTACTGGCGTTGAAGTAATAGAGGTAGCTGCTGGATAAGCCCGCGTAAATGTGTCGAAAGATAGAAAGCGCTTACGCAAAACTGCCGGTAATGCCCGAATGTAAGATGGTGCGCCACTGTACTGGCTTGCATGTGCTCGACTCGCCCGATCTTTTTCTTCAAGATAATCACCCACGTTGATACGGGCGTGGATGGGTGTATGCCAGTGGCTAATTTCAACTAAATCAATATCTTTATTGCGCCCAATCGCTGTGGGATCAGCACCCCAAAGTGGCATCAACTTGACGATAATTTTGAGCATCCGTTTATCGAACGCGGTGTAGTAGAGCTTCTGCGGTCGATAGCGCCCATGGGTAGGCTGCTCTGCTCGAAGGTCGTCTCCATGAGATTGCGCAGAATTAGGACCCAAGTCGGTCGAGCCAGCCAGCAGATGAAAAGCAGCAGTGGTCGCCTCGCAGCAGCGGATATGGTCAGGGTGTCCGTAACCGCCGAAGGGATCATGTGTAAGCACAATATCTGGCTGCAAACGATTTATATAGCCCAGAATGTCATCGATCAATGTACCAAGCGGTTGCTGGATCAATGCGTCTGGATTCTTATTTTCGGGCGAGCCTCTCATACCGCTATCGCTATAAGGTAGCGACCAAATTGAGGTGATCCCGAGTGCGACGGCTGCATCCGATAGCTCTGTGCTGCGAACTTGGGCGAGTGTTTCGTGCGTTTGCATATAACTATCATCACCGACCGATCCAGCAATACCATCGGTGGCGATGATTACATGTACATCGACGCCTTCAGCAGCGTATCGTGCTAACGTACCACCGGGGCCAAAACTTTCGTCATCAGGATGGGCGAAAATGCCCAATAGGGTATATTGGCGTACAGACATTAGTGTGTATTATTATGTATAATTAATTTGATTCATTATTGTAAACAAGATTATTGTTAGACCTGCATTTATTATAACTTAAGGCTTACATTTTTCTTAAGCTAAACATGGTAGTACCATAAGGTAGCATTTTCCTTACGCTCATACTTCAAATGAAAGTGTACCAGCTATCGTTGTGCTGCTGTGGAGGCTAAGAATCAGAAAAAGCAACCTTTATTCTATGAAATTATTAGGAGAACTTATTTATGCGTCTTAGTCCGCTTTTGCGGGTGGTGGCGATGCTCGTTTATGGGTTTATCGGCTGGGAATTAGGTGTTGCGCTGGCTGGCGTTCGAGAGTTAACAAGCGCGAGCGCACTGTATATTTTACCAGCGACAACTATCGGTCTACTTCTGGGCTACTTTCTTGCGCCCGGATTGGTTATTGCACCAGCACGAGCGGTGCGAGATAGTCTGCGACAGGTACCAATTGAAGATCTTTTTGCTGGAGCCATTGGCCTGTCGATGGGTCTTGTTATTGCCGCGTTGTTAGCGTATCCCGTTTCGAAAATTCCACCGCCCTTTGGCACTTACTTACCTTTTATCGCTGCACTCTTCTTTGGCTACATTGGCGTGGTTGTTATGACCATGCGCAAAAACGAACTGCTTTCGCTATTTGGCCTGCAAGATACGGCGAAAAACATTGCGAATAGAACCGCTAATGCAGAAACAGCTCATATTGACAATAACGGCACCGCAACGAAAAGCCCCACAGCAAACGCCATGGGTGAACACAAACTACTTCTCGACACCAGTGTAATCATCGATGCGCGAATCGCAGATGTTGCTGAAACAGGGTTTATACTGGGTAAAATGTTAGTTCCACGCTTCGTGCTGAACGAGCTTCAACATATTGCCGATTCATCCGAAGTTATGCGGCGAAATCGTGGGCGTCGTGGGCTAGAAATGCTCGATAGCTTGCAGCAAAATCCCGAAGTAGATATTGACTTCATTGATGCGGATCCAGACGATGCGCAGGAAGTTGATGACAAATTGGTCAGCCTTGCCAAAGAGATCAACGCGATTGTGGTTACGAACGACTACAATCTAAATCGCGTCGCCAGTCTCCAAGGTGTTAAAATTCTTAATATTAATGAGTTAGCAAACGCCGTTAAAACCGTCTTTTTGCCCGGCGAGGAGATCCCGCTAAAGATTATTCAAAAGGGCAAAGAGTCTGGTCAAGGGGTTGGCTACCTTGAAGATGGCACGATGGTTGTCGTTGAAAATGGTAGCAAATATGTCGAGCAAGAAATATTGGTTCAGGTAACAAAAATTCTACAAACCAATGCAGGCCGCTTGATCTTTGCTTCACCAGACGCTACAGCGTAAACTATTAGGACTAATCTAGAATCATAAATATACAGAGTGCCGTGGTTTTCTAGAATAGCTTGCGGCCATACTATATAGTTTAATTTTTGGAATGGCGTAGTGAATTCTATTATTTAATCAGGAATACTATCAGCAAACAATTAAATGTCACTATATATTTATAACACGTTAACCCGTCAAAAGGAAGAGTTTGTCCCCGTTGAAGAGGGCAAAGTGAGCATGTACGTCTGTGGCCCAACTGTCTATGCCGATGCGCACATTGGTCACGCCATGAGCGCAATCGTTTTTGACATGGTCTATCGCTATCTTGTCTATCGAGGACATGCGGTGAAGTATGCAACGAACTTTACCGATGTTGATGACAAAATTATTCGGCGCGCCAATGAAACGGGGCAGGATCCATTTGAGCTAGCCAACCATTATGCCGAAAAGTATCTGCATCATCTCGCAGATCTTAATGTCCATAAGGCAGATGCATACCCACGCGTTTCCACCGAAATGCCTAACATTATTACATTGATCCAAAACTTAGTCACCAAAGGTTATGCCTATGAGCTAGAAGGTGACGTTTACTTTCGAGTGGAGCAGGATGATGATTATGGCAAACTTAGCCGACGTCTCTTAGAAGACGCAAGAAGCGGCACGCGTGTGGAAGAGGATCAGCGCAAAGAGCATTCGGGTGATTTTGCATTATGGAAGGGGGCAAAACCGGACGAGCCATCGTGGGAAAGCCCATGGGGAAATGGTCGTCCTGGTTGGCACATTGAATGTTCGGCCATGTGTCTAAGCCAGTTTGGTGAAACAATCGACATTCACGGTGGCGGCAACGATCTCATTTTCCCACATCACGAAAATGAGATCGCCCAAAGCGAAAGCGCAACGGAAAAACCATTTTCGACCTACTGGATGCATAATGGAATGCTCCAGCTTTCTGGCGAAAAGATGAGTAAATCGCTTGGCAATTTGATTACGATTGATGAATTTTTAGCCGATCACCAAGCGGATGCGTTACGTGTGCTCATTTATACTGGCCACTATCGCAAGCCGGTCATGTTTAATTCCAAATCTATAGCGGGTGCAGAGCGCAGCTTAGCGCGGATTGTGGGTGGCTTACGGCCTACAACGGGCAGCGATAGCACAAGCGAAGCAGCCGATACGCTGCGGGTGTCGACAGAAAATGCACGCGCCTCTTTCATCAAGGCAATGGATGATGATTTTAATACCAGCAGCGCGCTGGCGGTCCTTTTTGAATTGGTGAAGGCGATTAATACGGCTCGCAGCGCGGGCGTTGGTGGTCCATTTTTTACCACGGCTCAGAAGACTTTACGCGAGCTTGGTGGTGTGCTGGGATTAACGTTGAATGACGCAGGCAAGACGACTGGTGAAAGTTCAGTCGAGGTTGCGCCCTTCATTGATCTGCTGCTAGATGTGCGCAATGGGTTACGTACAGCCAAGCAGTGGGAGTTGGCCGACTCTGTGCGAGATCGTTTGACCGCATTAGGGGTTGTGCTCGAAGATGGTGCCGATGGGACAACGTGGCGGATAGAGAAAGAGTAGAGAAATTTAGGAGAAAGTGTGAGCGAATTGATTTACGGTCGTCGGGCCGTTTTAGAGACGCTGCGTGCAGGTAAACGCAGCGTTTATCGTTTATGGGTCGAAGGCGAAGGTGAACCGGAGACCAAAGGAATTATTGGCCAGATCTGTTCCGATGCGGCCAAAGCAAATGTGCCGATGCGCATGATCAAGGATGGGCTCTTCGACAAGCTCGCTCAGCAAAACGCCAACACGCAAGGCGTTGCGCTAGAGGTGCAGCCCTTCCCATATCAGGATGTTGAAGATGCGCTGGATTTAGCAGAGAGTAAAGGGGAGCCACCGCTGCTCTTAATTTTGGATCATCTACAGGATCCGCAGAACTTGGGTGCGCTAATACGTTGTGCCGAAGCCATGGGCGTCCACGGACTGATCATTCCAGATCGACGATCGGCTGGCGTAACCCCAGCAGTGACTAATGCGAGCGCGGGCGCAGTCGAGCACATGATTGTGGCACAGGTGCCTAATATCAATCGCGTTATCGAGCAGCTTAAGCGCAAAAATGTTTGGGTTACGGGGCTAGATGGTTCGCCCGATACGCCACCATTGCATCAGGCTAATTTGGATGGTGCGCTGACGGTTGTGGTTGGCAGCGAGGGCAGGGGGTTGAGTCGACTGACGCGCGAAAAGTGTGATTTTTTGGTGCGTTTGCCGATGTATGGTAAGGTCGAGAGTTTGAACGCAGCCGTTGCGGGCAGCATTGTGTTACATGCGGCGCGACAAAGTCGAGAGACCAAATAGACGAGATAAGACAAATAAAAAAGAGCAGCTCCGACAAGTGTCGGAGCTGCTCTTTTTTATTTGTTGTGACAGTACTCAATATTTTAACGGGGCGGGTGCATGGGCATTACCACATGCAGGAACTCATCTTCACCCATCCCAATAGGCCGAATTGCCCCGGGGCGCGTCGATTGCGTCGTTTCAAGCACAATCTGCGGTTGATCAACATGATTTAAAACGTCAATTAGGTAGCGGGCGTCGAAGGCAATCTCTAATTCTTCCCCTTCTACCATCGCATCGATTTCGTTGACGTTTTCGCCCATTTCTGCGCTCGTAGCGGTTAGCCGGACCTGGCCTTTCTTGTCTCCATTGCCTGGGTTGACGCCCAACCGAATAATATTCGCATTATCGCGTGCAAAGAGAGATGCCACACGTACGGCATTGAGCAATGAAGCAGTATCGACCACGGTTCGCGTGTCGAAACTTTTGGGCACAATCGCGTTATAGTCTGGGAAGCGCGCGTCGATTAGCTGACTGACCAGCTCGACACGATGGAAGCCACCTTTGGCCTCATCGGGCTTGCCCCACACTTGAAAGAGCACCTGGTTTCGTGCTTGTGTGACAATCACCTGCACGGGTCGCTCGCTCGTTGCATCGGCGCTGATACGGGCTAGTTCCCCCAAGCTTTTGGCTGGAACAATAACCGTAATGTCTTCCTCTACACCCAGATTTGCTTGATCCAAAGTAACGCTGCGCAAACTTAAGCGATATCCATCGGTGGCGGCCATGCGTAAACTAGTGGGTGAAAAGAGCACTTCGACACCGGTAAGGATCGGACGGCTCTCATCATTTGACGCAGCAAAGATTACCTGATCGATCATCGAACGGAGACCGTCTGAGTGCAGTTCGATACTGGTACCTTCAAGCGTTTCAGCGACCTCATCCGTTTCGATATTATCTGTGCCAGCCGTTGGAATAATTGGAAAATCGGCGGCGTCAATCCCCTTAATCGTGGCGTCGTATCGTGCGCAGACCAAGTGGACCGTTTGCGTGCGCACGGCAAGTTCCATATCAATTTGCTCGGGTGGCATACTGTTGACAAATTCCGTCAACAGGCGGGCAGGAACGGTAATCGCCCCTTCATCCTCAACCTTTGCGCCAATCCAACAGTTGATGCTAATTTCTAAATTCGTGGCCGCTAGACGTAATTGATTGTCCTTGGCTTCTATCAGGATATTGCCTAAAACGGGCAGCGTGCTGCGTGTCGAAACGGCTCGCCCGACAATCACAAGCCCTTTGGCTAAGTTTTCTTGAAGACAGCTAACGCGCACAATTTCCTCCTGATAGGAATTACGTCATATCCAGCAGCGATATAAAGGTAATTTTTGCCATAAGCGTTTGACCTCAAGCGAAAATTTACCATTGCGCTGCTGAGAAGTATATGTAAGGATTTGTTGGATTGGGGAGACACTCTGGTAATACCGTAAATAATTGTGATATCGCAATATTAGGTTGCGACCCAAATCATACTGTGAATCACAATATTGCTGTGTATCAAAGTCAGTAGTGCCTATCCCAAAAGTATAGCACAAGGGGTTCGATTGCCGAAATTAGAGCGTAATTTTGGGTCGTGAATTGATAAAAATTTAGCGTGAAAAATTGCTGTGATATAGTGGGTATCCGATGTGAACCTATACTTTGCTAAGTGTACAAAATCTTGGGTATAATAGAACATAAAGAAGATGAAGAGTTAGGCTAAACTAGAAAAATAATTATACGGATTTTAGCGATTTTCTGAAGTAGCTTGCGGCCATACTGTATATTTTATTTTTTGGAATCGCCTAAGTTGTAAAAAGGGGCACTCAAATGACAGCAGAGATACAGCCAGTTTTTGGCGAACGGCTGCAAGATTTTTGGAGAGAAAATCTTGCGTTTTTTTTGCGAGACAATTGGTCGCTAGATTTACCCGAATTAAGAGACGAAAAGCATGATGGCGAGCTAGAAACAATCGATACGTGGCAGCGATTAGATGCATCGTCAGATGACGATAAGATTACTATTACAGATCCTCCAAACATAGATCCTTCAGACGTAATGGATAAGAATCACGAGGCAGCGAAATTGTTCTGTGAAGATATATCAAGTAAAGATCTATCAAGCGAACACATACATGATGATGAAGAACCGATTCTAGTTAAAAACGCGAAAGCAGATCCTTCGGCATTTGGTATTTTATATGAACGCTATATCGGGCGAATTTATAGGTACATTTATAAGCGGGTTGGCAACAAGCAAGATACCGAGGAACTGACAGCGCGCACCTTTTATAATGCGCTAAACAAGTTGAATAGCTACGAAGATCGCGGATACCCCTTTTCGGCTTGGCTCTTCCGCATTGCGCATAATATTGTTGCAAATTGGCATCGCGATAGAGGTCGACGGCGCTTGCTGCCGCTAGATAGGCTTTGGTCTTACAGCGAAGATGTGGATACGCTAGACCAAGAGGTTGAACGCAAAGAGAAGCATTCGGCGCTGTGGGCTGCGATCAATCGTTTGCCGCAAGAACGCCGCGATTTGTTGATCTACAAGTTTAGTAATTGTCTTTCAAATGTGGAGATTGGTGCGCTGATGAATAAGAGCGAAAGCGCAATAAAGTCTCTCTATTGGCGTACGCTGGCTGCGTTACGCCAGGATCTAGAATCAGCCGAACTATAAACAGACAGAAATCAAGATAATAAAAAAGGTACCAGTTCACCTATTCTAGCTATCTGTCCAGTGAGCACGCCCTCGTGCGGGTTCGGAGCCAGAATCAGTGGGGACGCAGCCGCACGAGGGCGTGCTCACTGCTCACTTTAAGTAGGTTTTTGCCTGCTAGGTAAACGATACTAAAAAAGCAGCTCAACCCCTAGGGGCTGAGCTGCTTTTTTAGTATCGTTTTTGTATCAGTTTGTTAATACGATAGTGAACTCTTTAATTTTAACGTTTTTCAATACAAATTTTATCGAGTTTCGTCCCTGTCTCTCGTCCTCGGATTACAAGTGTATGCGATCCTTTTCTTAGGCGGAAGAATTTTGGCGAAAATTGATTTTTCTCGTGTGTTCCCGAACCGCGCCACGAGACCATTCTTTCTTCAAAGCCGTCTGTCGGTTCAATATCCCAAATCATATAGGTGCCAGTTGGCTGTTCATTGATGTTGATAAAATATGAATTTGAGCCAGAGCCAGCAGCAGAGACCAACGTCCGAATTTGGTACATACCATCTTGCTCTGCTTGAAATTCATATGTGGCAGAACCACCAATTGACGGTTTGTCGGTATCAATTTCGTGTACAATATAGCCAGCTTCGCGCTTGAATTTATTGAAAATATTTCCGTTCTCTGCGTCGAGCAGAATTCCACTGCAGGAAAGGCGAGATGGATTCACAGGCTGTTTGATAGGTTGTTTAATAGGCTGAACAATAGGTTGGACATTAGGCTGAATTGGTTTTACATTGGCAGCACTTTCGAATAGATGCTGAACCGATGTGAGCCGTGCGCCTCTGTTGTGGCAAGGTGAATTCGACGGCAATGTGTAATCGGCTACGGCGAATGGATCCGTTGAAGAAGCGGCTCGAAACATTGGATTAGCAGTGTGACCTATTGCAAACCCCTGTGTGTTCCACTGACAGTTGTTGCTATAATTATCAAGGCCATCATCAAAGGCAACCCGTGATCCGTAAATAATTGAATTCCTAACTGTGTGGCGAGAATTCTCGATCCGTAAACAATGGAACTTTGTATTTAAACAGTCGAGGGTGACATTCTCTAACACCCAATTTTGTGAATTTGTTTTTGTGTATCCATAAATTCCATTTTCCACAGCCTTGGAGAAGATCACATTGCGGAAAGTCACTTCTTGAACATCTGCCCATGTGTTATTTCCAACTAGGCTTTGGCCCATCATTACACCATTTGTAAAGCCTGGCCCGATCACAGATTCTTCGATAGTCAGCCCAGATATTACGCCACCATCATAGATTTGAACGCCGTCAGAGTGAGTACAGTAATTGGACGATTCATTTACTGATGGATGACGACGCATATTGTGTAACCAAGAACGGGTGATCGTTATATTGCGCAGCTGATTTTCGCCCCATAGCGACTGGATAGAATCTTCGCCATTATCATGAACAATTAGGCGATCTAGCGTGTGATCGCTTCCGCCCAAACCAATACCGGGGCGGGCCGAAGTCCAGCCGTTGCCTTCACGTTTCGCTTCGCCATTATCGAATATTTCTAGGTTACGAGCGGTAATGTTTGATGATCCCCTGTCGATAAGTAGACCGCTGCGCGTATATTTCTGAATTTCAATACCGCTCCATTTCGTTCCATCGACGACAATCCATGACTGATTGTCGACAATGATGCCATATTTCTTGGCATTATTTGAATTATCTGTATACGATTTTTGTCCACAATAGGGCAGTACTGCCCCACGGCCACCATTAAAAACTGCTTTACCATTTCGAGCCGTTTCTTGTGCTAATTGAATCGTAATAGGTCTTTCTTTGGTACCACTTTTTTTTACTCGCAATGTTGTAGAATAGACCATTTCTGTGCGTCCGCCATCAATTAGGATCAGCGATCCCGGAAGGACTCTATTCCAGTTGATTTGATCGAGCTCATTCCACGCTGATGCCCATGACTCGCCCCCACGATTATTACCAGATTTTGATACGTAAAAGAGATTTTTCCCTGATATAAAGTCATCACCTGTCGGTAGATCCGGCTGATTATTATCCTGCTGAATCGTAGCAACATCGGCGGTATTTGCTATGATAGGAAGAAGGATCACGCTGTCGGCAAGGACCGCTCGCGCTGGAGAGAGCGCAATCGATAAGAGTAGCGCCCCGATAAACAAGGCGATTTGGCACTTACCATTACAATATGGCTTCAAGGATGTAACTGCGTGTAGTGTTCGTAATACCTTCATTTTAAAACTCCAAAATAATGTAATAGCAATTATAATTTGATTCATCGAGCAAAAACATATTCGCAAATGAGTGCTTAGATTTCAAGGCCTGTGAAATAATCTATGTCTTAAGGATAGTCGATCTATTGATATCTTACTGTGTGCAATATAGTCTCCATTTGGTCTGAAAAACGCTTTTGTTATGCTAAAACGACAAGGCTTTTATACGTTGGGTAAACTTATTTTATACGGGTTCTCGTTTTGTAATAGTGTAGTCGTTCTTACCGACGAGAGTACTCTAGAGAATTCGCTGAAATCTATACAATTATTTCCTCACTCTATTGAAGTTCTTGCCATGTCCACCGCTTCTGACAAAAGCAGTTATTTTTCTAGGTTAGCTTGCGGCGATACTTTATACTTTATGGTTCAACCGGATCGTATTTGGTTGACGGAGTACAATGCACCCGACATAGAGGATCCACAATGATTTATGGCAATATACTTGGCACGGGTTAAAACTGGACATTTCCCCTGAGTAAAAATGTTCATTTCTAACCCGTCTGTAGTATATCAACCACATAAAATCCTGAATAGCCTATTTTATTTTTGGAATGTATCTTCCCATTAAGTGGTGGTCGTGCCGATTGTGTACTGGATAATCGCCGATGTCAGATGTATTGGCAGTAAAGAAGAAGCAATGTATACTTGAAAAGCTGTTTATAATTAGAATAATGACACATAGACTTAGTAAATAACTTCGCTTGCTGCGGTCTACTAACTACAATCCATTACTATTTGGACAAAGATTAATGAATTTATTCCATTGGGGATTTGATAAACTTTACCCGCTAATCCGCTACTATCACGAGACATGGAAGAAGAATGAATGGTTTACAAAGATTGAGCCACAGATTTGGCTTGGCGGTGCACCCACCCATCCACAGGATTATCAGTTTTTGCGCGAAAATGGGATAAATAGTGTAGTGAATATTAGGGCGGAACGAGAGGATGATCTCAGCTTTTACAAAGCACATGGAATCAATCATTTACAGCTTAAAGTGTTCGACATGATTGTTCCGTCGGACGAAATTTTAACAGCTGGCGTGGATTGGATTAAGCAAGAAATAGATCAAGGCAGAGACGTGCTTGTTCACTGTGCAAAAGGACGAGGTCGTTCTGCTACGCTACTGGCGGCTTATTTCATGCGCGAAAAGGGCATGACATTTGATGAGGCGGTAGCACACATGACAGAAAAACGTCCTTTAACTAAACTTGAGCCACGACATTTCAGGAAGCTAGAAAAGTGGAATGTTAGATAAAATTTAATGCAAAAAAAGGGGTGCATCCAACTGAATGGATGTACCCCTTTTAATTTTTAAACAGCTTATTTATTGCTCTATTTATTAGGCATTATAGGAAATCACAAAGACACGGATGGGCAACGATATACGTGGTCTAAGAACTTCACTCTAACCCGATTTCCGACGATATCTACTCAACTGGAATACAAACGGATTGTAGCTGTCCTAATATCGACTCAGGCGGAACGGATTGGCCATATTTTTCCAAATCAGCAATCATTACGCAGGCAATCTCAGTGTAAAGCTGTGCAAATAAGTCCAGCGGTGCAGGCTGATTCTTAAATTGATTGCGCCCAACGAGAGGCAAGAAGAGCGATACAGGGAACTGCATACCGGGTTCGCTAATAGACTCTAAGGCGGTTGGGGCCAAGTTTTGCCCAGGTTCTGTGCCGAACTCTAATGCGGTGGGAGCCATAAACAAACCGATATCCAAAGTTGGGTTTTGTTCGCCTTCAATCAAGGTAAAGACTTCGGTACGACCAGTTATTGGATCAACGTCATTATCTATTTCATCACTTATTCCCGCATTTTGTGCGGTAACGGTAAATCCTTCGGGTAATTCAAATTCAATATAATATTCACCAGCGGGCAATCCAGTAAACAAATATTCGCCATTCGCATCAGTTATCTGCGTAGCAACAAACATGCCGTCAGCTGTGAAAAGGTGAACTTTCACACCTAGAATATTCCCTTCGCCTGGATCCTGAATACCATTTTGGTTTGCGTCTAGCCAAACTCGACTGCCTACAGAAGCCGTTGCGTTTGAGCCGGTAACTGGTACATCTGGCTCATCTGTTGGAGCCGGAGCAGTTGGCGGCACCGTTGGGACTGTGGCTGGCGGTCCTATTGTGGCTGGTGGCTCCATTGTGGCTGGTGGCTCCATTGTGGCTGGCGGCTCCATCGTGGCTGGCACAGTCGATACTGTGGCTGGTGGCTCAGTTGTCACTATAGGCGGTATTGGCGTTACCGGTGGATCTGTTGGTTCAGTCGCTGGTGGATCTGTCGGCGCTGGTGGATCTGTTGGTACGGTCGCCACAGTTGCTGGTGGATCTGTTGGCGCTGGTGGATCTGTCGGTACGGTCGCCACAGTCGCTGGTGGATCTGTTGGCGCTGGCGGTACAGTCGGCACGGTCGCCACAGTTGCTGGTGGATCTGTTGGCGCTGGTGGTACAGTCGGCACGGTCGCCACAGTTGCTGGTGGATCCGTTGGCATGGTCGGTACGGTTGCCACAGTCGCTGGTGGATCCGTCGGCATGGTCGGTACGGTCGGTACGGTCGGCACTACTTCTTTCGCATTGTAAAAAATACAAAGAACGTCTTCACCCGCCTCGACATTGATCGTAACCGTGCGGGTTGCAATATCTCCGACACTATCCGTATCATTACAATCGATCTCTGTTAGAATCCAACCTTCCTCAACGGCCTCGGTTACCATATAGCTACCCGCCGCAACAGAAACTGTGTTGCTCTGTCCATCGCTTAAATCATCATTAATCAAGCCAGTAAAATCAAATAGAGTCGGGTCACCATCCGGATCTGTATGCTTCTTGATTCGAACGGATCCATTTTGTGCATCATCTTTCGTATTTTCGAACCTACAGATAATGCTCTCGCCAGCAGCCAGATCAATTTTCACGCTGGTATCACCATCCTCAAATCCAACACTACCAGCCCCAATATGTACAGAGCTGTATAACATCGACGTGCCTGTGATTGCATTCCAACAAGAAATATGATCAACACTCCATCCTGATTCTTCAAGCTCTGTAATCACAAATGGTCCATCACTTGGGTTCAGATTCTGAAAGAGAAATACGTCCATATTATTAATCGAAAAGTTAGCCCAACCTGTCATGGAAAACTCGAAAGTACCCATTGAATCATCTGTCGTTTGTTTCATAATGTAAATATTGCCAGCACCCGGAGCCGGCGGCAATGTGGTTGTGCCACCTGGTGGGAGCAGTGCGGTTCCACCGGGCATTGTAGTTGTTCCACCTACTGGGGTTGCCTGTGCAAAAACCGTCGCAGTATGTGTAATGGTTAAGAAACTTATAGCAAGCAACACAAAGGCAATTATGATTCGCCTAACTGCTGGGCCAAAATAAACTTTAAAACTATCTACAAAATACATAACGTTCTCTCCAAAATAACTGTGGCACAAAAATCTGGCTATCTAGAAATTGACGTCTGCCTCGAATAGGTATACTTTCCCGAAAAAGTTCTGTCTCGTTACCGCTTGACAGCCACTTCGTGAATGGCTGAGCGTGGTCGAAACCATTTCTGCTTCTTGAAATGGGTACGGAACTTTTCTAAGAATCTATGCGAAGCTGCCTAAATCAATTTCTAAACTCCAAATTAAATTTTATTTATATTGAGCAAGACCATAGATGATAAGGATTTGCCCTATTTGCTTAAGCGGTCCATTTTTATCAGTGAACGCTCACAGTATAGTGACATTCCGATAGACACGCTGGCCGCCTATTGTATATTCACACCAAATATTAGCGGATATAGATTGAAAGGTCTATAGTACAAAAGTAACTTAATATAAGTGGATGAGATGATATTGAAGAGAAGGAGGAAAGGGACGAGGTTACTGACTGAAATCGCTCTCGATGACCTCAGTGTAAACTTTTATACGTACAGCGCGCAGCTCGCGTTTATGGCGCAACGTATACTTGATCCGCTCGAGCGATAACTGCCAACGAAACTCAAGCAGTAGATAACGCCGCAAGAGTTCTGCCCAAAAACGGCCAAAATATTTATGATAGTAGCGGACTTTGCTGCGGTTAAAGTGGATATGCCGAGCGGCAACCACCTGCTCGCTACTGCGTCCCTCATAATGTAATACTAGCGACTTTGGCGTGTAGACAATACGCCAGCCCAAACTCTTTATCCGCTTGCACAGATCAAGCTCCTCGCTATACATGAAGAAGCCTTCATCAAACGGGACGGGCGTATCGGACGTTGTAGTCGGGTATGTTATTTGCTCCAACGCTGTACGCCGTGCCAACATTGCTGCCCCAACCAGCCAATCAACGTCATGCTGAATCGTATCGGGCCAATCGAGCATATGCATTTTAACTGCCCACGGATTTGCAGGCCACAGTTGGGAAAGCCATGTACTCTCAAAAAATCCGGTCAGCCTTTCTGGGAATCGCCGCCGATTATTTTGCGCCATGCCATCCGCATAGTGGAGTCGCGGACCAATGATACCAACAGCTGGCTCCTCGCGGATTGCCAAAAAAAGCTGAAGTAAACTATCTCCAACAAGCTCTGTATCCGGATTCAAAAAGTAGACAAATTCACCACGGCAGGAACGATAGCCCAAATTATTGCCGCCAGTAAAACCTAAATTTTGATCGCTTAAAATAAAGTTGACCCATGGGAAACGGGTCGGAACAAAATCGGGTGTACTATCCGTGCTGGCATTATCTACAACGATTACTTCAAGTGTATAGGGAGCATGAGTAGGACCAAAAAGAAGGATTTTTTGTGGGGTAGATTGCAAGATAGAAGAGGTAGAGAGTTGCGGTGTGGATGGCTGTATGCAAGCTCGGTTGATTGAATCTAGACAAGCGCGCAATAGATCCCAAACGTTCCAGCTAACGATGATAATGGAAAGATCAATCGAAGTTTGCGGTTGTGGCTCCGACGGAACGGTGTCCAATGAATTCTGGCCTTATTAGTAGGTTCGTTGCACCACAAACGAGCAGAGATCTAACATAGACTGTTTATATGTATTGTCTGGCAGTAGAATAAGATTCTGTTGCGCTTTGTCTAAAAAGTCGAGCGCCTCTTGCCGTGCCAATTTAATTGCATCGCTAGCCCTAACTTTAACCACAATGTCAGCAACCGTTTCCGTCCAAACTTCTTCGCCATGTTGATCAGCGTACGAACGACGATCTTTTAATTCTTTCACTAATGCATCGGGATTATCTTGCTGATTATAGTAATAAAAGAAGGGCAGCGTCAGCGAGCCTTGGCGCATGTCGCTACCGGCTGGCTTTCCTAATGTCGTGTCGTCACCCGTAAAATCTAAGATGTCATCGACAATTTGAAAAGCCATCCCTAAATTATAACCAAAATCGCGCAATTCCTTCACAAATTCATCCGGCACACCCGACAAAACGCCGGCTGGCTCGGTGGCAGCACAAAAAAGACTAGCCGTCTTTGCATAAATCCGATTATAGTAAGACTCTTTTTCCTGCTCATAATTAAATCGATCAAAGATCTGATTTAATTCACCCTGTACCATAACGCTAAGCGTATCGTTAAATATTTCGATCACACGCATATTCTGTGTTTCGGCAGCAAAATGAGCCGCTTGCCCAAAAAGGTAATCTCCAGCCAGAACTGTTGTGCCACCATTCCACTGCGCATTCAGCGTTGGCGATCCACGCCGCAACAGCGCGCCATCAATCACATCATCATGCACTAACGTTGCAGTGTGCAACATTTCCACAGCAGCAGCAATTAAGAGCACGCGCTCATAATTTGGCGTCCCTTTGATTGGGCCATTAAATTCAGCCGACATCAATGCAAGCGCAGGCCGCATTCTCTTCCCGCCGCTGCTAATCAGATCCATAAACGCGTTGGCTAATGGCGAGAAGAGATCTGAGTCAATCGCCTTCATTTTGGCCTCTACAGCCTGTAACCCGGACCGTACTGGCAGAAGAATTGTGTTGATATCGGTTGGCGTATCTGATATCAAAGTAGAGTCACACATACCATTCTTTTTCTCAGTTCGAAACAGACCATAAATACCAGTAATCGGTTATTTTTGGACATAATATTGCACAATATCACGGAATCTTCTAGGTATTGTGTGTCTTGAGCAAGTGGGCAAATCGCCCAACAGTAAACATTAATCGGTCACATTCTGGCGGAGTAGATGTTCTGTAACATTGACTCTTTCATGACAGAGCTTATGTAACTTTTCAGTATTCTAGGGGCATATAGCGCAGGCTGAGTGTGCGCAGTACAAACGGTCGCTTTGCGCTAAGCACTTTGCCGAGGTGAAGCCGAAGCGGTCACCGCCGTTGTATTGAGAAGTTACGAACTTATCCCAAAAAATTCACGCGCCACTTCAGTACTTTGCCGTGCCATTTGCTCAATAGAGATGTTAAAAAGCTCGGCCAACCGCTGATTCACTAACGCTACGTGTGCTGGTTCATTCCGTTGTCCACGGTGCGGATGAGGTGTCAAAAATGGAGCGTCAGTCTCTAACATGAGACGATCTAGCCGTAGATTTGGCACCAATGCATGTAGCTCTTTCGCATTTTTAAAGGTAACGGGGCCACCAAGGCTCAACACAAAACCCCACGAATATGCCTCTTGCGCCATGACCAAATCACCGCTAAAGGCATGAAGCACCCCGACAAATTTTCGCTTACTTAAGGCCGATTGCTGAAATTCTGTACTTGCAACCCAACTTCGCAACAATGTGGCAACATCATCATTTGCTTCACGACAGTGAATAATTACCGGCAAATTCAGTTCAATAGCTAGCTGAAGCTGCTGTTGAAACGCTTCTTTCTGTTGGGCTGCCTCGACCTTATCCCAATGGTAATCGAGTCCAATTTCTCCCACGGCAACCACTTTTGGATGGGTAGCCAATTGACGTAATTCGCGAGTAGACTCGGATGTGAAATCGCCGCTACTGTTTGGATGGACGCCGACCGCCGCGTATATGTGTTTATATTCTTCGGCCAAGGCAATTGCCTGTTGAGAATGTACGAGATCGATGCCTGGATTAACGACTATTTTGACGCCAGCAGAATCTGAACGTTTTAAAATCTCACTGCGGTCTTCATCAAACTGTTCTAAGTCAAGATGGCAGTGGCTATCAATAAGAAACGGATGGCTGTTTTGTGGCATAATTTTACAATCTGTAACCAAATTTTGCGTAATTGTCGTTTGTACATTTTATCACAGACGAAAGATCGAACAAAGTAGTTCTAATTGCATTGAAGCGAGAGGGGTAACGGGGTGAAAGGGTGAGCGAATCAGGTCATCTTGTCAGTTTTTATCGGTCCTTCACACTCACCACCGCATCGACAATCTTCGTATACCCTGTACAGCGGCACAAATTCCCCGTCAGCGCCTCATGCGCCTCGGCCCGAGTAGGGCGCGGACGCTCTTCCAATAGCTTCGCCGTACTCATCAAAAAGCCGGGCGTACAATAACCACACTGCACCCCACCGCTCTGCACAAACGCAGCCTGCACCGGATGCAAATCATCCACTGTCCCCAGTCCCTCAATCGTGACAACCTCGCTGCCCGCCGCCCGCTCACTTGGCACCAGACAAGCCATCACCGCCATACCATCCAAAAAGACCGTACACGCGCCGCACTCCCCCTCGGCGCAGCCCTCCTTCACACCCAAACATCCCGCCTCGCGCAGCCCACCCAGCAACGTCATCCTCATGGGCAGCGCAACCAATTCCCCATTCACTCTGGTCTTTTCCTTAGCCTCAGTCTTCCCCTCTAAAATTACCGGCCAAACTCCAGCCGTATCGCCCCATAACATCACCGGATCCGCCAACCAGCCAGCCCGATCAGCGCCCGACACAATCTGACGGAGCGCACGCCCAACCAACGTCCCCACCATCGCCGCCCGATATTCGGCACTG
>Ga0209303_1000663_pt1 | contig 25345 bp, 20 predicted proteins | sample SidtaG_3_FD_187449 | JGI IMG/M metagenome (GOLD analysis project Ga0209303, IMG submission 187449) | Marine algal microbial communities from Sidmouth, United Kingdom - Sidmouth_Asex1 metaG (SPAdes) (version 2) | ecosystem: Host-associated > Algae > Red algae > Unclassified | place: Sidmouth... | reverse complement strand
TGAACTCCGGCGGCTACCTTACCGCCCTGCGCCGGACGGTGGTCGGTCCGTTCGTAGAGCAGGATATGTGGAACCTGGAGGATTTGCTGGAGATGATTCCACCCGGTACCGATGTTTAGATCTTGTATTATTTTTTTTGGGTCATACCAACGCTCAACCACGTACCGACGGCCAGGATCAAAAAACTGGTCAGCCATAGTTTGTACCCGAGTTCCAAAGAAGTGATCTTCGAGTATTCGGGGCGCTCACTCGTCATGATGGTTTCCATCCGCGAGAACCCGATCGCGATCAGAGATGGCAAAACACTTAAATACAATCCGATTTTTTTCTGCATGAACAGAAGTAGCAGCGACGCGACGTAAATCGGATTCGCCAACCAGAACAGGAAAGGAACGATTGCTCCGCCGAGGGGAAACATCCAGCCCAGAAAAAATAAGAGCAACCCGCTGGACCACCCGTCAGGTCCGTTTGCGCTGTCCGTATAAAACGCCGGAAAAGCAAAGGAGGAGAGCAAGGCCGCGATGCTGAGCACAAACGTCCACTTTTGCAAGACGGGCAAATTGTTGAAGGCTAAAATCAGTTTTTTCACAATGGATGTTTGTGGTGTCCCGGAGTTGTGGTAAAAGAATGACAATTAAACCGTCATTTCCCTGAACTTGATTCCCAGTGCGCGCTCCACGTCGAGCACTTTTTTCATTTCTCCGGGAATGATGAGCGCGATGGACTGCCCGGTCTTACCCGCCCGCGCAGTTCGGCCGCTGCGGTGGGTGTAGTACTCCAGGTAGTCCGGCAACTGGTGGTGCAGGACGAAGGCGAGGTTGTTGACGTCGATGCCTCGGGCGGAGACGTCGGTAGACACCAGGATTTGCAGGCTCTCGTTGCGGAAAGCGCGCATCACTTTGTCGCGTTCCTTCTGTTGCATGTCGCCCTCGAGCGCACCGGCGGCGAAGTTTTTGGCCTGGAGTTGTTTGGCCAGTTTCTGGGTGCCGGCCTTGGTGCGGCAGAAGATGATGCCCCGCTCCCCTTCCCGGCTCTTCAGGATCCGGACGATGGTATTTACTTTATCCTTGATCCTGGTATTGATGAAATGGTGGGAGATGTTGGCGTTGACCAGGGAGTTGCGGTTCACCTCCACCCGTACGGCGTCGGCAGACATGTAATCCCGGACGATCCGCTTGATCCCTTCGGGCATGGTGGCCGAAAACAACCAGGTATGGCGGCGGGACTTGTTGTAGCTAAGAATCTTGTTCAGGTCTTCCTTGAAACCCATGCTGAGCATTTCGTCGGCTTCGTCGAGGACGAGGGTTTTCACCTTGCTGATGTCGACGGCCTTGCGTTCGATAAGGTCGAGCAGCCGGCCCGGGGTGGCAACGACGATGTGCGTCGGCCGGGTGAGGGCCTTGATCTGGCGGGTAATCCGTTCGCCGCCGTAAACGCCCTCGGCGAAGATCATCTCGTCGAGGTACTTCGTAAATTTGAAGAGCTGCTTTTTGATCTGCTGCACGAGCTCGCGGGTGGGCGCGATGACGAGGCCCTGCACCTCCGGCTTGGCGGGGTCGACGGCGTTCAGCAGGGGAAGGCCGAAGGCGGCCGTTTTGCCCGTACCGGTCTGGGCCAGGCCGATCAGATCGGTCTTCGACCTCAGCAGCACCGGAATGACCGTTTCCTGGATCTCGGTGGGGTGAACGATGTCGAGTTCCTGCAGCGCTTTCACGTAGGCTTTGCTGATGCCGAGGTCGGAAAAAGTGGACATGGATCTTTTTGGGGACGAAGGTAGCTTGTACATTCGGGAAGTGGCGTAGCAGATGAGATTCGGTGTGCAGAACATTGAGATCAAGAGAGGACGAACGGGAACCTCCTACGGATAATCTTGCTTGCGTTCGTCCGCACCTGTTTTCGTGGACATTCGTTGTGCCACGGACCACTTAAGACAAATCAGACGAAAAGTCATACCGCTACCCGTTTGCCCGGAGCCGGTAGCGGCCGAAACTTTTCAGCACGCGGTTCGCGTTACCGATATTCCGCCCATCTGCTCCATTACCCGAATACTTACCCGACAGCATGCTATCCACCCCCCGTCTACTCCTTCGTCCCTGGCACGAGACCGACCTCGCCGCCATGACCGCCGTCTGTAACAACGCCGCGGTGATGCGGTTCTTCCCGACCGTGCAGGACGAGGCGCGCACCAAAGACTTTCTCAGCCGGCAGCACGTTCAGTTCCGGGAACGGGGCTACTGTTTTTTTGCTGCGGAGTTGAAGGCTACCGGCCGCGTCATCGGCTTCATCGGTTTATCGTATCTGGAGCTGGCGGTAGATTTCGCGCCGTGCGTAGAGATAGGCTGGCGGCTGCATCCCGACGTGTGGGGGCGGGGCCTCGCACCCGAGGGCGCCCGGGAATGCCTCCGGTTCGGTTTTGCTGAGGGGGGGTTGACGGAGATCTACGCGGAAACGCCGCTCATAAACCTTCCTTCCCAGCGGGTAATGGCCAAAATCGGGATGACGGAGCACGTGAGGTTCGATCATCCCGCGCTCGCCGACTACCCCCGGATCGAACCGTTCGTGGCCTACCGGATCACGACGGAGGAATTCGCCCGGGAACGGAGCTGACGGTTGCGATTACCCAGCCCCCTAAAATGCATTCTCTGCATCCCGCGGCCGCGCCAAAAGAAGCGCGTCCGGCGCTAAACCCCCGCCCCGCTTCCGCGTTTCCATCCCGACCGACAACAAAACAATCAGCAATCCACAAAGCCACCCATGACCGCACCGAAAGCCAAAAAACAAGCCAAGACCCTCACCGCCCACCAGCACGACCGTACCGATAACTATTACTGGATGAACCAGCGCGAGGACCCCGAAGTGATCGCGCATCTGGAGCTGGAGAACGCTTATTTCGACGCACAAACCGAGAATCAGCAGGAACTGCGCGACGAGCTTTTTGCCGAAATAAAGGGCCGCATCAAGGAAGACGACAGCAGCGTACCGTACACCAAGAACGGGTACGAGTACCAGACTAAATTCGAAACCGGCGACCAGTACCCCCGCTACCTGCGCCGCAAAACTGACGCACCCGACGCCCAACTGATGCTGAATGTCAACGAAATGGCCGAACCGCATGACTTCTACAACATCGCCGGCCTGAACGTCTCGGACGACAACCGCTACCTCGCTTACGGGGAAGATACCATCAGCCGCCGCATTTACACCATCCACATCAAAGACCTGCAAACGGGCCATAACCTGCCCGATCAGATTCCCAACTCCACCGGCGGATCGGTCTGGAGTGCCTGCGGTAAATACCTGTTCTACTCGGTCAAGGACGAGGCTCTGCGCCCCTACAAGATCATGCGCCACGCCATCGGCTCCGCCCCGCAGGACGACGTAGTGGTGTACGAGGAAAACGACGACACCTTCCGCGCCTTCGTGGGCCGCTCGAAATCGAAAAAATACATCGTGATCGGCTCTGCGCAGACGGTGAGCACCGAGTTTCACCTGCTGCGCGCCGATGATCCGCTGGGCGATCTGCGCTGTTTTCAGCCCCGCGAGCGCGACCTGGAATACAATATCGCCCACCTCGACGATCACTTCTACGTGCTCACCAATCTGGGCGCGAAGAACTTTCAGCTGATGGTGACCCCCGAAGACGCCACGGAGAAAAAAAACTGGGTTACCGTAATTCCTCACCGTGAGGATACCCTGCTCGAAGACGTGGAGTTGTTTAAAAACTTCCTCGTCCTCAGCGAGCGCACCAACGGACTTACCCGCCTGCGCGTCCTCTCCAACAGCGATAGCCAAAGCGATAATCGGGAAGCAGGTACCGAGCGCACCAGGTCCTACGCGGCTGAACGAGCATCTCACTACCTAGATTTCACCGACGAGGCTTACATGGCCTACACCAGCGCCAACCCCGAGTTCGACACGCAAATGCTTCGCTTCGGCTACCAGAGCATGACCACCCCGGCAAGTACGTTTGACTACAACATGGTAACCCGCGAGCAAACCCTGCTGAAACAAAAACCCGTGCTTGGCGGCTTCGATGCGGCCAACTACCGAAGCGAACGACGCTTCTCGGGTTCCCGCGACGGGACAAAAGTTCCGCTGAGCATCGTGTACCGTGCCGGCACCAAAAAAGATGGCAGCGCGCCCTTGCTGCTCTACGCTTACGGCAGCTACGGGCACAGCATGGACCCCTACTTCAGCGTCGCCCGGCTCAGCCTGCTCGACCGGGGTTTCATCTTTGTCATCGCCCACATCCGCGGCGGCGAGGAGATGGGCCGCTCGTGGTACGACGACGGTAAACTTTTAAAAAAGAAGAACACCTTCACCGACTTCATCGACGCCGGAGAATGGCTGATCGACAACGCGTACACGACCAGGGCAAAGCTGTTCGCCATGGGCGGTAGTGCCGGCGGATTACTGATGGGCGCGGTGGCCAACCTGCGGCCCGACCTGTGGGCGGGTATCGTAGCGCAGGTACCGTTCGTAGACGTCGTGACCACCATGCTCGACGACTCCATCCCCCTCACCACCGGGGAATACGACGAGTGGGGTAACCCCAACGATAAAGCGTTTTATGAGTATATCCATAGTTATAGTCCCTACGACCAGGTGGAAGCAAAAGACTACCCCAACATGCTGGTCACCACCGGCCTGCACGACAGCCAGGTGCAGTACTGGGAACCCGCCAAGTGGGTCGCCAAACTGCGCGAACTGAAAACCGACAACAACCAACTGCTGCTGCACACCGACATGAAGGTCGGCCACGGCGGTGCCTCCGGGCGATTCGATGCGATCCGGGACGTAGCGCGGGACTACGCTTGGGTGATCAGCCTCGCCAACGTCTGAGCTCCGGAAATAACTCCCCAGTGCCGACCAACCGAACAAAAGAACCTTCGCTCGCCGTTTTAAAAGTAAAAGCATTATGCAAACGCTCTTTCTTCAGGTAAACGAATTATCCCAGGACCTCTACTGGCTTGCCGGTGCCGCCGTACTGTTGGTAATCGCCGCCGTATATTTTCGCAAAATTCTGGCCGATAGAAAGGAACGGGAAGCCATTGCCCACGATCCCCGTTCGCACGTCGTCAACGATTCGAACTACAACAAGAACCGCGAAGGGATCGACGGACACCGCAGCGAGGGGCTGAACACCGCCGAGGCCCGGGAAGGGATCGAGAATTTCACCGAAACCGATGAAATCCCCACCGACGCCGAGTTCCACGACCTACGCAAAAACATAAAAAAAACCTAAGATCCCCGGTAGACGACAACCGGACCGGACCGGGTGCGTACTTTTGCGGAGGCCGCGGTTTAGCGGCCCGTTAGATAACTAATAAGCACTTCGGATCATTCGCAGTGTTTGAACCGCAAACCCAGCTCCCCACCCTCCCCTTGCTTAAACGCCTCGACAAATTGATGGCCAAATCCTTTTTAGGTCCATTCGTGGTCACCTTCGCGATCGCCGTGTTTGTGCTCATGATGCAGGTGTTGTGGTTGTACCTGGACGATATTGCCGGCAAGGGGCTCGGCTTCTTTACCGTCATCGAACTGATGTCGTATAAATGCGTGGGGCTGGTTCCCCTGGCCCTTCCGCTGGCGCTGCTCATCTCCTCGGTGATGGTGCTGGGTGGCATGGCCGAGCATTACGAGTTGTCCAGTTTTAAATCGGCCGGTACCAGTTTGTTGCGCGTGATGCGCATCCTGATCGTGTTCGGGGTCATCTCTTCAGCCGTCAGTTTTTTCTGTGCGGACTACGTCATCCCGGCGGCCAACCTACAGTTCGGCTCCCGGATGTACGACATTCAGCAGAAGAAACCCACCTTCAATATGGAGCCTGGGGTTTTCAACGAAGACTTTAACCAGTACGCCATCCGGCTGGGTGGACGGGCGGATAACGGACGCGACATTCGCAACGTACTCATTTATGACCATACCAAGGCCGCCACGGGTGAGCTTGGCCAGATCACGGCCAACACCGGTGAGATGTATTCGGCCGACGACGGCCGGGTGTTCGTCATGAAATTGTACGACGGCGTTCAGTACTCCGAGCAGCGGCCGGGGGGAAATAAGTCAAAGTCCCGCCCATTCGTACGTACCAGCTTCGGCAGTTACACCAAGGTTTTCGACCTGAGCGAATTTAAACTTGGCAAAACCAATACAAAACTATTCAGCACCAACCGGAGTATGCTGGCCACCTGGCAGTTGCAGGTCGGGGTAGATTCGATCGATGTCGATATCGCCGTACGCAAACAGGCCATCAGCAACCACCTCCTCAATTATATTCCTTTACTGGCACGGGACACCGTCAAGCACCGCACGATAGTGCCGGAAACCGAGGACGAGTACCGGGAGCGGTACGCTGAGCCGGAACCGGTCGATTCCACCACCGGCGTCGTTAGCACCGCCAACGCCGCCTCCGGCGACGATGATTCACCGACGGGAGACATCACGGACACCAAGAAGGGTAAGGAGAGTTCCAAATCCGTTCCCAGCCGCCCGCTGACGGGCAAGGTCACCAAATACATTCCCCGTACCGCTAACCTGCCGCCGGTCGATTCCAAAGTTAAAGTAAACACCAACTCCGGCAACCGGAACGAGTTGCACCGCAAGGCCCTGCAGCATAAAATGGTCACTGGTGCGATGCCGTGGCCCGGCACTCAGCGGCTTCTGAAGCGTCAGTCGCCCACCGTCATGACCCGCGTGCTTAACCGGGCCCGTTCGGGTACCCGCTCCATCACCAGCCAGGCGCAGGCTTCCGGTCGCATTTTGCCGGGTATCCGGGAAAGCCGCGTCAAGCACATCTATGATCTGCACATGAAGTACAGCATGGCGCTGGTGTGCATTATTTTCATCTTCATCGGGGCACCGATGGGCGCCATTGTGCGCAAGGGTGGATTCGGGTATCCGATCCTGGTCAGTATTATTTTCTTCGTTATTTTCATCATTCTCACCATCTTCTGCCGTAAGCTGGCGGAGAGCTTTGTGGTCGACGCCGCATTTGCGGGCTGGCTGCCCTGCCTCATTCTTTTTCCGGTGAGTTTATACATCACCTCCCGGGCCATGAAGGACGCCAAACTGGTGAACGTAGATGGTTTACGCGGCTGGTTATACTTCCTACTGCAGTTTATCCGTGGACTCGTCGGGGCGTAGGCTGTTCTGGCGCGGCCGCAGGTGCGAGGATCGAATTTCAGGAAGCTCGTTTTGTAACCGGCAGCCCAGGGAATTAACGCCATCATTCGTCGTTAATCGCAAAGGGAAATTCCGTCTTCAGCACATAATTCACGTCTGCTTAAACAACGACTACCCTTCGCTTAAGGTCAATCGTACGTAAACCCGATTACAACAGCTATCTTCCCGCCGCCTATCTCGGTTATTCAGTAAAACAGCTTCTTTCATGTACAGTTCCATTACCGCCGGTGTTGCCGGCACCGGATTCATCGGCCCCGTTCACGTTGAGGGGCTCAGGCGTCTTGGTGTTCGCGTCAAGGGTATTTCGAGCGCAAGCCCGGAACTGGCCGAGGAGGCCCGCCAACAGCTCAACCTGGAGCACGCGTACGCCGATTTCGAAGCGATGCTCACCGACGAAGACCTCGACGTCATCCACCTGGCCGTGCCCAACGTTCTCCACTATCCGATGGTAAAGCAGGTGCTGGCCGCCGGCAAGCACGTGATGTGCGAAAAACCCCTGGCCATGACGTCCGATCAGGGGAAAGAACTGCTGGAACTGGCGAAGGCCAGCCAACTGAAAACGGGCGTTAACTACAACCTCCGCTTTTACCCCATGAACCTGGAAGTTAAAGAGCGCCTCCAGGCCGGCGACGCGAAGATCTTCACCGTCGTCGGTGCTTACCAGCAGGACTGGCTGCTTTACAACACGGACTACAACTGGCGCGTACTTGCCGATCAGGGAGGTGCTCTCCGGGCCGTATCCGACATCGGGACCCACTGGCTCGACCTGGTACACTTCACGACCGGCCTGGAGGTGGAAGCCGTGCTGGCCGACCTGACTACCGTTCATACCTCCCGCCGCCGCCCCAAGGGAGAAGTCAGCTCCTTTAACAACGAGGTGCCCCGCGACGAAGATCTCGAATCGATCGACATCACCACCGACGATTGCGCCAGCATACTGCTTAAATTTAAAGGCGGGGCCAGGGGCCAGCTGTTCGTCACCCAGGTGAGCGCCGGCCATAAAAACCGCCTCACCTACGACATCGCCACGTCCGATGCCGCCTATGAATTTAACAGCGAACGGCCTAACGAACTGATGATCGGCCGGCGCGACAAACCAAGCGAGTTTCTTCTCAAAGATCCCGGTTTGCTTACCGGCATGGCTGCTCCCTTTGTCAATTACCCCGGCGGACACAACGAAGGCTTCCCCGATACCTTCAAGCAGTGCTTCCGGGCGTTTTACGACGCCATCCTCGCCGGAGACAAGGCCGACCCGAAAACGCTGTACGCCAACTTCGACGACGGCTTGCGCGAGCTCGTCATCTGCGACGCCATCATCAAAAGCCATCAGGAACAACGCTGGGTTTACCTCGCCGAATAGCCTATTTACTCCCTACCGGCATAAGTTAACCGACGTTTTGCCTTAGCGACGTCTTCCCGTTACCTGATCAAAGACTGAAAATGGCCTCAAAATTTGGCTGCGATACCTGCCCCATCCTCCGCACCATCGATGAAGAATGGCTGCTTACCGCCACCCGCGACCTGACCGACACCACCCTCGTCGACATCGACCTGACGGAACTCACTACCGACTGGAAAGATTTTTCCGTGAGCGGGACCACTTTGTTCATCGGCTGTATACTCCCCCTCGAAACCGAGATTGAACTGCGGCGGCGCGGGGCCAACTTCCTCGCCGCTCCGGCTGATCTGCCCTACCGTCCGCTGCGGCGCAACCTCTACACCTGGCAAGAACTGATGACGGGTTACTCAGAAGCGGAAGACAACAGCGTAGACATCAATATTTACCGGCATTTCGAGCGGGGCAAGCGGTGCCCCAGCATCAACGAAGCGCTTTGGCAGCGGATGCATGACTTCAGTATTGACGAAGGGTTGCGGCGGTTGCTGGACTTTCAGAAAGACGGGCTACCCAAACGTAAAACCGTCGGTTTCATGGGTGGCCATGGCACCCGACGCGACACGGAAGACTACCGCAAGAGCCTGCTGACCGCCAAGCAATTGGCCGAAGCCGGTTATTTCGTCGTTTCGGGGGGAGGGCCCGGCATCATGGAGGCGGCCAACCTGGGCGCCTATCTGGCCGGCGTGAGCGCGGAAGAACTGACGTGGGTATTCGCTACGCTGGCCAGGGCGCCGACGTTCCGCGACCCCGGCTTCCAGGCCGCCGCTTACGCCATCCTCGAACGCTATCCGGAGGGGACGGAAAGTCTGGCCATACCCACCTGGTTTTACGGTCACGAGCCCAGCAACCTGTTTGCTACCTACATTGCCAAATATTTCAGCAACAGTATCCGCGAAGATACTTTGCTGGCCATTGCGCTCTACGGCATCGTCTATGCGCCGGGCAGCGCGGGTACCACCCAGGAGATTTTCATGGATGCTACCCAGAACCACTACGTCACTTTCGATTATATCAGCCCGATGGTCTTTCTCGGCAAGAAACGCTACACGGAGGATACCCAGCTTTTTCCCCTCATCAGTCAGTTGGCAACCGGTAAAGCGTATGCTGATTTTCTTCACCTGACGGATGACCCGGCGGAAGTGGTTACCTTTATCGATCAGCACCCACCCTTATTGGCGGGTGGTGAGTAGTCTGACCAAAGCGGTTGCAGTACAACCCTGGACGCTTCGGTTCCGGACATTGAACACGGCTTTTACGCCCAACGTTCCTACTGTTTCAGCCAAATAATTCGCCCTATGCGTTACCTGATAATATGCTTGTTCAGCTTCAGTACATTTTTCAGTTGTACCGTCTTGCAAAGGGGTACCGGCACGACGACCGCTCCGGTACCTACCGATCTTGAAGGTCCGGCCTACGACCCCTCCACCAGTCCGGTGCCGATGGGCCCGAACACGCCGCTGCCGCTGCCGGATCGCCCGGTCGTTTCTTCCACGACTTCTCAGCCCGCCGCTTACGGTAACTTGCCGGTTGAATCCGGACAAGGTTACCCCAACGAGCCCGTGGTGATAGCGAAGGGGGGATCCTCCGGCACTGCTCCCTCGACTTCCCCCGCACCTGCGGCCGCGTCTCCGCCTTATGGTGCTCCAATGCGTGTGCCCGGCACTTATACGACTACCGATCAGACTCCTCCGGCATACGGATCGCCGACCGCTTCGCAGCCATATTCGGCGCCGGCACCCAACCCGGATGAGTTGGCCCTGGCCCGGGTGCTCAACGGCCGGTGGGTTAACAGCATCGATGCACGGGAAACGGTCGAGTTCAGCCCCAACCGTTACCGAACTTTTTACCACGGCCAACTGCTGCTCGAGGAAAATATGACTTTTCACGCCAGCTGCCCCGGAGACTGCAACGGAGGCGCGCCCATGGAAATATCCTGCTTCACCGTTTCCGGCCCGGCGGGAACCGACTGTTACGGCATCATTCGCCTGACGCCCGACGTGCTGGAACTCAGTATGCTGGGGGTGAGCACCGAGACGATTGTTTACAACAAACAACGCTAAGAGGATCACTCGGGCGCGGCCGCGGGTGCAGAATTTGTTTTTGATTAGCAAAGTACCCCCTCGGTCAGCCACGAGACATTTATCCGCCAACCATTTTATCACGGGCGGACTTTTATCATTAAACCATCTTATGAAATATCTACTGATTTCGGTTTTATTTGCTTTTACTTCCGTCCTTTCCGCTCAGCTGAACACAACGCTTCGCTCCAACCTTGACTATGACGAAGGCGTCAACGACGTTTGGGGATACGTAGCGCCCGACGGCACCGAGTACGCCATCGTAGGGCTGCTGAACGGCGTGTCCTTCGTAAGCCTGGCCGACCCCGATAACGCAGTAGAGGTTGCCCGCATTAACGGCGTACGCTCCGACTGGCGCGACATGAAAACCTTTGGGGAGTACGCTTACACCGTAGCCGACGAAGGCGACGAGGGCATCACCGCTTTCGATCTCACCAACCTGCCCGACGGCGTAACCTTCACACGGACGCAGTACACGATCCCCGGCTACGCGCAACCCTTCATTCGGGCGCACAATCTTTACATCAGTCCTGACCGCGGCGTGATCTACACGTCAGGAGGTGATTTCCGCACCAACGGCGTCGGGGTGAACCGGGGTGGAATATTAATGTTTGACATCACCGCCGACCCGATGAATCCGGTGTACATCGGTAAGGGACCCGAGGTATATTCTCACGATGTTTTTGTGCTCAACGATACCATGTACTCTTCGGATATCTTCGCTGGTGAACTCAGCATCTACGACATCAGCGACCTGGACAACGTGGAGAAACTCGGCAGTACCCCAACGCCATTCACCTTCACCCACAACGCCTGGACGCCCACCGACGGCCAGACGATCTTCACCACCGATGAACGCGCCAACGCGCCGGTGGCCGCGTACGACATCAGCGATAAAGACGACATCAAGCAGCTCTTCGAATTCCGGCCCATCGAATCGCTTAATAAGGGCGCCATTCCGCACAACGTACACGTGATCGATGATTACCTCTCCATCAGTTATTACACCGACGGGCTGCGGGTGGCCGACGCCAGTGTACCCGATAATGTGATCGAAGTAGCTAACTACGACACTTGGCCGGGGGCCGACGGTGGATTTAACGGTGCCTGGGGTGCTTACCCCTTTCTGCCCAGCGGACTTACCCTGATCTCCGATCGTCAGACCGGCCTTTACGTAGTTGGCGTCGATTACAAAAGAGCCGCACGCCTGCGCGGCACCATTACCGACCGCAGTTCCGGCTTGCCGATCAACGACGTCAGGGTTAATATTTCTTCCCCGCAGATCAATACCGTCAATACGGATGCCCTCGGCGAATACCGCTCCGGCCTGGCCGATGGAGGAGAATTTGAAGTGACCATCAGTGCGCTGAACTACTCTCCCATCACCGTTCCCGTTTCCATGATCAACGGAGAAACGGTTATTCTCGACACCAGCCTGGTCTTCTCCCCCCCCATCGACGTAATCCTTAATGTAGTCGACGATCTGACGGGGCAACCCATTGAGGGCGCGTCCTTCCGCCTCGTTGGCGACTTCAGCAACCGTACTTCCGCTTCATCCGCTAATGGTGAAATCGGCCTCAGTTCCGTTAATGTGGCCAGCGACTACGAGCTCTTCGTAGCTGAATGGGGTTACCGAACCCTCGCCGAATCGGAGGTTGTCGCGGCAGACCTTGACGGACGCACCATCCGCCTCACTCCGGGGTACATGGACGACTTTATTACCGACGAAGGCTGGACCGCTGAGAACGATGCTCCCCGCGGAGGCTGGGTCCGGGATGTACCCATCGGAACTTCCACCAGCGGCGTACCCGTAAATCCCGGATTCGACGCACCCGATGATATTGGAAACGAAGCCTACGTGACGGGTAACGGCGCCGGTTCCGCCGGAACGGACGACGTAGACGATGGCGTTGTGACGCTGACTTCCCCCAAGTTCGGCCCGCTGGACATTACGGACAGTCTGAAGGTCGGGTACCAGTATTGGTTCTTTAACGGCGGTGGTGCCGCCAGCGACCCGCTGGACGATACCCTTACCGTCAGCATCACCAACGGTATCGAGACGGTAGTGGTACGCAAATACAGCTACGAAGCCGGTATAACCAATAGCTGGAACCTCGACTCCTTTATCGTGTCGGATTTCGTTGCCGTGAACGACGATCTTCAACTGATCGTCAGTACCAGTGACTTTAACGCCACGGGACACTGGGTGGAAGCCGGACTTGATAACTTCCGCGTAGGCAGTTCGGTCATCTCGACCAGTACGGATAATCACTTCACCGAGACTATTACCGCCCGGGTTTTCCCCAACCCCGCTGCCGAAGCATTTAACCTGACCTTCGTGGGCAATAACCTCACCGCACCGCGCTTACGGATCTCCGACGCCTCCGGGCGGATACTCTCCGAGCGATCCTTTACCGGCTCGACCGTACGCTTTGGCCGCGATTTACCAACCGGTTTTTACTTCGCGGAGCTGTTTGATGGTAACCGACGCCTATACGTCGGGAAAATAGTCAAACAATAGTTCGGGGCATTACCCTTACCGCTATTATCCGTCAACGCTGTCCGGCCAAGACTTACGTCTTGGCTAAATTCCGGTGCCTGTTAGTGCCGAGAAATCGGATTGCTTAAGCTGGTCTTATCCGAATTTTGGGCGTGAACGACTACGGGTGTAATCAGATAGTCAATTTCATTTAATCCTTACGGATAAGCAGCGAGAATTTGTAGTGCGATGTCATCATGGTCAGGGTTGGTGGCGGAGACGGTTCCCAGCACCCGGGCGTTTCTTCTTTCACCGTAATGGTGGTAAGCCTTGTCGTAATAAACCAATGCGATGCGGGCGGCGGCGGCAAAATCTCCCCGTTCAATGGCCTCCACGGCGGATTTCAGGTGTTGCCCGCCGAGCTTTTTTCGGATCCGGCTGAAGGAAGCCGTTAGATCTTTGTTCGGGTAATCGGCGTAGCAGGCAACGAGGTGGTTAACGCGCCAGTCGAGGGGTTGATCAAGGGCAACGACGGCGGCTGCGGTCAGGCGATCGTAAAACCCATCGGGCAGGCATACGTGACCGATCAGGCGGCTCTCATCCTCCAGCCAGACGACCTCCCCTTCGGGAATGTCCCGGAAGGCGGCGAACAATTGATTTTCAAATTCCTCGGAGCCGGGCTGCGGCGCTTCGCCCAATCCCCCGAATGCGGACCCCTTGTGGTTGGCCAGACCTTCCAGGTCGATGACGTTTGCTCCCCGGGAGCGCATGGCAAGTAGGATCGGTGTCTTACCGGAACCGGTTGGTCCGCTCAGCACCCGCAATAGATGGCGGTCTTCCCCCAGGTAACGGCGAATGTAGGTACGGGATGCTTTGTATCCTCCGGTCAGTTGCACCACGTTAAAACCCGCCCGCTCCAACAACCAAGCGACGCTTCCGCTGCGCTGACCACCCCGCCAACAGTGAACCACTACGTCCCCACCGGGAGCCAGACGGCGGGCTTCTTCCACGAGCCAGCGCATTTTTCCACCGGCGATGTCCAGCCCTTCCAGCAACGCGGCATCAGGTCCGGTCTGTTTGTACAAGGTGCCTACGGTCGCCCGTTCGTCGTCGGTAAAAAGGGGCAGGCTCCTTGCGCCCGGGAGCTTTCCCGTCTGGAATTCACCCGGGGAGCGAACGTCGAGGAGAACGTAGTTCTGCCAGGCGGGATCGATAAAGTAATCTTGAGCGGTAAGGGTCAGCATTGGGCGGCAAGATAGGGTAAGGTGGTGGCAGTGGAAGGTCCTGACTTTAAACGTCGGTTGTCGGTCGCCGAATTATAGAAGTCAGGGTTTTTGTGAACACTGCTAGACAAACGCAATAATATCTTCCCCCGGCCCTCCGGGGGGGAGGTGATTAACATTTTTCTGGCTGGATAGGGCTTAGCGTAATCTTTCCGGGAAATTTATTTGACGGCGTCGTTTCGCCAGACCCGGACAAATTCATGCCGGTCCCAACCGATACTGACCAGATCGAGATCGCCGTCGGCGTCGAGGTCAAACGCCTGGGTTCCGAGGTGGCTTTCCTTGCCCCGATCGATCTCCTGGCGGGTGAAGGAAGCGTTGCCGTCGTTTAGCCATAGTTGAAGGCTAAGGCCCGGGCCCTTGTGTTCGGCCGTAACCAGATCCTGGTTGCCGTCACCGTCGAAGTCGACGATGTCGAGGTTATTCATGGAATACTGGGTGACGATACTTTTGCGGACGAAACCGGTGTCGGACTGCTGGAAAAGCCACAGCGTTGCGTCGGGTTCGAGGCCGGGGTAACGCTCTTCGGCAACAACGACGTCGGGGCGGCCGTCGGCGTTGAGGTCAGCGGCTTCAACGCGGTCGGTGGCAAAGTTAGTTGTTCCGACCGGATGACGTTTCCAGTCGGGTTTGAGTCCTCCGGGGTTTTCGAACCAGACTACGACGGTGGGTACTTCGGCGTCCTTACCCGGCACCCGGTATCCGGAGATGAGGTCGAGGTCACCGTCGGAGTCCATATCGGCTACGCCGAAGCCTTCATCGCTGGCGTCTTTGCCGACGAGGGTAACGGGCCAGGGAACCGCTGCGGCAGGGTCCATCACGTAGAGTCCGCCCTGGCTGGCGTAGATGACCTCATCGTCGCCGGAACCGGCAAATAAGTCGGCTGTTTTATATCCCTGTCCGTTATGATGACCGGTGGGCGGAACCCGAGCGACGACCTCTCCCTCCCCCACGGAGCCGTCTTCGGCAACCGGGAAGCGGACGACGTCCGGCAGGGATTCAGCCAGGATGAACGGCCGGGCGGCACCGGAAAGCCGGTAGATCAGGTTGGCGTCTACGTTGCGACCGAGATCGGTTTTGCGCCACTCGCCGGACATAACGCCACCCGGATTGTAGTAAACGTTGCGGCCGGTGACGATGTCTTTAAAGCCATCACCGTCGAGATCGTCCGCGGCCAGGCCGAAGTAGCGGAGCCATTCCGGTTCAGCGAATTCTCCCCACATCGCTTTGTTGGAATCTACCTCGATGTACGTCCACCGGTCGGTTGCCAGTAAGGTCGTAGCGGCGGATGCGGCGGTCCCGGAGGAAGGCGGTCGGGGGTCGGAAGAACAAGCCGTTAAAACCATTGTTGCACCCGCGACCGCGCCCAAAAGCGTTTGGTATATTTTCATTTTTTGAACTGATTATTCAGCCTAATGTAAGCAATAATGCCTGTTTAGCTGACCTGTAGTAACCCGCCCAGCGGCACCTTCAGCCAGTCCTGCCGCGAGTTCAGTTCGTAGGCAACCTCGTACACCGCCTTTTCCAGCACGAAAAGGTCCAGTAACAACTGTCGGTCCGCTTCCCCGGCCGGCAGGTAAGTTGCCGCGCCGCTGGTGTTAAAATATGCCCCCAGGTAAGCGGACGAAACGGTGTCGAACCAGGCGGTGGCCCTTTTCTTCAGTTCGTCCTGATCACGACCGGAGTAGGTGTCCGGATTGAGCAGCAATTGCGCGTTGACGGCGTAATGGAAAGAGCGGATCATACCGGCCACGTCCTTCAGCGCGGGCCGGCGGCGGCGGCGCTCGGGAATACTCAGCAGGGGTTCGCCTTCAAAGTCGATGATCATGAAGTCGTTATCAGTTACCAGTACTTGCCCGAGGTGGTAATCGGCATGAATACGGAGCAAATTCATTTCCATCTCCGCCTCGTTCAGCGCACTTAATTTTTCGTTGAGCCGGGGCTCGCGGGCCAGTACTTTGCGGGCGAGCACCTGATGATCGGGTTGGAGTTCCTCCATTTTTCCCCTAAGCTCCTCCATTTGCCGCTGCAGCAGTTTTTTGGCGGCAGCGGTGATCTCGCGCCGATACGCGGCGGTCATCGGGGTGGTGGCCATCATCGTTCCGGTACCGGTACTCAAAGCCAGGTGCATTTCCGCCGTCCGCTCCCCGAGCAGTCGTGCGCGGCTCAGCGTCTCCTCCCCTACCGGATCGCTACTGGAAAAATAGCGGGCGGTAAGTTTTTGAAAGTATTCCCAGGCGTCGCCTCCATTATCGACCTTCCCGCTCAGCATGCCGAGGTTGAGGTAATCGGGGTCGGACATTTCTCCCACCCCAAGACTGCCCCCGTAGGGCGGGCAGTTGGCGAAGGTGGTCGCTTCGGAGAGGAAACGCACCAGTTCCAGGTCCGGATTCAGGCCGGGATCGAGTTTTCGAAAGAGTTTAAAAAAATACTTGTCGCCGTAGATGATGGCCGTGTTGCTGGTATCGATACTGGGCACCACGCTGGAGATGGTTGCGGGGGCACGGCGCAGCAGTTTACCACATTCACAGTTGATGCCGTCGTGGGTATCGACCCCCTGACGGACCATCTCGTACAATGCGCGCCGGAAAGCCGGCAGGGGCACGGCATCGACGATGAAGGGACCTCCGGGAACCTGCAACAGGACCATCTTCGGGGTAGACTTGAGGTAATGTTTACGGTCTTCGACACGCTCGAGCTGGGCCAGGGGCATCTGATAAAACTCGTGGCTACCGTCTGCGAAATCAATCCGCATGACCACCAGCGCGGCGTCGTTGGTAACTTGGTAGGAATTAGCGATGTGACAGTTCTCGATCGCCTTCCCCTTGCTGGTGAACCAGCGCTGATCCGCCAGGTAAGCGGGCAGTTTTTTCAGCAGAGCGTGGACGAAGCGTGGGTCTTTGAAGCGTTCGTCTAATTGGGTGGCGGCTTGCATACGGAAGGTTTCTTGTACTAGCGCAATATGGGGTGGAATGTTGAGATTGTTGTGCTAGGTACGGCACAATTTCGGCCAGGATTTTGTCCGGGACACTTTTCCTTCCCTGCGAAGGAAAATTAAAGTCGCCCGAATTATCTGCGCAGGAACTGCTACGATTGCTACTAACCGCAACCGTTCCAAAACAGTTTTCCTAGCTTTGTACCCCTCCTATCACCAGTACAGCGTATGAAAGTCACCATTTTTTCCCGCGGCCCCGGCCTCTACTCCACGCAACGACTGGTGGAAGCCAGCCAGGAACGCGGTCATGAAACCAACGTGACCGATCATGGCTACTGCAGCCCGTCGCTTTACGGGGAGAAAACGTCCTTGCTTTACGAAGGAAAGCCCCTGCCGGTGCCGGACGTGGCCATTCCCCGTATCGGCGCAAACATCACCGGCCGGGGAGCGGCCATCATTCGCCAGCTCGACGTGCTGAAGGTACCGACAACCATCAGTGCGGAAGGCCTGTTACTGGCACGCGACAAAATGGCTTGCCTTCAGGTGCTGGCGGGCAACGGGGTACAGGTGCCAAGAACAGTTTTGTGTTTCACCCTCCAGGAAGTCCGTAAAGCCGGAGCGGCGATGAAGCCCTTTCCCATTGTCGTGAAGTTGCTGGAAAGCACGCATGGTGTAGGCGTAGCCCTCGCCCATACCGCTTACCAACTCGAACGGATCGCCGAAGGATTTCTTCGTATCCAGGACCGGGTGATCCTGCAGGAATTCGTAGCCGAAAGCGACGGTCGCGACATCCGCGCCTTCGTGGTGGGCAACCGGGTGGTGGCCGCCATGGAACGCAAAGCGGGGCCGGATGAGTTCCGTGCCAATATGCACCGGGGAGCAACCGCCCGCCCGGTCACGCTCTCCGCCGAAGATAACGAGTTGGCCGTGCGGGCCGCGAAAATTGTCGGCGTCGAGGTAGCGGGCGTCGACCTGATCCCCAGCGACCGGGGGCCGCTGCTGATGGAAGTGAACGCCAGCCCCGGCCTGGAGGGCATCGAGAACACCACCGGGATCGATATTGCCGGAACGATCATTGACTATGCCATCGCCAAGGCCTTTAAACTATAACAGAACGGCAGCGAACCTGAAAAATAAAAAACCGCTCCCCGTATTCCAGACTCCATCCTTATGAACGACATTCAGCCCATGATCATCGCCGACGGGGAGTTTTACCCCGGCCAGTCCGGCACCGTTGAAGTAGCCGCCGGACAACTGCCCAGCGGGAACCAGGTGTCGATCAGTGCCCACGTGTACCGGGCCTACTCCCCCGGGCCGACCGTGCTTTTCCTGGCGGGTGTACACGGGGACGAGATCAACGGGGTGGAGATCGTGCGGCGGTGCATGGCCGCGGGTATATTCGCCAAGATCAACGCCGGCAATGTGATCGCCATCCCCCTGCTGAACGTTTACGGATTCAATAATTTCAGCCGCGACGTACCGGACGGCAAGGACGTCAACCGCTCTTTCCCCGGCACGGCTTCCGGATCGCTGGCCAGCCGGATCGCCAACGGACTGAACAAAAATATCCTGCCGCACCTAGATCTCGCCGTAGATTTTCATACCGGCGGGCGGGGAACATACAATTTCCCCCAGATACGGCACAACCGCGACGACGAGATAGCCGCCCGGGCCGCTACCGCATTCGCGCCTCCGCTCATCGTAAGTAACCGCGCGCCGGCAAAGTCCCTGCGTCGTTCGGCCCGGAAACACCACGACCTTCCCGTACTGACTTTCGAGGGAGGAGAGAACCTTCGCTATGACGCGCACAGCATCGACGTCGGCGTTGCGGGCGTAAAGCGACTTTTGTACGAACGGCAGATGAATCAGTTAAAACCTCCGGAGCCGCCCCGGCAAGCCGTAACTGTCAACCAGAGCGTTTGGATACGGGCGGGGCGAGCGGGACTGTTTCAGTGGTCGAAAAAGTCCGGCTATTTCGTTCGCAAAGGGGAACCGATCGGTATCATTGCCGATCCGCAGGGCGCGCGGGCCGATAAGCGTATTCTGTCTCCCCGGGATGGTTTTCTGATCGGACACGCCAACGCCGCGGTGGTGAGCCAGGGCGATGCCCTTTTCCACATCGGCTGGCGGGGATAGCGAAGATTTACTTTTACCCTCTGATCCTTACAGAATATGCAAATACTCCTTACTTCCGCCACCCTCTTCGAAATCGAACCCACCGTGAACTGGCTGCGGGCCCGGGCGGAAACCGAAGCGGGTAACGTACTTAATTTCAACAATGTGTCCGTGGAGGTGCTGTTTACCGGCGTCGGGCTGACGGCTACGGCCTACGCGCTGGGGCACCGGCTGGGTGGTGGAAATTTACCGTCACTGGCCATCCAGGCGGGAGTTAGCGGTTCTTTTGACCGCTCGATAGCGCTGACGGAAGTAGTACGCGTCGGGTCGGAACGCTTCGGTGATCTGGGCGCGGAGGATAAAGACGGACGTTTTCTGAGCCTCGGAGAGATCGGTTTACCCCCGGGAGCGCCGTTCGATAAACGGGGCGTGCTCCGACCGCCGGCCGGACCGGCTTCGTTGCCCTTTCGTGAGGTTGCCGGAATTTCGGTTAACCAGGTGACGGGCTCCGCGGAGCGCATCGCGCGGATGGTCCGGAAGTTCCCCGATGCGCAGGTCGAGAGCATGGAGGGCGCCGCATTTTTCTACGCCTGCCTGCGCAACGACATCGAACCCGTGCAACTGCGCGCGGTAAGCAACTACGTTGAACCCCGCAACCGGGAGAACTGGCGGATGAAGGAAGCCATTGCTGCTTTGAACGGGCAGTTGCAGGGCTTGTTGGGAGCTTTCGTTGATTAGTCAGGCGGTCAAATGAAGCCTACCGGCACCTCCGAGGCAGGGTGATGAGAACTTTTGAAAAAAGTGATTGGATAGTGATTTCCAGCAGGACCCCCTCACTTTCACCGCCCTAAATTCAGCTCGTTTTACCTGCCTGCCGGCGGCTTACTTTTTGCCGCGGCAAAAAGTAACAATAACAGCTTGGCTGTGCAGCTGGCTTAACGCCAATTTGGAGCCCGAAAGCCTAGAATGAAAAACCTCGCCTTCAACCTGGTGGGTAATGTTTGAATCTTTCGGATTACTCAATCCCTTCTTTCATCTAACGCTTTGGGTAGGCTCAAACAGTTTTCATTTTTTAACGGCTTTCGATCTCCCGATCGTCTGCCAGCTCCACCGCCGAAGGCAGCCCCGAAGGGAACCCGTATCCCCGGGTGTCCCGGATTGGTATTCCATCTTCAGCTACCAGGCTTTGGGCTTTGGGCTTTTCTTTAAAGCTTTGAGGTAGTGAGTTTCGAAATCCATTTTCCGTGTAGAAACTACCGTACGACCTTGGTATAGACATCCATTTTGACGCTTCACGACTGGCCTGCGGGTACTCAAAGTGAAACTCAAAGCTTGAAAACCTTTCCCCCGATTGAACATAGCGCCGAAAACCAAATGGCTTTATAAAGTCGATAAACTTCAACTTGCATCCGCCAGCTACGGCCTTGCGACTGGCCACGAATTCAAACCGCAAGCACCGTTAAAAATAGAAACTGTATGAGCCACCACCAACTCGGAAGGCCTTCCCCAAAGCTTCGATAATCAAAAGGTGATAACTAGAAAAATCAAATTGACGGCGAGTTTTCCACTTCAGGAGCTTGAAGTTTGAATTTGTGATCAGCCAGGCGCCAGCAATTCTCAGTTTAGCCTTTTTTAGCTTTGAGGTGCTCCGCTCAGGCTTTTAGGTCACCAATTCTATGCGCTTAGTCCCCCCCTCCTCCGGAGAGGGGCCGGGGGTGAGGTTAATTGAAGCCAAGTTGAGAACTGCTGGCCAGGCGCATAGCCAAAGGCTTTTGATTCTTTTGGCCTTCACCACGAAGGTGCTATGTAAAAAACCAAGCTTTAAAGGAAGTTTTTTAGCTTTACGGTTAAGAAGGCAGTCTAGTTAGCTAGGCTAGTCACCGTAGGCGAGCCTTTGAGCTCGTCTACACTTTTTTTGAGTCGAAGCCGATGGATCTCCTCGTCATACGGGATTCCCGATTTATGAACTCCATAGGCTACCTGAAGGAGCTGGCGGACCACGGCGGTATGAGCTTGCTTTTTCTCCTTTCCGTTGGTGATAGCCCGACAGTAAGTTTCTTGGAAAACGCTCTGTGATCGCTTAACTGAAAGGGCACCTGGATAAGGCGCGCTTCTTAAATGGCTGTTGCCACGACGAGAGATTTTACTTTTACCGAAGATCGAGCTTCCCGACTGCCGCTCCACAATATCGAGTCCGGCGTATTTGATAAGCTGATTACGGTTTTCAAAGAGGTTGAAAGCGTTGGTTTCAGCAATAATGGCATAAGCCGTTATCGCACCGATATGTGGTATGGAGACCAATAAGTCCACACTTTCAGCCAGTTGTGCGTCTTTATCTTTGAGCCGCTCCATGTCAGCATCGATGGCTTTGATTTGGGCGTTGAGCAGTTTGATCTGAGCGCTCAACCGTTTTATCGTCTTAGCTGGCGGTAGGTGGCCTACTTGCAAAGCAGCAATCCGATTTTTAGCCTGAGTCCTTGACTTCATAACATCTTCACGCTCACGGGTTAATTCGCGTAACTGTCGCATTGACTTATTCGCCGGCGTCCAGGCAGCCGGATTGTGCATACTCGCGTAAGAGGCGATTATACGCGCGTCGATAGGATCGGTCTTTGAGTACTCGTTCAGACTGTAGGCAAAGCTCTTGATTCTGTTTGGCAACACAATGCTACAGCGAAGCTTAGCATCGAACAAGGCATATGCCAGAGGTTCATGATAGCGTCCGGTAGCTTCCATCGTAACGTGAATCAGTGGCACCGCTTTACAGTTCTTTTTGAGCCACTTCAGGAATAGCTTTATCCCTGTTTTGTTGTTGTTGAATTTACGACGGTTTACCCGCTTAGTGGTGCGATTGGTAAAGAGGCTTTCGATATAGCAGACAAAAGTATCTTTGGCCACATCAACCCCAACGCTGAAAGATATAATTTCCATGACGGAAGGTTTGGTAAAGTGAAAGAATAGTCGAAAAACTTCCATCGCCTTTCCTCGTAAGCTTTACGGTCTCTAGTAGCGTTATACAGTTACTGAGTTAAGTGCTATCGTGGCTCGAAAAGCCTTCTAATCCGGACGTCCAACCTACGTGAGTAGCTGATGTAAAACACCGCTTTAGTAGCAGCAGAACTGCCCCGAACTAGAAGTAAGATCGTAACTTTGAAGAGCTATTTCAAAACTTTATCGACCCTTTTACAAACGTACGAGTAATAGCGTACTTCTGTTCGTCCTTAGCGTCGAATCGTTCGTCCTTCTTTATCTTTGACATGGGCTGGCTAGCTTGTCCTTTATTTGTCGTAAACCAAAGATATGGGCGCCATCCCAACTTTACGAAACGAGGGAATACGTGGTCAGACTTGGACCTTCATGCAACAAAGCCACTGGAAAATACTTAGCAGTAACGGGTAAAAAAGCCAACTACTCCCGGATCGCCACTACTCCGCGTATGTTTGACTCAGCACCCAGACAGGGTAATTAAATTTTACGCCTTTAGCTCCAACCGGATTTCATCGTGCAGTCTGACCTGAAAGGCTTCGGAAAGATCATCGCTCCCGGTCACCAGCAAAACCCTGGGGTATCCGCCGATGGTCTGCGCCGCCGGTCCGAGCAGGATCGGCCCGGCGGGCGACAGCTGAAGGGTGCCGGGGAGAACCGGGGAACTGATCATGGTGGGTAGATCGTAGAAGAACTTTTCCGCCGATTCGAGGCGAATGCCCTGGCGGTTGCTGTCCAGTCCCGTTCGGTAAGTCGTACCGACAAGTCTTTCTTTTTGCTCGGCGGAAAGCCAGTCCCACTCCGGCCCGGGGGATACGCGCAGCGAGACGGGCTCGGAGGGTAGGTGGCGTCTGGTATCCAGGTCCATCCTGAAGGTGGATTCCTGGCTCCAGTTGATGATGGCGGACCAGTCTGCCGTCACGGCGGGAACACCGGGCAATCCGGCTTCGGCACTGCCCAGGGCTCGGGGAAGGTGCCAGTGACCGTTGATCGCCAGATAGCCCCGCAGCCCGGCGGACGAGGGAGTGCTGGTGAGCAGCCCGTCGCCTTCCACGTAAAGGGTCTGGTAATTTTCCAGAAGGCGACCGTTCAGCCGCCAGTTGAGGTCCGCGCCGGTGAGGGCAATCTGTCCGCTGCCATTTAGCAACCAACGGCCTCCCGTGCCGGTAAATTCCAGGGTGGTGGCCCGGGCGTTGCGGCCCAGCAGGCGATTGGCGGCCTTTCTGGCCCGGGCGTCGGCGGGCCCACCGGTCGTAACGCCCAGGGCGCGGTAACCCGGCCGTCCGCCATCCACGACAAAAGCGCCGCCTCCGGGATGAAGGCACCGAAGACTCAGCGTTCCGGCCATGGGGGAGGATTATTTTGGAGGTGAATAAATTCTTCGGAACCGACGGCAAGAAAGCGCACCAGGTCTCCTGCCCGAAGGCGGACAGGGTCGGTCCCGGACCGCAAAAGTGGTACGGGGCACCGACCGATCAGTTGCCACCCACCGGGGCTGTCGGCAGGATAGACCCCGGTCTGCCGGCCGGCGAGTCCGACACTGCCGGCCGGGACGTGGGTGCGGGGCGTTGCGCGGCGATCAATATTTAACGCGGCGGGTGTATCGCCCAGAAAGGCAAAACCGGGCCGGAACCCAAGTTGGTACACCTGGTAATCGGGTCCGCAGTGCAGCTCGATCAGGGCGGCCGGGGAAAGGGACAATTGTTGCGCCGATGACTTCAGGTCGGGACCATCGTACCGGACGGGCAGCTCATGAACGCAGCGTTCCTCGGGGCTGTAATCCGGTGGGCGCAGGTCGTAAATGAATTCTTTCAGCGTCGCGGCCGTGATTCGCGGAGCAGCGTAGCGAACCAGCAGGGATGCGTAGGCCGGTATGCATTCCAACACGGCGGGATGGTGATTTAGGGCCGTGGCGTAAGCGTGAACTCCGGCACTGATGGCGGGGTCGATGCGCTGCTCCCAGCTAAGCAGCAGGGCGGTAGGGCCGTAGGCGGTGATGGTGCGGGGCTGACGCAAAGAGAGGGCTGATTTCCGGGTAAGATAGTCCCCGGGGGGGAGAATTTTGCAAATCAACTTTCTTTGCATCCTGCGTCCGCGCCAAAATGTACCTTTGTGGATTCAAAGTAATGATATGCGTACCACCATCACTCTTTTAGTTTTTTTAACTTGCTTTTCCGTCTTCTTGACCGGTTGTCAGAATGATGCATCACCGGCATCCGCCAGTCCGGTTCCCGTCGAAAATCAAGCCTATGTTCCCAAGGATTACCGCTTGGTGTGGAATGACGAATTCGATTACGAGGGATTGCCGGATTCCAGCCGCTGGGGATACCAGACCGGCGGCCACGGCTGGACGGCCAAGGAGCTTCAGCTTTACACGAAAGCCGATCCCGAAAACGTCAACGTTACCGGCGGCCAACTGCACCTGACCGCGCGGGTAAAGAAAACAGCGCGCAATAACTTTACCAGCGCCCGGCTGGTCACAAAGCAAAAAGCCGATTTTAAGCTGGGGTACTTCGAAGTACGTGCACGCTTCCCCGAAGGCGAAGGTATCCGCTCCGCACTGTGGATGGTGGGGGATACCGTGAGTAAGATCGGCTGGCCCACGGCCGGAGAGATCGACGTCGTAGAGCATTATGGTACTTTTCCCACCGTTGTCAACGCCGCCGTTCAAAGCCCGGAGTTTAACTGGAGTGGAAAAGGCCAAAAGGGCGGCTCAAGGATCGTCAAGACGGCTACGTCCGAATTTCATGTTTATTCCTGCGAGTGGACGGATAACCTGATGACCTTTGCGGTAGACGGCGAACCCTATTTCAGCTACGCTCCCATTGCGGGTCGGGGCAAGCTGGCCTGGCCATTTCATTGGCCGTTCTACCTGGCAGTTAATGTTTCCGT
>Ga0209303_1000662_pt1 | contig 25365 bp, 15 predicted proteins | sample SidtaG_3_FD_187449 | JGI IMG/M metagenome (GOLD analysis project Ga0209303, IMG submission 187449) | Marine algal microbial communities from Sidmouth, United Kingdom - Sidmouth_Asex1 metaG (SPAdes) (version 2) | ecosystem: Host-associated > Algae > Red algae > Unclassified | place: Sidmouth... | reverse complement strand
GTATTGTTAATCACAAAACTTTAAGCTAACACCAATAATCTTAATGAATTCAGCACATAACATCTTATTGGGCGACAAAGTGGGGTAAAACATTACGTCACTTTGTCTAATAATATTAATGACTAGATTTAACCACACCCCTAACTATATATCAAACAATAATTTTTTAGCTTAAAAATGTATTGATTTTTGTTTAAAACCCGAAATAGTAATTTAAATAAGGTGCTTGACGAAACACACAAAACTGTATATAAATACAGTAAATGTAATTAAAAAAATTCCTTATGAAATCTCAATTTTTAATAATGATCAAAGAACATATGTTTAATGTTAGATACTCTAAAAGAACAATTGAGTCTTATATTTATTGGATTGAATATTTTATTCGCTATAACAATAAACAACACCCAAGTTCTCTACATAATAAGGAAGTAGAGGTATTTTTAAGCTATTTGGTTAATCAAAAAAATGTTGCCGCTCAGACTCAAGCAATCGCACTTAATGCATTAAATTTTCTCTACAAAGTTATTTTAGATAACCCCTTATCCCTGTCGTTAAATTTTGTAAGAAGTAAGCGTAATAAAAAGCTTCCAGAGGTATTAACTCATGATGAAATTGAAAAACTATTGAGTCTAATGGGTCATAAGCATTTATTAATTACTCAGTTATTGTATGGAAGTGGACTTAGATTAATGGAGGCAGTCAGACTTAGAACCAAAGATATAGATTTTGATTATAAATGTATAAGAGTGTGGTTGAGTAAAGGAGGTAAAAGCCGCGTGGTAACGCTAGCTCCAGAGTTGATTCCTGCTTTAAAAATTCAAATTGAGAATGTTAAACTTTACCATCAGCAAGATTTATCTAATAAGTCTTATGATGGGGTTTGGATGCCACATAGATTACGTGAAAAATATAAATCGCAAAGCAAAGCACTTACTTGGCAATATTTATTTCCTGCCAATGGGCTTACCTTAGATCCTGAAACTAAAAAATTTCGTCGGCATCATCTTAATGAAAAGCAGATACAACGTGCTGTTACTAAAGCAACGCGACTCGCACAGATTAACAAACACGTAACGCCTCATACGCTTCGTCACTCGTTTGCTACCCATTTATTACAATCTGGAGCAGATATAAGAACAGTTCAAGATCAGCTTGGTCATAGCGATGTTAAAACAACTCAAATTTATACCCATATCTTACAACAAGGTGGAAATTGCGTTGTAAGTCCTTTGTCCAAGATAATTAGCTAAAATATATAGCTAAAATTACCATAAACTTCCTTTAGATTTACGATAAATTTTCTAGTAATTGTTGAGCATCTAACTGTTGTTGAGGATCACCATTTGCTGCCACATCTTTTAGTATAATTTCAGCGTTTTCTTTATCATCAATTTCTAAATAGACTTTTGCTAAGTCTAATTTTGCTTCTATGCCGTTATCGTCATCTACATCGTCTTCGCTTAAATCACCGCTAAATTCAGGAAATTCGTTTAAACCAACATCAATATTTGTTTTATCATAAGGTTCTTCTAAGCTATTACCTTCAAAGCTATCTGATAATAATGAATCTACTGATACAAAATTATTATTAGCTTTATTTGTTAACTTCGGCGTATTCATGTCTATTAGATCATCACCAATATCAAGTTCAGAATCAAAGTCGTCACTTAATTGAAACTCTTCAACTTCTTTGAAAGATGTCTCCTCTTCAATATTTGATAATAATTCATCAAAGTCTACATTGTCTAAGTCTTGAATATCTTCTAATTCTATAGATTCTGCTGTTTTATTTTCATTTTTGCCGTCTGCGAGTAAATCGGCTAGTACGTTACTGTCAGTAAAATCAGGCGATAATTCAATAGGTTCATTTGATTGACTATTTTCATTTTCGTCTAATAAATTGTGTAGAGCTGTTTCATCAAAATCGTTCTCCATAGCATTTAATGTTTCATCATCAATAAAATTTACGTTTTCTTCAGATTCGTCAAAAGTTCTATCTGGTGAATGAGTACTTAAATCTTCCATGATGCTGTCAATATCAAGCTCATCGTCTGAATCGTCTGAATCGTCTTCAAGATTTTTATCATTGGTTATTTTTTCTTGCGATTCATTAATTAAATCATCTATATCAAAGTCTTCTGTTGATGGTTTAGCGTTTTCAAGCTCTTTTACTTGAACAACATTTTCAGTTGTTTTTTCACTCGGTCGAATATCACTAAAATCAAAATTTAAAAATGGATCTGCAGTTTCTTGAGTAAAACTGTTTATTAACTCTTTATTTTTTGAACAGGAGTTTTCAAGAGATGTATCGTCGATATCTTCTCCATCAACCGTACTTACCACAAGTTCGTCTATGCTATCTGGGGTATCATTTTTTAACTCAGGTTCATTTGAAACCGATGCCATTAATGCATCTATATCGTCTGGATCTGATAAATCGCCTGACAAGTCATCAGCTAAATCTTCAGTTGGATCCGCGTTAGCTTCATTAACCTTATCTTCTGGTAAAGTGTCTTCTGGTGAATCATTTTTCGGCGTTGATTCATTTGAAACCGATGCCATCAATGCATCTATATCGTCTGGGTCGGATAGATCGCCTGACAAGTCGTCAGTTGGATCCGCGTTGGCTTCATTTGCCTTATTACTTGATAAAGAGTCATCTGGTGAAGTGTCTTTTGAAGAAATATCTTCTGGTGTAATGTCGTTTTGTGGGGTGTCTTCTGGTGAATCATTTTTCGGCGTTGATTCATTTGAAACCGATGCCATCAATGCATCTATATCGTCTGGGTCGGATAGATCGCCTGACAAGTCGTCAGTTGGATCCGCGCTGGCTTCATTCGCCTTATTACTTGATAAAGAGTCATCTGGTGAAGTGTCTTTTGAAGAAATATCTTCTGGTGTAATGTCGTCTTGTGAAGTGTCTTCTGGTGAATCATTTTTTGGGGTTGATTCATTTGAAACCGATGCCATCAATGCATCTATGTCGTCTGGGTCGGATAGATCGCCTGACAAGTCGTCAGCTAGATCGCCAGTTGGATCCGCGCTGGCTTCATTCGCCTTATTATTTGATAAAGAGTTATCTGGTGAAGTGTCTTTTGGAGAAATATCTTCTGGTGTAATGCCGTCTTGTGAAGTGTCTTCTGGTGAATCATTTTTTGGGGTTGATTCATTTGAAACCGATGCCATTAATGCATCTATATCGTCTGGGTCGGATAAATCGCCTGACAAGTCGTCAGCTAGATCGCCAGTTGGATCCGCGTTGGCTTCATTCGCTTTATTATTTGATAAAGAGTCATCTGGTGAAGTGTCTTTTGGAGAAATATCTTCTGGTGTAGTTTCGTTTTGTGAAGTGTCTTCTGGTGAATCATTTTTCGGCGTTGATTCATTTGAAACCGATGCCATTAATGCATCTATATCGTCTGGGTCGGATAGATCGCCTGATAAATCATCGGCTAGATCCTCGGCTGGATCCGCTTTGGCTTCATTAGCCTTATTTTCTGGTAAAGTATTATCTAGTAGAGAGTCTTCTGGTAAGGAGTCTTCTGGTTTGGCTGTTTCTGATTCATCAACAGTGCCTGCAAGTAAAGCATCTAAGTCGTTTTGCCCTAGTTCACCAGCTTCTAAAGGTTCTCCTGCTTCTGGTTCTTCATCAAACCCTGCAAGTAAAGAGTCTAGATCGTTTTGTCCTAGTTCACCCCCCTCTAAAGGCTCTCCTTCTAATGATATATCTTCCAATTCGTCGATTTCGTCATCTAAATGAATAGCATCATCGTCTAAGTTTTCGTCTAGTGAATCCTCTAGCGAGTCGTCAAGTGCATCGTCGGCAAATAAGTCGTCGCTGGCATCTTCGGATAGATCGATAGCAAGGTCATCGTCTAAAGATAATTCGTCGTCAAGTGATAATTCATCATCGAGTGATAGTTCGTCGTCGAGCGACAGTTCATCATCTAAAGATAATTCATCTTCTGGTTTTGTTTCAGATGATATTTTTTCTTCATCTTTAGCGTTTTTCTCTGGTTCAGTTACTTGCTCTTTGGTTATGGTTTTTTCTTGTTTAGGCTCGACTTTTGATTTTCTTCTTAATAAAAACCATAGTCCGCCACCTACAAGTAATGCTGTAGGTAATGAAAACATTAATACTTGAAACCAAGTATTTGAAACGAAATTATTTTTGTTTTGTTCAGCCATTTCTTTTTCAAGAACTAGGGCTTGCTCTCTTGCTTCTGCTTTTTCTAATAAAGACTGCTGTAGGGCAAGCATGTCGTTCATTTGTAGCTTTATTTCTTTACTTTTGGCTACTTCGTTTTGCATTACGTCTAACTGTTTATTAAACGATGAAAGCTTACCGCGTAATGCTTCGTTTTCTTTAAGCAGGGTTTGTAGTCCGTCAATTGAATCTAATACGTCTTGTTGAATAGTTGTTAGGCGTTGAGTTTGATCATGTCCAAAAGTTTTTAGTTGTTGGTTTATTTCTACTTTGGCGTCATCTAAATCTTTCTTTTTAACGGAAAGCTCTTCTGGGTTGGTATTTTTTTTAGTTGCTAATTTAGCAACTTTGCTTCCCCAGTTTTGGTCGTCTTTACTTGACCTAATTTGTGCTGTTTTTTTATCAATAGCACGCATTTCGTTAACTGCGGGGATGTTTAAGTAACTACCGTTGACTAAATGATTAAGGTTATTGTCAACAAAAGCTTGGGGGTTACGTATGTATAAAGACTGCATTACTTGATATACGCTTAAGCTTTTTTCAGGTCTTACTTTTAAGGCGATATTCCATAGGGTGTCTTGTGCGGTAATAGGACCATATTGCTCGTAAGAAGCAACATCGGTAGATTTGGGGCCTCTTATGCTTATGCCACTTTCCTGTGCTAAAGCAAAAGAAGACGCTAAAGTTGTCAATATTATTACCTGCCAGAGGCACAGGCGTAAAAATGGTTGCATTACAACATTCCTATTTATTATTAGTAAGGTCAATAACTTGTCATATCATTAAAAAATGAAACTAAGCTAAGGATCTAAGCAAAGTTTATTCCAACTCATTGTAGAATACTAGTAGAGGTTGGTAAACATCAATGAAATGCAGATTTTATAGATGAAATAGAGATAGGCTAAGGTTGACGTTTAATGACTTCCATTGCGTGTAAGAGAGTAAAGCTAGGGATAAAAACAACAGATTTTGCCTAATTTGAAGCATGTTATTAGTATAAAAATCTTATAAACTACTGTTTATTATAAAAAATAAAAACGCACCTTTATAATTTAATGATGCGTTTGTATTTAAAATAACGTGTAAAGGATCACGTTAAATGATTAAGATAAATAATCTTTAATTAATAATTCAGCAATTTGAATACTGTTTGTCGCTGCACCTTTTCTGGTGTTGTCGGCAACTATCCACATGTTTATGCCGCAGTTGTGGCTGATATCTTCACGTACTCGACCAACAAAGGTAGCGTCTTTGCCGCTTGCTTCACCAATTTGAGTAGGAAAGTCTTCATCTTTTCGACAAAGTTCTACACCATCAGCTTTTTCGAGCAAGTCTTTAACTTCTTCTGCTGAAATGGGTGAGTTGGTTTCAATGTGAAGTGCTTCACCATGACCAAAAAATACGGGTACACGAACAGCAGTAGGGTTAACTAGAATATTATCGTCTCCAAAAATTTTCTTGGTTTCCCAAACCATTTTCATTTCTTCTTTTGTGTAGCCATTTTCTAAAAACACGTCAATTTGTGGAATAACGTTAAAGGCTATTTGACGAGAGAAATTTTTAGGTTCAACAGGTTTTCCACTTAATAAATCAGCCGTTTGTTTAGCTAATTCGTCCATGGCTTCTTTACCACCGCCCGAAACAGATTGATAAGTAGCAACGTTAATACGTGCAATACCTACCGCGTCATAAATAGGTTTTAATGCCACTAACATTTGTATGGTTGAACAGTTAGGGTTAGCAATAATATTACGGTTACGGTATTCGCCTAAAGCTTGCGGATTAACTTCAGGTACAATTAATGGAATATCGTCTTCGTAACGAAATTCTGATGTATTATCAATTACAATACAGCCTGCTTCGCCAGCAATTGGGGCAAATTTAGCTGAGGTAGCGCCACCTGCAGAAAAGAATCCTATTTGTGCTTGGCTAAAATCAAAGTTATCTGCATCTAAAACCTCTATACTTTCACCTTTAAAATCAATAAATTGACCAGCAGAACGCGCACTCGCTAACGGGTATAATTTATGAATAGGAAAGTCTCGTTGTTCAAGAATTTCAATAATGGTTTTGCCTACTAAGCCAGTTGCGCCAAGTACGCAAACATCAAATTTTTGTGCCATGGTCCTCTCTCTTTTTTAATTTATTATTGACTAAAGCCTAAGCGATGCAAAACATCAATATTGGCTTGATTACTGGTAGAAACGGTTACCGCGGAAAATTCCCTACGCGCAGGGTAAGTTTTGCGGATGTTGTCGAATCCTTGGGTATTTATTTGTTGTCGAAATATTCCATCGTCTCGCCTTACATCGTAAACCATTTTTACCATCTGGTTTAGTAAAACTTCATCGAAGTTTTGTTTAATATCAACGCTACTAATTAATGCGCTCGGTAATAAGTCTTTTAAGGTTTTTTTTACTGGAATATTGAGCTGTTTACATAATGCCTGATACAGCATTTCTGTGCCACGAGCTTTTCCTTCTAAGCTATAACCGGCGATATGTGCGCTGGCTATTTCAGCATATTCGATTAAGGGGTGAAGTAAGTCTGGCTCCCCTTCCCAAACATCGAGAATTAATTTGGTTTGCATGCCCTTTTGTTTTAATTGAAGCAGTGCTTGGTTATCAATTACTTCACCACGACAGGCATTAATTAATATTTGATGTGAACTTAACTGACTTAGGCGTTTTTGATCTAATAAATGGTAGGTTGCATGTTCGCCAGCTTGAGTAAGAGGCACATGTAATGAAATTATGTCGCAAGCTAATGCTTCATTAAGGCTAGTAAAGTTTCTTTTATCACTTGGGTTAGCCGATAAAATAGGATCACACATAACATAGTTAATACCTAACGCGTCAAGTTTTTCGCTAAGGCGAGTGCCGGTATTACCTGCGCCAACAATACCCACTTTTAATGTGAATAAATCAATTAAATAACGTTCGCTCATTACCACTAAGGCACTTAATACATACTCAGCAACTGAGATGGCGTTACAACCGGGTGCCGATGAAAAGGGTATATCGCGATCTTTTAAATAGGCTTTATCAATATGATCTACACCGATGGTTGCCGTACCAACAAATTTTAACGATTTATTATTGCTGAGTAAGTTTTGATTAACTTTAGTGATTGAACGTACAAGAAGTACGTCGGCATCCTCGACCATTTCTGCCGTTAGTTGTCGCCCAGAAAATGACGTTAACGTTCCTAAATCGCCAAAAAATTCTTTTGCAAAAGGCATGTTTTCATCGTGGTAGATTCTCATCAGTTTTTTTACTTCCATTAAAAGCTATTAAGCTTATTTGGGTTTTAGTGTAATAGCACTATTTTAACGTATAAAACAAAAAACCACTAAGGCTATCTTAGTGGTTTTGTATTTTTTAGTTTAACTAGGGTCTGTTGATCTTTCAGGGTTAAATTTTATTCAATTTAAAACGAATTTAATCGCGATGTGAGCTTTGTCTAATAGTTATTCTATTAAAGAAGCGAACAGCAATGAGTAAATTCGTTTTAAATGAACCCAGAGGGCAGTATCTGTTTGAAATTTATACGTCGTTATCGTATGTTCGAGTAGCTAGCTACACTTCACATACTCTGCCTTATCTAAATATCAAACACCTTGCTGTAAAAATAACCTCAAAAGATCAACAGACCCTAACCTGTTATGCAAAGTTTATTATTGGTAACAAATTTACAAAATTAGTGGTAAGTGGTGTTCTATTTATATTTTTGCATCACTAAAGTTGCATTGGTGCCGCCAAAGCCAAAGCTATTCGACATAGCAAGGTTAATCTTTGCATCGCGAGTTTCGGTGACAATGTCTAGACCTTCTGCTTTTTCATCTAAGGTTGTTATGTTAATTGATGGTGCTACAAAGCTATGCTCCATCATTAATAAAGTATAAATAGCTTCATGTACGCCAGCAGCACCAAGTGCGTGACCTGTCATTGCCTTTGTGGCTGAAATTGCTGGAGATTTTTTACCAAACACTTCATTAATAGCGCCAAGCTCTTTAACGTCGCCAACAGGAGTCGATGTGCCGTGTGTATTTAAGTAATCAACTTTTCCTTCAACCCCTTCCATTGCTTGTTGCATACAACGAATTGCACCTTCACCACTTGGAGCAACCATATCGTAACCGTCTGAGGTTGCCCCGTAGCCTACCACTTCAGCATATATATGGGCGCCGCGAGCTAATGCGTGCTCTAGTTCTTCAACAACTAACATACCGCCGCCGCCTGATATAACAAAACCATCTCGGTCAGCATCATAAGTGCGTGAAGCATTTTCAGGGGTGTCATTGTATTTAGAAGATAATGCGCCCATGCCGTCAAACATCATAGCTAACGACCAATGAACTTCTTCACCACCACCTGCAAAGACGATATCTTGCTTGCCTAATTGAATAAGCTCAGCCGCATGACCAATACAATGGGCACTCGTTGCACAAGCAGAACTCATTGAGTAGTTAACGCCTAATATTTTAAATGGTGTTGCTAAACAAGCGGAAACGGTACTCGACATGGTTTTAGGAACGGCATAAGGACCTACACGTTTAACGCCTTTATCCCGAAGTGTGTCGGCAGTTTTAACGGTAATTTCTGATGAAGCACCACCAGAACCGGCAACTATACCGGTACGAAAATTAGATACTTGCTCTGGGGTTAACTTGGCATCGTCAATGGCTTGTTGCATAGCAATATACGAGTAGCCTGCTGCATCGGCCATAAAGCGAACGGCTTTACGGTCAATATGATCCGCAATATTAAGGTCGGGTTTACCCCAAACTTGGCTGCGTAAACCTATTTCGGCAAAACTCTCTGAACGAGATATACCTGAACGACCTGCTTTTAAAGACGCTAATACTTCTTCGCTATTGTTGCCAATACTTGACACAATACCTAATCCGGTGATCACTACACGTTTCATTTATATAACCATTTTAGAAAATTTAAAAATTCGAGCATATCATACAGATAAATACTCGCCATCTGGTCTGCTCAGTGTACACCTGTACACTCATTTTTTCAATTGCCTATCAATTACTGAAAAAATAGATGAGTAACCGCTATTGTTAAGCTAACATTGCGTATATTTCATTGTCTATTTCAATATCAATTTTTTCATACTAAAATATATTTTATGAAAGCTATGTTTATTAAGTATGCTTAGCTTTATCAAACGTTCATTATAATTATTTTATAAGATTTCTTGTGACCTCTAAAAAAAACATAAAATTTCAAGACGATGGCGCGCCTTATTCTAACCACTTTGACGATATTTACTTTGATAGTAAAACTGGTTGTGATCAAAGCAAAACCGTTTTTATAGAAGCTAATAACATTGCAAATCGCTTACAAAAAAATAAAAACTTATTTACTATCGCAGAAACAGGTTTTGGTACTGGGCTAAATTTTTTATTAACGCTTCAAGCTTATCAACAAGCGTTAATAAAAAATCAAACAGATGCAAATAAACAAGAAAAAAATAATTTATCAACGTTACCTACATTACATTTTATTAGTGTTGAGAAGTACCCATTAAGCAAAACACAACTCACACAATCGTTGCAAATATTTCCAGAACTTGCTGAATTCTACCAGCCATTACTTAATCAATACCCTGAAAGTATTGACCCGTCAGACAACAAAATTTCATTAACGTTTTTCAATAGCCAAGTCACGTTATCTCTCTATATTGGAGACGCCCACCAAGTTTACAGCACGCTAGAAAGCCCAAAAAATGGCGTAGTAGATGCTTGGTATTTAGATGGGTTTTCACCTCGAAAAAATCATGAAATGTGGAGTTTAGCGCTTTTTAAACAAGTTGCTCGATTAGCAAAAGAACAATCAACCCTTTCTACATTTACTATTGCTGGTTTTGTTAGGCGTCAGTTAATTGAAGTAGGGTATAGGTTACAAAAAATAGAAACATCCGGATTAAAAAAAGAAGTATTAAGTGCTGTATTTCAACAAACCAAGTTCATTGGTAAGGGTTATCAGGCGCGACCCCGTATTACAAAACCTCAACATGTTGCCATTATAGGAGGAGGTATTGCCTCTGCTTGTGCTGCGTATTATTTAACTACACAAGGGGTTAAAGTTACTTTGTATTGTAAAGATAATTCCGTTGCACAAGGGGCCTCGGGCAATGCGATTGGGGCATTATTTCCGTTATTGCATCAACAACGCGATGATATAAGTGAGTTTTATCAAACGGCATTTTGGCGTGCTAAACATTTATATAACTCTTTATTAGAGCAAGGTTTTTATTTTTCTCATCAGTGGTGTGGTTTATTAGAAATTTCATACAAAGATGCACTTAAAAAACGTCAATCCTTATTTGAAAAAATTCAAGCATGGCCTAAAAATCTCATACATTCGGTTACCACTGAACAAGCAATAAAAATTAGTAATTTACCACTGCAACAGGGTGGTTTATTTATGCCTAATGCTGGCTGGATAGCGCCACAAGAATTGGTTAATGCACTATTAAACGCAGCCAAAAACACACATAGATTAAGAGTTGAAACAGGTATCAAAATTGAGTCTTTAACTCAACACCCAGATCAATCGTGGATACTACACACTGATGTAAATCAAACTATAAAATTAGATAAAAGCTCGCACATCCCTGCCGCTACAGAAATAAACAAAAAATGCTTTAAAGAAAGCATTGTTATTGTGTGCGCAGGCGCAGACTCTATTCACATAAACCCTATAAACCAACTGCCTTTAACATCAGTTCGAGGGCAAATATCGAGCATGAAAACCAATAGCAATATCACTAAGCTTTCTACGGTTATTTGTCATAAAGGTTACTTAACGCCAGCGCATAAAAATATTCATTGTATTGGAGCGACATTTGATAAAAAGAATTTCGACATTACTGCAAATACAGCAGGAAATAACTACAACTTACAGGTACTACATCAGTCTTTACCAAATTTAACCGACTGGTCGATAAATGATGTCGCGATTGCAAAAGCAAGATTACGATGTATGACACCCGATCATCTTCCCGTTGTAGGAGCTATGCCAAATATTGATGAACACACAGCAGTTTACTCACATTTACGTAAAGACAAAAACTGGAAATTTTACCAAGAAACTCCCGTTATAAATAATTTATATGTACTAAGTGGTTTAGGCGCTAGAGGCTTATGCAGTGCTCCGCTGGCAGCAGAAATTTTAACAGCCGATATTTGTGGTACACCCTACCCTGTTAATAGTAAAATGTTATTTAACTTATCGCCTAATCGCTTTGTGATCCGAGACTTAATAAAACGTAAAATATAAGTAATTCCTAAATGCATGCCCATCACACCTTAAGCTGCAGATTTCAGCAAATAGATAAAGGGTATACCAATTGAATGATTCAAAACCTTAGATTGTTGACAATTAATAGTTAATAACACAGAATCAGAGCGTTTAAATATGAGTCTTTAATGTTAAATAGGAAAATTTCCCATTGCCTTTAATTCTCAATCTAAATAGTTAACCATCTATTTAAAATCAGTTAAAAATCAAAAACAATAAACCCTGTAAAACAACAACATGAATTTATTCATATATACGTACATATTCGGAGCTATATTTTGAGAGTTATAACAATACCAAGATTGATTATAATAAGCTTACTGCTTTGCTTTAATGCCATGGCAGACAGCGTAACAAGACAAACGGATTTTAATTTTGACTGGAAATTCACCTTAGTAGAGTCAACAGAGTTACCCAAAAAATTACCGTTAGATGATAAAGAATGGCGTAATATTCGCCTTCCCCATGACTGGAGTGTAGAGGCATCATTCTCTGAAACTTTAGAAGGTGCAACGGGCTATTTACCTGGTGGTGTTGGCATTTACCAAAAACACTTTAAAAGCTCAGCCGATTTAGCTAACGAAAAAGTATTTGTTATGTTTGATGGCGTATATAACAACGCCACCTTCTGGCTAAATGGGCACAAATTAGGAGAAAACCCCTATGGATACTCGCCGGTTAATTTTGATTTAAGTGATAAATTAACGACTGATGGCAGTAACAACATACTAACCGTTCATGTTGATCATTCACGTTATGGCGATAGCCGTTGGTATACTGGAAGTGGTATTTATCGTAAAGTAAAACTAGTTACCGTTAACAAACTCCATATTCCTATTTGGGGAACCTTTGTTACCACCCCAGAAGTTACCTCAGATAAAGCCATCGTTAATATAGAAGTCAATGTTGAAAATAACTACACCGTTGCTAATGGCTTTAAAATTACAACCAAAATTGTTGATAATAACAATAATGTTGTTGCACTAACTTCTAATGAAGAAAACTTACAAGCTAATGCTAGCAAAGTTTATTCAGCTAATTTCACTTTAAAAAATCCTAAACTTTGGGATATAGACTCACCTAATATGTACTCTGCGGTAACAACACTGAGCGTAAATGGTAAAAAAGTGGATAGTTACACCACACCATTTGGTATAAGAGATATTGCTTTTATTCCTAAAAAAGGTTTTTTTCTTAATGGCAAACCGACATTAGTAAAAGGCGTTTCTTTACATCACGATGCGGGTTTAGTTGGCGCAGCTGTGCCAAAAGAAGTATGGCGCAGACGTTTAGTAGCGCTAAAAGATGCAGGTTTGAATGCCGTACGTACCGCTCATAACCCATTTTCTAAAGAGTTTTTAGAGCTGTGTGATGAACTAGGACTTTTAGTACAAAATGAATTTTTTGATGAATTTGATTATGCTAAAGACAAACGCTTAAATTATCATGAACGCCACGATGATTACAAAACTAAAGGATATGTAGAGCATTTTCAAGAACACGCAAAAAGCGATTTAACGCGTACTATGTTACGTGACAGAAATCACCCCAGTGTATTTCAGTGGAGTATTGGTAACGAAATTGAATGGACTTATTTGCACTACCGCTACATAACTGGCTTTTGGAATGATCCAAAAGATGCAACAAAAATGGACGGAAGCTTTTGGGGAGCGCCACCTAAATTTACACCAGAAGAGCTAAAAGCACGTTACGATGCTTCTGAAAAAGGTGAATATATACTTGCAGATACCGCTAAAAAACTCAGTAAATGGGTAAAAGAGCTTGATACCACTCGCCCTGTAACGGCTAATTTAATATTACCTCAAGTAAGCCATGTTAGTGGTTATACCGATGCGATTGATATTGTAGGTTACAGCTACCGTAATAGCGTTATCCCGTGGGGACAAACACATTTCCCTGAAAAACTAATAACCATTAATGAAAACCCAGGAACTTGGGATGATTGGAAACAAGTCATGCAATTTCCAGGTGTATTTAGCCAGTTTATGTGGACCGGTATTGATTACATGGGCGAAAGACATGAAAAATGGCCAGCTAAAAGTGGCTGGGGTGACATGCTTAATTTAGCAGGCTTTAAAGTACAAGGTTGGAATTATTTTAAAAGTGTTTGGGTGAACGAACCTCACCTTACCTTAGGAACTTTACCATTGGAAGAGTCAGGCTTTAAAGCCGACCCGCTTTCAGGTTTAGCCGTTGCAGAAGCCCAAGCTAGTTACAACTGGCGTGATTCAAACATGCATTGGAATTACAAAAAAGGTGATCCAGTACTTGTTGAAGTAACCTCTAACTACTCTATTGTAGAGTTGTTTCTTAACGGTGAATCTTTGGGGTATCGTAGTATGTCTGAATCACCTGATCGTATTTTTCGCTGGGTAGTACCTTATCAATCAGGTGTTATCACCGCTAAAGCTGGGTTTACAGGCCAAGAAATAAAAGCAAAATTAGAAACCACTGGAAAAGCAGTAGGCTTTAGTTTAACTGCTGATAAAACGACCTTAGCGGCTGACGGTTATGATTTAGCGCACTTAGTCGTTCAGCTTGTTGATGCTAAAGGACGCGCAGTTAAAACTGAAAATACTCATGTTACCTTTACCGTTGCAGGCGATGCAAAATGGTTAGGTGTAGACTCTGGTGTTGCAGAAAATGTGCAAGATTTTCAGTCAAACAGTATTACCACTGCTTTAGGTAGAACCTTAGCGATTGTGCAATCTAATAGAAACGCCGATACAGTAACGATTACCGCTACTGCCAAAGGTTTTGACGCACAAAAAATCACTTTACATATTAAAAAATAAATATTAAAAAAAACAATATTAATAGCGTAAGTATTTTGAGAAAGTAAAATAGTAAATAGTAAATAGTAAAATAAAGCTAAAAACCAAGCCGGTATGTTACTCGTTAGCATACCGGCTTTTTACTACCCAAATGTTAAGAAGATTATTCTGCAAGCATTACGGTGATTATTTTTTAAATAAAAATTCAGGCAATTCATTCATATTGTTACTGCTCTTCACCTGACTTTTAGCTATAATATTGCGCTCGTAATTTCGTCTTTTATCAATAACATTAACAACAGGTAATTTGCATGTCTGTACAACAACAGGAAGTCGATTTACGTCGTACCTTCGCTATCATTTCTCATCCAGATGCGGGTAAAACAACCATCACTGAAAAAGTATTGCTTTTTGGACAAGCTTTACAAAAAGCCGGTACGGTAAAAGGTAAAAAATCGGGTCAGCATGCAAAATCAGATTGGATGGAAATGGAAAAAGATCGTGGTATTTCAATTACCACTTCTGTTATGCAGTTTCCTTATCAAGGCTGTTTAGTTAATCTTTTAGATACTCCCGGTCACGAAGATTTTTCTGAAGATACTTACCGAACTTTAACCGCCGTAGACTCGTGTTTAATGGTAATTGACGTGGCTAAAGGGGTTGAGGCGCGAACCATTAAATTAATGGAAGTTACCCGTTTACGAGACACCCCAATTATTACGTTCATGAACAAAATGGATCGAGATGTAAGAGATCCTATGGAAGTGATGGACGAAGTAGAAGATGTTTTAAAAATTAAATGTGCGCCCATTACATGGCCTATCGGTATGGGTAAAGAATTTAAAGGCGTATATAATTTATTAACCAATGAAACCTTCCTCTATAAAACAGGGCAAGGTCACACCATTCAAGAAAAACGCTTAATTAAGGGCTTAAACAACCCTGAGCTTGATAAAGTATTAGGCAGTTACGCTGACGATTTACGCGAAGAGCTTGAGCTTGTGCAAGGTGCCTCGCACGAATTTGATTTAGCTGCATTTTTAAAGGGTGACCTAACACCGGTATTTTTTGGTACTGCTTTAGGTAACTTTGGTGTTGATCACATGTTAGATGGTTTAACCAAGTGGGCACCCAAACCCTTACCACGTTTAACTTCTACAAGAGAAGTAAGAGCCGAAGAAGAAAAATTCTCAGGTTTTGTTTTTAAAATTCAAGCCAATATGGATCCCAAACACAGAGATCGCATTGCTTTTATGCGTATTTGCTCAGGTAAATATGAAAAAGGCATGAAAATGAAACAAGTCCGCATTGGCAAAGATGTAAAAATAGCCGATGCGGTCACATTTATGGCTGGCGATAGATCAAATGTTGAAGAGGCTTACGCTGGCGACATTATTGGTTTACATAATCATGGCAGTATTCAAATAGGCGATACTTTTACCGCCGGTGAAGACATGAAGTTTAGCGGTATTCCTAATTTTGCGCCTGAAATGTTCCGCCGAATTCGTTTACGTGATCCGCTTAAAATGAAACAACTTCAAAAAGGCTTAATACAACTTTCAGAAGAAGGCGCAGTACAAGTATTTAGACCTTTAAATTCTAACGACTTAATTGTAGGTGCTGTTGGTGTACTGCAGTTTGAAGTAGTTGTACAGCGCTTAAAAACCGAATATAAAGTTGAAGCCATTTACGAACCCATTAGCGTAGCGACTGCGCGCTGGTGTACTTGTGATGATGAACGTACATTAGAGCAATTTAGAAAAAAAGCTTTCGATAATTTAGCTTTAGATGGTGGAGACAATTTAACGTATATTGCCCCGACTATGGTTAATTTAAGTTTGGCTCAGGAGCGAGCTCCAGATATTGTGTTCCATAAAACACGTGAACACTAAATTTGGTGTTGTAGATAATTTTTTATCAGTATTCTTTAATTATTTTTATTTGTCACTTAGTGAACTAAGCTCCTTCATAAAAATAATTAAACGCTTTGCTAAAAAGTCATCTACTTAACCAAATAACTATTTAAAAATAATGTAGAAAAATCTAAATGACCAAACTTAATTTTACTAGCTGCAAAATAAACACTTTCTCGCAGTGAGTTGGCTTTAAATTAATAACAACACAAACCATACAAGTGTATGTGAGTATTGTTGATAAAAATATAAAACCAAACACCAATAACAAGAGCTTATTAAAATGAATATTAAAAACCTATTAGCTGATATCGTTTCTACTGCAATGCTTAATTCAGGTTTACCTGAAGGTACTAACCCAGCAATTAGTTTATCAACTAAACCACAGTTTGGAGACTACCAAGCCAATGGCGTGATGGGAGCCGCTAAAAAACTTAAAACAAATCCTAGAGAGTTAGCGGGTAAAGTTGTTGAGGAATTAATGGTAACTCTTGTAGAAAAAGGTATCGCTGAAAAAATAGAATTAGCTGGACCAGGTTTTATCAATATTCATTTAAACACCCAATGGTTAAGCCAACAATTAGCACTTAACGCTAGCGATATAAATTTAGGCGTTACCCAACGCGGCTCGCAACCTAAAGATAAAATACAAACGGTAGTGGTTGACTACTCTGCTCCTAATTTAGCTAAAGAAATGCATGTAGGGCATTTACGTTCAACTATTATTGGTGACGCAGTAGTTCGTGCTTTAGAATTTAGAGGCGATAAAGTTATTCGTCAAAACCACATGGGCGATTGGGGCACACAATTTGGAATGTTATTAGCGCATTTAAGCGATAAATTAGCCTCGGATGAAGTTGCTGAAACTGCACTCGCTGATTTAGAAAAATTTTACCGCGAAGCCAAAGTAAGATTTGATAATGAAGAAGGCTTTGCTGATAGAGCACGTGATTACGTTGTTAAATTACAAAGTGGTGATGCTAGCTGTGCCTTGTTATGGCAACAATTTATTGATATTTCTATTGCACACAGTGAAGATATTTACAAAAAGCTTAATGTGACACTAACACGTAAAGATATCATGGGCGAAAGTGCTTATAATTCAGATTTACCGAAGGTTATTGATGAATTAATGGCCCAACATATTGCGGTTGAAGATCAAGGTGCTAAAGTTGTATTTATTGACGAAATGGCAAATAAAGACGGTGAACCTTCTGTCTTTATTGTGCAAAAATCGGGCGGCGGTTATTTATATGCAACGACTGATTTATCGGCTTGTCGCTACCGTAGCAATCAACTAAATGCTGATCGTATTATTATATTTACTGATGCACGCCAAGCGCTTCATTTTAAGCAAGTAGAAATTGTTGCGCGCAAAGCACAATTTTTACCTGAGCACGTTGCTTACGATCATTGCCCATTTGGAATGATGATGGGTAACGATGGTAAACCCTTTAAAACTCGCACTGGCGGCACCATAAAATTAGCAGAATTATTAGACGAAGCAGTCGTACGGGCAACTGCGTTAATTAAAGAAAAAAACCCAGATTTTTCTAATGAGTTACTGACTGAAATATCCCAAAAAGTGGGTATTGGTGCAGTCAAGTTTGCTGATTTATCTAAAAACAGAACCGGCGACTACATTTTTAATTGGCAAACTATGTTAAGTTTTGAAGGCGCAACCGCACCGTATCTACAATATGCGTATTCTCGTATTCAAAGTATATTTACTAAAGCTAATATTACGACCAAACAATTAGATTACTCGCAATTACAACTTGTTAGCATTCAAGAAAAAGCCTTAGCGATGAAGTTGTTACAGCTTGAAGAGGTAATTGATTCTGTAATTTCTGAATGTACGCCTAATTTACTTTGCAATTATTTGTACGAGTTAGCGAGTTTATACATGAGTTTTTACGAAGCTTGTCCTATTCTTAAGGATGGTGTTAACCAAGAAGTAAAAATGTCTCGTTTAGCGTTATGCTCATTAGTATCTAAAACATTGCACAAAGGTTTAGAAATTTTAGGTATTGACGTTATGCAGAGAATGTAACAAAAACCTATAGGCTCCGAATGAAAATACTGTTAATAGATACACAACAACAAGCATTAGTTACTTTAAAATCGGCATTTAATGAGAACAATGACGATATCACGCATGTTACTAATCTATCTATTTTACAGGAGCTACTACAAAAAAAACGTTTTGACGTTGTTATAACGCCATCTTTATTAGGGAAAATAAATGGTGATTCCTTATTAAAAACGTTAGCGAAAAATCACCCTAATATGGTTCGTGTACAAATAATAAATCACGAACTATATACTAAAAACTACGCTCATTTTAATTTCAGCCTCCCTTTAAATATTGCTGATATAAAATCTAAACTAACGCAGTGCCAAACACACAGTAAAGCAATAACCAAAAACCTTATTGTTAAAGCGGTTGCCGATATAAAAACATTACCAAGCCCACCCAAAGTGTATATGCAATTAAATAGCGTACTAAAAGAAAAAAACACAGATTCAAAAAAAATCGCCGAAATTATACTGCAAGACCCGGGTTTAACCGCTAAGGTCTTACATTTAGCTAATAGTACATTCATGTCTAACGACAAAAGTATTACCAGTATAAATAATGCTATTACGAAAATGGGAGTGGATACTTTATCTTGTATTGTAATGACGGCAGAGTTATTTACTTACGCGCCCAACATTCCCGGTTTTTCATTAGTAGATCAACAACTCCATAGTTTTGCTACCGCAAAATTAGCAGCTTCAATGGTTAAACCTGAATTAAAACAACAAACTATGATAGCAGGTTTACTTCATGCCATTGGTAAAGTGGTTCTTTATGAAATTAAACCCGAATTAACTGAAAAGTTTTTTAAATTAATGCATCCAAAAGAAGATAATAAACGGCTTGAACAAAAAGTTTTTGGTACCGATTATTGCCATGTTGGCGGTTATTTATTGCACACATGGAGTTTCTCATATGCTCTCATTGAGGCAATAATTTTACAAGGTAGTCCTGAAAAACTACTTAAGCCGCCTTTTGGTATTGCTCAGGCGGTTTATTTAGCTAACATATTATTAAAAGAGCGCAAACCCGATCCGGCTTTTATTGATTACTTTAAAATGGAAGGTGTAATGGAAAAACTAGAAGAAAGAGCTAATAAGTTACGTAGCATTTAGCTTTGTTATTTTATTAATTTAAGCTAAGGGTGTGAGTTTTTCGAGTGTAAATTTTCCATGTAAAAGCGTTTTAACAAAAGTAAATCAATTTAATTTGGTGCATTGCACAGCATTAGTTAATAATTTATAGGGCGTTATCGTTACTCTATGCGAAATAGCCACACGTCAATTACGATCCCTTATACAAAAAGTTTATTATTGTAAAAAACAAACCAAAAAGCTCAACCACCTCTAATGGTTTTAATTATTAAAAACAGGTTACTTACTGATACTCACTGCCATATAGATTTTGAATACTTTGATGACGATCGTGATACTTTATTACAGCATTGTTATCAAGTAGGTATTCATCGTATGATCATTCCAGCTATTGCCCCTAGTAATTGGCAAAAAGTATTAACACTCACCAACAAAGTTGATAATGCCAATACACCATTATCTTCCCCTACCAAAACTTGTCAGCTATTTGCAGCTTTAGGTATTCATCCATGGTTTTTACACGATTTAAATGAATCGGCATTAATGCAATTAACAGATGTTGTCGCTACACATTCACAACACCTTGCAGCGATTGGTGAAACGGGAATTGATCTCGTTATTGCGGAAAAATATAAAAATTTAACCCAGCAAATAATGTTTTTTGAACATCAATTGTCATTAAGTAATCAATATAATTTACCTATCATTATTCACCATCGACGCTCGCATGAACTAACTATCGATTTATTAAAAAAATATAAAATAAACGCTGGAGGGGTTATTCATGCTTTTTCAGGGAGTTATCAGCAAGCAAAAACTTACATAGATTTAGGATTTAAGTTAGGTGTTGGTGGAACCATTACCTATGACCGCGCTAAAAAAACAATTAGTGCCATAAAAAAATTACCGCTTGAATCATTATTACTTGAAACTGACGCGCCAAGTATGCCGTTACAAGGCTTTCAAGGAGAACATAATTCTCCGTTACGTTTAATTAATATATTAAACGCTTTACATACTATCAGGCCAGAGAATATTGATGTGCTAGCTCAAAGCCTTGAAAACAATGTAAGCACTTTATTTTTCAAGCGAAACCCTAAAACCTTGACGACTAAAACGGTTTAAACCCCTAGTTAATAAAAAACCAATACAAACAGCAATTAACATCATTAAGCGTAACATGGCATGATTATCGTAACTAGTTTGCGATAAATCTTTGATAAAATGATCTTTTTTTACCGTTATACGCATAAAACCAATTAAGGATTCAGTTCTAATTTCTTTAATAAAAGGCACAAATTGTTTACTTTTATTTGTTTTATTTAAGGTAACGCCAAAAATATCTTTAACACTTGGACTATTTTTAGATACAGCAATGGCTTTGCCTGTTTGATCATAAACACGCACTTCATAAACCCATTTCTGATCAGCAACGCCATCTACAAATTTTTGTAAATCATCGTTATTATCAATAAGTTTTAAGGAGAGTATTCCTGAGATAGCTTGCTGTAAATGCTGCTCTACCGTGACATAAAAATGATCATGAATTGTTTTTTCAGAGTGATAGTTACTTGTAACCCATAAATTAAGTAAAACAACTATTAATACAATTGCGATACCTAATTGCATTAATTTATTATAAATAGACGATAATTTAGGGTATAAAGGCTGTTTAGATGAGTCCATAATCCTCTATAAAATTTGTTTTTCTATAGGTACACTATAGAATGTTCTTAAGGTATTTAAAATAACTTATGAACATCTTTTTTATGAGTATTATTATTTCAGAACGGTATTTTATTACTTTAAATGTTAGGGGTATTGATCTTTGGGATATTTTTTGCAGCAATAGGTTTGTTTTTTGTCTAAGGATCCATTTAAAAGCGATTTACTCTTCGTTAAACATTTCTATATAGATATAACTATATTACAAACCTTTGCCGAGACTAAAACGCTTTAAATTGACAAATTCATACTCGAAAGATCAACAGTTCCTAATCAAGTTTTCTAATTTCCATGTTTATAAAAATAACTATTACTAAATCAAATACGACTATATCAATCAAATACGACCAAACTGACAGTAGGCTTAAAATTGACTAATAACATGCATAAGTTAACCTTACAAAAAATTCAATCTTTTTCACTCTCACAAGTGATACTTCCAACACAAACGCCTGATTTATTTCCATTTAATATAACGTTAACCTCAAGTGAGTTATTTTTAGATGAGCAATGTCAGTATAACAACGCTATAGACAACTCGCCCTCTTCAATAAAGTTAGCGCCTCCAAAACGTAATTCTATTGAACTCGTGGTTTTTAGTGATATTTCAATTAACCTACTAGCACAATTAACCGTAACCTGTGGTATTTCACTGATATCGCTTAATGCAATTAATAAACGTAATAACCAAACAAGTTACCGATTTATTATAACGACTAATGAACTGAGCTTATCAAGGCAAAAATTAATTACTTTTGCTGAAAATAATCATATTGAAGCAGCTATTTTATTTAATGCACCTAAATTAAGTCAGCCAGGTTTATTAGTTATGGATATGGACTCAACTACGATAAAGATTGAGTGTATAGACGAAATTGCCATATTAGCAGGCGTAGGTGAGCAAGTTTCTGCCGTTACCGAATTGGCTATGCAAGGCAAGCTCGATTTTTCACAAAGTTTACACCAACGTGTTGCAACTTTAGAAAACGCTTCAGAGCAAATATTAGTAGACCTTGCTAAAAATATTCCATTAATGGAAGGGCTAGAAACCTTAATAACCGAATTAAAGCGTCACAATTGGCGCATAGCTATAGCATCTGGTGGCTTTACCTATTTTGCCGATCATTTAAAACACAAGCTAAATTTAGATGCTGCCTTTGCTAATACACTTGAAATTATAGACGGTAAATTAACCGGTAAAGTGCTAGGCAAAGTTGTTGATGCGCAAGTTAAAGCTCAATGCTTAACGTTATTAAGTAAAGAGTACAATATGGAGAAACAACAAACTGTAGCGATGGGTGATGGTGCTAACGATCTTGTTATGATGGAGGCGGCAAATTTAGGTATAGCCTTTCATGCAAAATCTATTGTTAAAGAAAAAGCTGATGCCGCAATTAACCGCTTAGGTTTGGATTGCATGATACATTGGTTAGCTTAATTACGGCCAAACCACTGTTAAATAGTACTCCGTTAAGAAGTTAGATTGATTAAATAAAAACATCAATCAATCTAATTTTTTATTTAAGGTTTAAAAAAACGTTGTGTTTATACAGCTAGTTTCATCCTTAAAATAGCTTCTTGAGAAACATCTAAAACCTGTATAACTCCCGAAACAGCCCATATTTCCTGCTCAATTTGTTTACCTCGATGTATTGCGTATGAGCTAATGTAACTTAATTCTGGATTTAAATATTCCATATCAGGCTCATCGGTTCTTGATAATTTTAATTGTAAACATATAAATTCACCGGTTTTCAATGCTTTTTTAATAAAATTATTTTGTAATTGAGCAGAGTTTAATTCCGTAGAGAGTTTAGTTATTACCTTCTTTTGAATTGTTTTTTCATTTAAATTAAGAGCAATGTATAAAGTCATTGAAGATGGGGCATCACTGGCGTGCCTTTTTTGCAAATCGCCCATTAATATATTGGTAGCAGCTAAGTGACTTAAGATTGGAAATAAATTATAGGTATTTTTCTGATCACTTAATTGGCGCATTAATGCCATCAGTTTGCCATTTTTATTAGCACTTGCAATAGCTTCAACTTTATAGCGGCTTCCGCTGGTTTGCACAATTAAATGCAGTGTATCGAGAGAGCTATTATAAAGATTACGCAAAGGCTTAGCTAAACCTGGAACAATGAGTGAGTACTCATCTGGTGTGAGTTTATCTCTATTTTTTTCAATTAATGCTTTAAAAAATGCACGTCCAATATGTTGGTGCTTTTCAACGTAAACTCTAAGATTAATAATAGTTTTTTTACTATTTATTCTAACAATTTCATAAGGTAATACATTTAATTTAAACGCTGAAGTAACTTTTTGTAAATCAGGAAATGATAAAAAAACCACATCGCCTTTATCAAGAACAGTTTCATTGGTAAATTCAATTTTGAGACCTGAAGCTGAAAAATCGATTGATTTAGCTGATAATTTTAGGTTTTCTCTAACTACTTCGACCAATGTTTTGTATTTAAAACGCGCCTCATGGCGATGATCTTTATAATTAATACCTAATTCTTCAATGACAATAGGCGTTACTGAACGTTTATGACCATAGCTTTTTATGTAGGAAGGTTCGATTGTATCATAAGCATATTCACGATAAGTTTTAGTGAATTCATTAGTAGTTATATCGTTAATGACGATTAAGTAAGATAATTTTTCAATTTTTTTTGTATTCTCTTCACTTATTGGCATATTCAAATACTTACTTTTTTCTGAGAGTGATTCCGATAAGGTATAAACAGAATGTATCGTATTTTTATCCGGCTCTTGTATTGATAATAAACTAATAGCAAAATTTGCTTTATTAGCAGAAAAACCTAAAAACTGTTTCATTAAATTAAGGTCAGTTTTTAGTTGAATAGTATCAGCCGTATAAAAATAGTATTTATCTTGGTTTTTATGAATAAAACTATAAACCAAAAGAGGTTCCCCTAATGGAGCCGCTTTGATTAACCGCTGAATCCTCTCATGAGAGAGTAAAAAGTTAAGTGTAGAGTGCTTGTTTTCATCTTGCCAATATTGATATATTTGTTGGTTATTGGGTGTAGTTAATGCATATTTAGGTGTAAATACCTGCTTTTCATTTTCTATAAAAACCGGTAGTTCGTTTAGTTTAGGTAGAATATATTGCTCAAAATTACGAGAGAGTAATGCGGTAATGGTATTATCTAAATTTATTTTATAACGTCTTTTATTAATTTGAATAAATTCATCGATAAAGCGTGTAAAAGGATCTCGTTGATTATTTTTATTGTCGTCAGGGTAAATACGTTGTAACCCTATTAATTGAATATTATCTATTAACTGAATATTTTTAATTTCATAATGAAGGCTACTATTGGCATCGCTAGTAAATTCATGCTCTAAACCCATAAAATGAATTTTAAAAGCTTGCCCAATCACCATTTTTATATTGGTTAAAACTCTTAACTTACATCCATTTATGCTTATATCAGTACTGTTGCAGGGGATTTCATCCTTATCGGTAATGATGCGTATCGCAATTGAAAAATTCATTCTTTCTTCAATACGATTATGATAATCACCTAAGTGATAATATTGAGCTGGATATTGAGTTTTCTCGTAGGTTTTTTGTATTGGATCTTTTTTAATTGTTAAGGGTTTAGCATCTGATTTTTCTTTTTGGTAGATCACTCTAAAGTTGTTTTCAGTGTTTATAACTGCTTCGTAAACACCTAATGTGTATTTTCCATATAAAGCGATATTTTCTTCAAACACTTTGATAGCAATATCATCCAAAAAATGAGTGCGTTCTCCATCTAAATATAATCTGCATTCTCCATCTACATGCCCGCGTAAGTCAATAAGGCGAGTGCAAACTCCATCGAGTCTTTTAAGCTCCATTTTTAAAATAAAACGATCTGTTTTTGGGATATGAGTAGACTTAGCGGTAAAATTAATTTCAAAATTTTTATTTGAAACTTTACCACGAAATTCATTAATTATTTTTTGGTACTTAGCAAGATTATTAGTCATTCAAATTTTATATCAGTTAAAAACATTAACAATTCAGTATTTATAATAAGTATCTAAACTTTGATTTAATATTACATAATTTACAAAATAAAAAATCATGATTCTTTAAGATAAGTCTAGGGTCTGTTGATCTTTCGAGGTTATTTTTACAGCAAGGTGTTTGATATTTAGACAAGGCAGAGTATGTGAAGTGTAGCTAGCTACTCGAACATACGATAACGACG
>Ga0209303_1000660_pt1 | contig 25429 bp, 23 predicted proteins | sample SidtaG_3_FD_187449 | JGI IMG/M metagenome (GOLD analysis project Ga0209303, IMG submission 187449) | Marine algal microbial communities from Sidmouth, United Kingdom - Sidmouth_Asex1 metaG (SPAdes) (version 2) | ecosystem: Host-associated > Algae > Red algae > Unclassified | place: Sidmouth... | reverse complement strand
GTCGGGAACGGGCGAGGTTCGCGAGTGAGCTGTTCGCGGGCCTGGTCAAGATGATTCAAGTACAGGTGAACGTCACCACCCACCCAGACGAATTCGCCAAGTGAAAGGTTGGCTTGTTGCGCAATCATGAGTTGCAGGGCGACGGCCTCGGTGTAGTTGAAGCTCGCCCCGATGAACAAATCAACGGACCTCTGGAGTAAAAGGCAATTCAGCCTCCCTTCCGACGTCACGTGATACTGATAGACCATGTGGCAAGGCGGCAATGCCATTTCGCCCAGCTCGGCGACATTCCAGCCGTGAAACAGCATTCGACGGCTTGTCGGGTTTTCGCGAAGTGTTCGAATCAGATCGGCAATCTGGTCATGCTCGCGACCGTCAGGCCCCAGCCAGCGCCGCCACTGCTTGCCGTACACCGGACCGAGCTCGCCCCACCGCTGGGCGAACGCATCGTCTTCGAGCACACGGCGCTCGAATTCGTCCTGCGGGATGTCCTCGCCCGTCTCCTTCCGATAACTGGCCAGCGGCCAATCGGTCCAGATCCGCACGTTGTCCTGCAACAGCTCCCGGATGTTCGTGCCCCCGGTCAGGAACCACAGCATCTCCTTGACGGCGGTCTTCCAATAGACGCGCTTGGTGGTCAGGATCGGCACCGTGCCGTCCGACAGGTCGAACCGCAGCATCGCGCCGAACAGCGAACGCGTGCCCACGCCGGTGCGATCGATGCGCTCGTCGCCACGCTCGAGCACCTGCTCCATCAGGTCCAGGTACTGGTACTCGGGGTGCCTCACGCGCGTGCCTGTGCGTCGTACTGGGCCTGCACCTGCACAGGTGTCTCGGTCGGCTGATCCATGATGCCGCGCCGGTAGCCGATCACGATCATGGCGATGCCGGCGATGATCATCGGGAACGACAGCAGCTGCCCCATGGTCATCCAGTCGAACGCCACGAATCCGAGGTGCCCGTCCGGCTGGCGCACGAACTCGATGCCGAAGCGGTAGATCCCGTAGAAGGCGACGAACAGTCCGGAGACCGTCATGCGCGGCCGCGGTTTCGAGCTGAACCACCAGATCACGCAGAACAGCACCACCCCTTCGAAGAAGAACTGGTAGAGCTGGTTCGGATGACGCGGCTCGGGACCGGCGTGCGGGAACACCATGCCCCAGGGGACATCGGTGATGCGCCCGTACAGCTCGCCGTTGATGAAGTTGCCGATACGGCCGGCGCCCAGACCGATCGGGAAGGCGGGCGTGAAGAAATCGGCCACCTGGAAGAACGTGCGGCCGGTGCGCCGCCCGTACAGCCAGAACGCCACCAGCACGCCGATGAAGCCGCCGTGAAAGCTCATGCCGCGCCAGCCGTTGCCGCCGAACGGATTCAGGGTTCCGAGCGGATCGGCCAACAGCTCGCCGCCCTGGTAGAACAGCAACGAGCCGATCTTGCCGCCGGCGATCACGCCGACCACGATGTAGAACACCGCATCGCCGATCTCGTCCGGGTGCCAGCCCGAGCCCGCTCGCCGGGCACGCAGCTTCGCCAGCCACCATCCGGCCAGGAAGGCGACCAGGTAGGTGATGCCGTACCAGTGCACGGTGAGCGGGCCGAGCGAGAAGGCGACCGGATCGATAGTCGGGTACTGGAGCATCGGTTCAGGGCGGGCTCGGACGGATCAGCCCGCAAGTGTAGTCCTCTGGACGCGCAGCCATGATGGCCGTCGCCCTACACGATGCGGGCGATGGCTCCGGACAGGTAGCGCGTCTCGGGCATGGCCGCGTGCACCGGGTGATCGGCCGCCTGCGCCACCGGCGCGAGCAGCTGGGCCCGCTCGCGCTGGCGCGGCAGGCTCTTTCGCAGCGTATCGATCAGATCGGCATCGTCCACCGGTTGCGAGCACGAGGCGCTGAGCAGGATGCCGCCCGGCACCAGCAGCCGCATGGCCAGCTTGTGGTTCAGCGCGTAGTGGCGCAATCCGGCCTCCCGATCCTTGCGCCGCTTCACGAAGGCCGGCGGGTCGAGCACGATCACGTCGAAGCGCTCCTCGGCCTCGCCCATCGCGCGCATCGCCTCGACCACGTCATCGGTGCGTACATCGACCCGGTCGGCCACTCCCTGCGCCTCGGCGTTGGCCTGCAGCGTCTCGGTGGCGGGGGCGGAACTGTCGACGGCCACCACCTCGCGCGCGCCGCCCGCGATCGCGTTGAGCGCGAAGGCGCCGGCATAGCTGTACAGGTCGAGCACCCGTGCCCCGTCGCACCAGTCGCGCAGGGCCAATCGGTTGTCCCGGTGATCGTAGAACCAGCCGGTTTTCTGGGAGTTCTCGGCCGGCACACTGAATTCCAGGCCGTTCTCGACCACGTGCAACCGCTCGCGCGTCTCGTCGGTGGCCCAGCGACGGTAGTTCGACAGACCTTCCAGGCCGCGTTGCCCGGCATCGTTTCTCAGCAGCAAGGCCGACAGCCCGCCGAGCGAGATCAGCGCATCGCAGATCGCCTCCAGCCTGCGCTCCATGCCGGCACTGCTGACCTGGAGCACCGCCACATCGTCGTAGCGATCGATCACCAGTCCGGGCAGGCCATCGGATTCACCGTAGACCCAACGGTAGAACGGGGCGGTGTAGCGACGCTGACGCAAGGCGAGCGCATTCCGCAGGCGGGCGGCGAGCGCCTCGTCATCGAACGGATGGTTGCGGCGGCGCCCGGTCAGCCGCACCGCGATCAGCGAAGCCGGATTGGCGAACCCGTGGGCCAGGAACCGCCCTTCGCTGGATTCCAGCGTGACGTCACCGCCAGGCTCCAGTCCCTTGAGCGGCGTGGCGGCCGTGTCGATCTCGTTGGAGAACACCCAATCGTGCCCGGCGAGCACGCGTCGCTCCTCGCGACGGCGCAGCCGCAACACGCTCACCGGCCCGTGGCCGGTGAAAGGCCATCAGCCGCGCAAGGCTGCCAGTATCTGATCCTCGAGCTCACCGCGCACGGTGATGATCTCACCGAGCCGCGACAGGTCGCCGGCCAGCATTTCCACGTCTTCATCGGTCCCATCGAACGCATCATACTTGTCATTGAAATCGACAAGCCAGTCGGTGGTCTCGGCAATGGCGGGATACACCTGTGCCGCCACCTGCTTCACCGCTTTTCGGCGCTCCTTGCCCTCGATGATGCGCTGGTACACCTCGAAGTGACCCATGGCGGTGTAATCGACCATGATCTGGCAGAACGAGCGCAGCGCATCGGGCTCGATGCTGTGATCCTCGCTCTCGCGCCGATCGAACGAGCTGACGCCGGCCAGCCGGCAGTAGCCGACCACCACTTCCTGACGCAGCTTCGTCAGTGAATCGATCGTGTGCTCGAGCCGCTCGCGGCGCTCCTGACCGGTGGGCGATTGCTCTGTCGTTGCGACTGCTGATGGGGTCATGGCCTGCGCTCCAGAAACCGGGTGGGATGGTCATGGCTGAAATGCCAGCAAGTAACCCTCCAGAACTTGAGTAAAGCACACCGTTCAAGACAATTTTTATAACCCGGACAAAGCGATTCCGTGAACGGCGGCAATACGAACCGAATGGTCGAAAACAATGGTTAACTCTCGCGCTCGATCGTGAATGTCCGATATCGGCAGCCTGCGTCGAACGGTTCAGTCCATCTCGATCACGTGCTGCTGCCAATGGTGCAGCGGCACGGCGTTCTCGGCCAACGTGCGTCCGCGCATCGAGATCCCGGCCGCCGCCACGCTGCGCACGTCGCCGCTGACCAGCGGGTGCCAGTCGGCCAGCCCGCGTCCCTCGGCCAGCCGGCGATAGGCGCAGCTGGACGGCAACCAGCCCAGCTTCTCCTCGTTCAACGGCCGCACCGACAGGCAGTCCGCCACTCGCTCGAAGCGGGTCGAGTAGTGCCGGCAGCGGGACGTGCGCGGATGTAGCTCCCGGCAGGCGATCCGCGTGAAATGCACCTGCCCGGTGTCCTCGTCCTGCAGCTTCTGCAGGCAGCAACGTCCGCAGCCATCGCACAGCGACTCCCACTGCGCATCGCTCATCGCCTCGAGCGGAATCCGCTCCCAGAACGGCACGACCGGATCGGGTGCCTCCCCGTCCATCGCCCCGTCCATCGCCCCGTCCATCGCCCCGTCTATCGGCTCGTCCATCGGCTCGTCCATCGCCCCGTCCATCGGCTCGGCCACCGGGTCGGCCACCGGGTCGATCAGCACGTCGGTCGTCGGCTCAGCCATCGTGCAACGCCACCAGTCGCTCGACCTCCTCGCGCGCGCCCAGCAGCACCGGCACGCGCTGGTGCAGGCTCTGCGGCTGCATGTCCAGGATCGGCTCGTGGCCGGTATGCGCCAACCCGCCGGCCTGTTCGATCAGCATCGCCATCGGACTGGCCTCGTACAGCAGGCGCAGCTTGCCCTGCTTGCCGGCCGCCTCCAGCTTTCGATCCATCGGGTACAGGAACACGCCACCGCGGCACAGCAGCCGGTGCACGTCGCCGACCATGGAGCCGGCCCAGCGCATGTTGAAGTCCTTGCCGCGTGGCCCCTCGACACCGGCCAGGCATTCGTCGATGTAGGTCTTGACCGGTGCGTGCCAGTGGCGCCGGTAGGCGGCGTTGATGGAGAACTCGGCGGTGGCCTCGGGCACGCGCATGCCCGGGTGGGTGAGCAGGAACTCCCCGCTGGCGTTGTCCAGCGTGAACCCGTCGACGCCGTTGCCGGTCGTCAACACCAGCATCGAGGCCGAGCTGTACAGGCAGTAGCCGGCGCACACCTGTGCGCGCCCGCGCTGCAGGAAGCTGGCATCGTCGGGCACGCTGTCGGCATCGCAGCGGGTGATCGAGAAGATCGTGCCGGTGGCACCGTTCACGTCGATGTTGGAGGAGCCGTCCAGCGGATCGAACGCGAGCAGGTAGTCACCGCGCGGATACCGCGCAGGGATCGGGTAGTGGTGGTCCATCTCCTCGCTGGCGATCGCGCCCAGGTGTCCGGAGCGCTCCAGCGACTCGATGAACACCTCGTTGGCGATCACGTCCAGCTTTTTCTGGTCCTCGCCCTGCACGTTGGCCTGCCCGGCAGCGCCCAGCACCCCGGCCAGTTCCCCGCGGCGCACCAGGTTCGACAGCCGCTTGCAGGCGGTGGCGACGTCGTTGAGCAGGGCGGTGAACGCCCCGCGCGATTCGCCGTGACGCCGGCCTTCCTCGATGATGAACTGCGTCAGCGTGGTACCGGTGTGACGGTTTCTTTGCGCATTCGTGTCCATCAATCGATCTCCACCATGTCGAAGTCGTCCTTGAGCGCCCCGCAGTCGGGGCAGGCCCAGGTCATCGGAACATCGTCCCAGCGTGTACCCGGCGGCAGGCCATCATCCGGCCAGCCGGTCCGTTCGTCGTAGATCAGGCCGCACACGCTGCACAGGTATTTCTTGTAAGGCACGGATTCTTCACCGGTAAAATGCGATCACGCATTGTCGCAGAGCCACACGGGCACCGAGCGTCAACCCCGCTTGACGTAAACTCGACGCCCCCACGACCTTACCGGAAGACCCTGCCGTGCCCGCCACCGATTCCGCCTCCCTGTTCGAGTCCGCCCGCCGGGTGATCCCGGGTGGCGTCAACTCGCCCGTTCGCGCCTTCGGCTCGGTCGGCGGCACGCCGGTGTTCGTGTCCAGCGCCCGCGGCGCCCGCGTCACCGACACCGAGGGGCGCGACTACATCGACTACGTCGGCTCGTGGGGGCCGATGGTGCTCGGCCATGCCCATCCGGAGGTGATCGAGGCGGTGCGCGAGGCGGCCGTGAACGGGCTGTCGTTCGGCGCGCCGACCGCGCTGGAGATCCGCATGGCCGAGCTGATCTGCCGGATCGTGCCGTCGATCGAGTCGGTGCGCATGTGCAGCTCCGGCACCGAGGCCACCATGAGCGCGCTGCGCGTGGCGCGCGGCTTCACCGGGCGCGACGACATCCTGAAGTTCGAGGGCTGCTACCACGGCCACTCCGATGCGCTGCTGGTCAAGGCAGGCTCCGGCGCACTGACGCTGGGTGTGCCGAGTTCGCCGGGCATTCCGGCCGATGTCGCCAGGCACACGCTCACCCTGCCCTTCAACGACACCGCGGCGCTGGAGACGTTCTTCGCCGAACGGGGTGACACCATCGCCGGCGTGATCGTGGAGCCGATCGCCGGCAACATGAACTTCGTGCAGCCGACCGAGGACTTCCTGCCCACGCTTCGGCGCCTGTGCACCGAACACGGCGCGGTGCTGATCTTCGACGAGGTCATGACCGGCTTCCGGGTGGCGCTCGGCGGGGTGCAGGAGCGCCTGGGCGTGACGCCCGACCTGACCACGCTGGGCAAGATCATCGGCGGCGGCATGCCGGTCGGCGCGTTCGGCGGACGACGCGACATCATGGACATGGTGGCTCCGGTCGGCCCGGTCTACCAGGCCGGCACGCTGTCGGGCAATCCGATCGCCATGACCGCCGGCATCAGAACGCTGGAACTGCTGTGCGAACCCGGCTTCCACGAACGCCTGGGCCAGACGACCGGCCGGCTGGTCGAAGGCATCCTGGCCGCCGCGCAGCGCCACGGCATCCCGATGTGCGGCGCGCACGCCGGCGGCATGTTCGGCCTGTTCTTCAGCGAGGCGCAATCGGTCGACTCGTTCGAGCAGGTGATGGCCTGCGACAGCGAGGCGTTCAAGCGCTTCTTCCACCTGATGCTGGAGCGCGGCATGTGGCTGGCCCCGTCCGCCTTCGAGGCAGGCTTCACCAGCGCGGCGCACACCACCGAGGATATCGATGCGACGATCGCGGCAGCCGATCAGGCGCTGGAGATCATGGCGGCCGAACGCGGCGCCTGAGCACGGCTCGGGCATCGGACAGGCCGATGACGACTGTCGAACACGATCCGGGAACGGCAAGCGGCGGTCGCTGCATCGCGATGTGGTCGGGACCGCGCAACCTGTCCACCGCGATGATGCGCGCCTGGGGGAACCGACCCGACACCACGGTGATCGACGAGCCGTTCTACGCCCACTTCCTGCACGCGACCGGGATCGATCACCCGATGCGCGAGGCGGTGATCGAGGCCGGCGACACCGACTGGCGGCGCGTGGCGGAACGACTGGCCACGCCGCCCGCCGGCGGGCTGGTGTACCAGAAGCACATCACCACCCATTGGCAGCCCGACTTCACCACCGAATGGCTGTCAGGGCTGTCGCACGCCTTCCTGATCCGCGCTCCCGGCCCGGTGGTCGCCTCGTACGCCAACAAGCGACCGGGCGGCACGCCGGCCGACCTGGGCTATCCGCAGCAGGCGGCGCTGTTCGATGCGATCGCAACGATGCATGGCGAGGCGCCGCCGGTGATCGACAGCGAGCGCTTCCTGGCCGATCCGGAAGGACAGCTGCGCACCCTGTGCGAACGGCTCGACGTCCGCTTCGATGCGCGCATGCTGCGCTGGCCACGCGGCGCCCGCGACAGCGACGGGGTGTGGGGGGCGCACTGGTACGATGCCGTCAACCGCTCGACAGGCTTCGCCGCGCCGGCGCGCGCCGACCGGCAGCCCGTGGCGCTGGACCCGTTGCAGCAACGCGTCGCCGACACCTGCCGCCCTTACTACGAGAGCCTGCTGCGGTACGCGCTCTAGTGGTCCTCTAGTCCTCTTCCTCTTCCGGCGACACCGCCGCGTCGTAGTCATCGGCGCTCATCAGCGTCTCGACCTCGTCGCTGTCCTCGACCGACATGCGGAACAGCCAGCCCGCCCCGTAGGGATCGGTGTTCACCAGTTCCGGATCCTCGGCCAGCGCCCCGTTCGCATCGATGATGCGTCCCTCCAGCGGCGCGTGGACATCCGAGGCCGCCTTCACCGATTCGACCACCGCGACCCCGGCACCGGCCTCCACCTCGGCATCGATCTCGGGCGTTTCCACGAACACCAGGTCGCCCAGCTCCACTTGCGCGTGATGACTGATACCGACGGTCAGCGTGCCATCGTCCTCGACCCGGACCCATTCGTGGGTGGGGGCGAAACGCAGCTCGGCGGGGGTTTCCATGCAGGTTCTCGCAGCGGAGGGAAGGCGGCGTACTGTAGCGTCCGCGGCCGAATCGATGGTGCCCGCGGCGAGTTCGGCCGCTAGGCCGCGCCGGTGCGCCCGCCGGCGGCGCCCTCGATGCGCCGGGAACGCCAGCCGGCCAGCGCGACCAGGCCGAGCCCACCGAGCAGCACCGGCACGTTCCCGGTGCGCACGTAGGGGGTCGTGCCGGTGCGCGGCACGATCCGCACATCGAGCGCGGCGACGGCCCCCTGCGGGATGCGCGCGATGATGTCGCCACGATGGGTGATCGCCGACGAGACGCCGGTATTGGTCACGCGCACCATCGGCCGGCCCATCTCGCGCGCCCGCATGCGCGCCTTCTGCTCGTGCTGGTGCGGAGCCGCCGACTCGCCGAACCAGGCGTCGTTGGACACGTTCACCAGCAGCGTGGAGGCCGGCAGCAGCGGGCGCATCTCCTCGCCGAACACGTCCTCGTAGCAGATCGACACGCCGACCGCCTGACCCGCCACCTGCAGCGGCACATGCGGACCGGTGCCGCGCGACAGGTCCGATCCGGGCACGACGATGAAGGCATCGAACACCTCCAGCAGATCGCGCAGCGGCAGGTACTCGCCGAACGGCACGATGTGACGCTTGCGATAGACCTGCTCGGCCCCGCCCAGTTGCCGTACCGCGTTGTAGCTGTCCGCCCCGTCGCGCTCGAAACCGCCTGCCAGCACGTCGATGCCGCGCGCATCCAGCATCCGTATCGTGGGTGCCAGATACGGCCGCACGTTGTCGAAGTCGGTCGGGATGGCGGTCTCGGGCCAGACCACCAGGTCGATGTCGTCACCCAGGTCGGTCAGGGTCAATCCCAGGTAGTCGTCCAGGGAACGCTGCAGGCGCTCGCGGCTGAACTTCATCTCCTGCGGGATGCTGGCCTGCGTCAGCCGCACCCCGATCGATGTCTGCAGCGGTGCGGTGAACGGCTGCGCGTGTGCCCACAGCGTGGCGCCGGCCACACCGCCGGTCACTACCAGTGCCACGATGCGATCGGTGGAGGAGACGGCGCGTACCAGGGTGGCGAGCAGCAACGTGGTGAGCAGCAGCACCAGCCCGATGCCGTAGACGCCGATCACCGGTGCCAGCGCACCCAGCGGCCCGGTGGTCTGGCTGTAGCCGATCAGGATCCAGGGGAAGCCGCCCATGATGGCGTTGCGCAGCAGCTCCGACAGGATCCACAATGCCGCGAAGCAGCCCGCATCGAGCGCATCGGGGGCCGTGCCCGGGCGTTCGCTCGCGCCGGTACGGCGCGCGCGCCGGGCGTGCAGCATCGCCCACCCCCACGCCGTGGCGGCGGGAAAGGCGGTCATCACCAGCACGAACACGGCGGTCAGGAAGACCGCGAACAGCGCCGCCGCCCCGCCGAACAGGTGCAGGCTGTGATAGACCCAGTTCACCCCCAGGCCGAAGTAGCCCAGGCCGAAGCACCAGCCGATGAACGCCGCTTGACGGGGCGTGCGACCCGGCAGCAGGAGGTAGAGCACCAGCAGGGCCGCCGGCGCGAGCGGCCACCACTCCAGCGGCGCGAACGACAACGTGAGCGCGGCACCCGACAGCAGCGCGATCAGGCCGGCGGCCCACCCTCCGATCCGCCGGCTCACCCTTCGCGGGTCACCTGCAGCAGGTGCAAGCGTCGGGAATCGGCCGACAGCACGCGGAACTGGCAACCGCCGATGGTGGCGCTTTCGCCCGCCTTGGGCATGTGCCCGATGTGCTGCATCAACAGCCCGCCGATGGTGTCGAACTCGTCATCGGCGAACCGGGTGCCGAGCGCGTCGTTGAAGTCATCGATCGGGGTCAGCGCGCGCACCGAATAGCGCCCGTCGCCGTGATCGCGGATGTCGACGCCCTCCTCGCTGTCGTGCTCGTCGTCTATCTCGCCGACGATCTCCTCCAGCACGTCCTCGATGGTGACCAGCCCGCACACCCCGCCGTATTCGTCGCGCACGAGCGCCATGTGGTTGCGCGCGCTGCGAAACTCCTTGAGCAGCACGTTCACCCGCTTGGATTCGGGCGTGAAGGCGGCCTCGCGCAGCACGTCCTCGATGCGAAACCGCGTCGCGCCATCCGCGCCGGCGTAGCGCAGCAGGTCCTTGGCCAGGATCACCCCCAGCACGTTGTCCTTGTCCTCGTCGATGACCGGGAAACGTGAGTGGCCGGACTCGATGATCAGCGGCAGGATCTGCTCCAGCGGCCGTTCGTGCTCGATCACCACCATCTGCCCGCGCGGGATCATGATGTCGCGCACCCGCATCTCGACGACCTCGAACACGCCCTCGACCATGCCGAGGGTGTCGGCATCGAACACCTCGCGCGACTGCGCATCACGGATGAGTTCGAGCAGCTCGTCCCGATCGCGCGGCCCGCCGCCGAAGGCGTGCGCCAGGCGGTCCATCAGCGAACGTCCGGAGCCACCCTCGGCATCGCCTGACGACTTGTCGCCAGGCTTGCCACGCTCGCTGCTTTCATCACTCATCGGGGTCGTCCGCTGTCCCGCGATAGGGGTCCGCGATACCGACCCGGGATAGTAGCCGAATTTCCAGCGCTTCCATCGCGTCGGCCGCCGCGTCGTCCTGGTGATCGTGACCCAGCAGATGCAGGGTGCCGTGCACGACCAGGTGGGCCCAGTGATCGGACAGGCCCTTGTCCTGCTCGCGCGCCTCGCAGGCGATCACGGCGGGACAGAACACCAGATCGCCCAGCGCGCACCACCCGTCGAGCGGCGGCAACCCGGACTCGAAGCTGAGCACGTTGGTCGGTCGATCGACGCCGCGGTAGTCACGGTTGAGCCTGGCTCCTTCCTCGTTCGCCACCAGGCGCACCGACAGCTCGTAGCGAACGCCACCCGTCTCGTGCGGCGGCAAGGCCAGCGCCGCATGACGCGACAGGAACGAGGCGTCCGGAAGCCATCCGGCCCGGTTCTCGTCCCGATGCCCGTCTGCGAAGCCGATCGACAGGTCCAGCGACAACCCGTCAGGCCCTGCGCCCCACCCGTCATCCGCCCTGCCGTCCGATTCGGACAGCGCCTTCACCGCGACGTGAACGGGCGCACCGCGCCGGCGCCGGCACCGCTCATGCCGGCCCGCCCGTCCTGGCGTTGTCGGCCCCGTTGGACGGACGGGCCGCATCGGCGGCAGCCGCTTCCGCCTCGTCGATACGGTCGTAGGCCGCCACGATGCGCTGCACCAGCGGGTGGCGCACGACATCGGCGGCCGTGAAGCGGCAGAAACCGATGCCCTCGACCCCGGCCAGCACCTCCTGCACGTGCTTCAGGCCGGACAGCTGGTGCTTGGGCAGATCGACCTGCGAGGTGTCGCCGGTGACCACCGCCGAGGAGCCGAAGCCGATCCGGGTCAGGAACATCTTCATCTGCTCCACGGTGGTGTTCTGCGCCTCGTCCATGATCACGAACGAGTGGTTGAGCGTGCGACCGCGCATGTAGGCCAGCGGCGCGATCTCGATCACGTTGCGCTCCACCAGCTTGGTGACCCGCTCGATGCCGATGAACTCGTACAGCGCATCGTAGATCGGGCGCAGATACGGATCGACCTTCTGCATCATGTCGCCGGGCAGGAATCCGAGCCGCTCGCCGGCCTCGACCGCCGGGCGCACCAGCACCAGGCGCTGCACCCGGTCCGCCTCCAGCGCCTCGACCGCGCAGGCCACCGCCAGGAAGGTCTTGCCGGTGCCGGCCGGACCGATGCCGAACGTCAGGTCTCGCTCCTTGATGGAGCCGACGTAATCGCTCTGGCGCTGTCCGCGGCACTGCAGCGTGACCCGTCGGGTCTTGATCAGCTCCAGGCTGCGCGGCGCAGGCGCCGACGCCGACGCCTGGTCACCATCGGCCGGCTCGGCAACCGCGCCCGGCGTCACGCCACCGGCCTCCAGCACGCGTGCCGCGTTCTCGGCGGCGGCCATCGGCGCATCCGGCAACGCCGCGCCCGGGGTGTCGCGCGGCGCGTCACGCTCGACCAGTTCGCTGATGGAAGCCTCCTGCAGCGCCAGGTGAACCTGCTCGGGGGTGACGGGTGTCTTCTCGGTCATGGCATAGAGTTCGTTGAGCAGCAGCCGGGTCTGCAGCACCGCCTTCGGCTCGCCGCTGACGCGGAAGTGATTGCCGCGATTGCCGATCTGCACCTCCAGCCGTTTCTCGATCTGCTTCAGGTGCTCGTCGAACTGGCCGCACAGCGTGGCAAGCCGGTCGTTGTCCGCGGGCTCGACGGTAAAATCGGCGACATCGCTCACGAGGCGTGCTCCGAGGCGTCACGCGCCCCTTCCGCCGCCACCAGTTCGCCGCGCAGCGAGTTCGGCAACGCCTGGACGATGCGCACCTCGGCGAAGCGCCCGATCAGGGCCGCATCGCCTGCGAAGTTGACCACCCGGTTGTTCTCGGTCCGGCCGCTGATCTCCTGATCGCTCTTGCGCGACAACCGGTCCACCAGCACCGGCACCGTGCTGCCGACCATCGCCTCGCTGATCACGTTCGCCTGCCGGATGATGGTCGCCTGCAGGTGCTGCAGCCGAGCCTTCTTGACACTCATCGCGGTGCCGTCGGCCAGGCTGGCGGCCGGTGTGCCCGGGCGCGCGCTGTAGATGAAGCTGAACGAATGGTCGAACCCGACCGATTCGATCAGCGCCATGGTGGCGTCGAAGTCCGCCTCGGTCTCGCCGGGAAAGCCGACGATGAAATCGGAGGACAGCGTCAGCGCCGGATCGGCCAGCATCAGCTTCCTGATCTTGGACTTGTACTCGATCGCGGTGTGGCCGCGCTTCATGGCCGCCAGGATCCGGTCGGATCCCGATTGCACCGGCAGGTGCAGGAAGCTCACCAGCTCGGGCACGTCGCGGTGCGCCTCGATCAGGCTGGCACTGAACTCGACCGGGTGCGAGGTGGTGTAGCGGATCCGATCGATGCCGTCGATGGCGGCCACGCAGCGGATCAGCAGCGCAAGATCCGCCATCGGCTCGTCCGGACCCGCCTCGCCGCGGTAGGCGTTCACGTTCTGGCCCAGCAGGTGGATCTCGCGCACGCCCTGTTCGGCCAGCATCAGGCACTCGGCCAGCACGTCGTCCAGCGGACGGCTCAGCTCCTCGCCGCGGGTGTAGGGCACCACGCAGAAGCTGCAGTACTTGCTGCACCCTTCGATGATGGAGACGAAGGCGCTCGGCCCGTCGGCCTTCGGCTCGGGCAGGTTGTCGAACTTCTCGATCGCCGGAAAGCTGATGTCGACCACCGGCCGCCGGTCGCGGACGACATCGGCGACCAGTTGCGGCAGCCGGTGCAGGGTCTGCGGGCCGAACACCACGTCCACGAACGGTGCGCGCGCCTGGATCGCCTCGCCTTCCTGGCTGGCCACGCAGCCACCGACCCCGATCAGCGTCTGGCGTCCGTCCGCTTCGCGCGCCTCCTTCAGCTCGCGCCAGCGCCCCAGCTCGGAGAACACCTTCTCCTGCGCCTTCTCGCGGATCGAGCAGGTGTTGAGCAACAGGATGTCGGCCTGCATCGGATCGTCGGTCGCCTCCACCGGCCCATCGTTGCCGGGTATGCCGTCGGCGAGCACGTCGAGCATCTTCGCCGAGTCGTACTCGTTCATCTGACAGCCGTGGGTCTTGATGAATACCTTGCGGGTCATTCGATTGCGGGAACGGTTCACGGGGCGGCGCGGGGCCTGTGGGCGCAGGGTACACCCGCGCACCGTGCAACCCACCGGAGCGCAGCGTTTATCGACGTGACGTCGCACGAGCCGGGCGTGCAGCGGGACGGCGCGCAGCGGACCGGCCGTCGAGTGCAAGCGAGCTACCCGGCACGAATCTGGCTAAGTAAAACTTTTATGCACAGGAATCCGGGGTGAAACGGAGCACGTTCGGGAAATAAATAAGTTTTATGCTTCCTATGACCCGTCGCCGCCCGTTCCGGAGTGATATAAAAACTTTTACATCCATCAGGACACCTTACATGTCGCAATCCGTCGATGAACTGAACGCTGCCCGCCGGCAGGCGGTGGAACGGCGCCTGGCCGGCGAAACCGTCAAGGCCACCGCCGCGGCCACCGGCCTGAGCGCGCCGACCGTGACCGCCGCCCTCAAGGCCTACCGCGAAGGCGGCTGGGAGGCCGTGCCGGTCGGTCCGCGCGGACGACCGCCGAAGGGCGCCGCGGACGGCGCACCGGCCAGCGATTCCACATCGCACGGCAGTGCCGCCCCGGGCGTGCCGAGCGGCAGCGCAGCGCGGGTCGGCATGACCCACCTGGAGCGACTGGAGGCGGAGAGCATCCAGATCATGCGCGAGGTGGCCGCCGAGGCGGAACGTCCGGTCATGCTGTACTCGATCGGCAAGGACAGCGCGGTGATGCTGCACCTGGCCCGAAAGGCCTTCTTCCCCGCTCCGCCGCCGTTCCCGCTGCTGCACGTCGACACCACCTGGAAGTTCCAGGAGATGTACGCCTTCCGCGACACCATCGTGAAGGACTACGGACTGGAGCTGATTCGGCACGTGAACGAGGAAGGCGTGGCCCAGGGTGTCAATCCGTTCTCGCACGGCTCGGCCCTGCACACCGACATCATGAAGACGCAGGGGCTGAAGCAGGCGCTGGACAAGCACGGCTTCGACATCGCGTTCGGCGGCGCCCGGCGCGACGAGGAGAAGTCGCGTGCCAAGGAGCGGGTGTTCTCGTTCCGCAGCGCCGATCACCGCTGGGAGCCGAAGGCCCAGCGGCCCGAGCTGTGGCGCCTCTACAACACCCGCAAGCGTCCCAAGGAGAGCATCCGGGTGTTCCCGATCTCCAACTGGACCGAGCTGGACATCTGGCAGTACATCCACCGCGAGAACATCCCGATCGTGCCGCTGTACTTCGCCGCCAAGCGACCGGTGGTGCACCGCGACGGCACCATGATCATGGTCGACGACGAGCGCATGCCGCTCGATCCGGGCGAGAAGCCGGAGATGCGCAGCGTGCGCTTTCGAACCCTGGGCTGCTATCCGCTGACCGGCGCGGTCGATTCCGAGGCCACCAGCCTCACCGACATCATCCAGGAGATGCTGCTGGCCAAGACCAGCGAGCGGTCGGGTCGCATGATCGACCACGACAGCGCCGCCTCCATGGAGAAGAAGAAACAGGAAGGGTATTTCTGATGGGCACCAACGAATTGAAGACCCGCAATACCGCCTCGTTCAGCTCCGGCGGCATGCAGGACGAAGGCGAGCGACTGATCGCCAGCGACATCGACGCCTACCTGGCCCAGCACGAGAACAAGAGCCTGCTGCGCTTCATCACCTGCGGCAGCGTGGACGATGGCAAGAGCACGCTGATCGGCCGGCTGCTGTACGAGTCCAAGGTGCTGTTCGAGGACCAGCTGGACGGCCTGGAGGCGGAGTCCAAGCGCTTCGGCACCCAGGGCGGCGCGATCGATTTCGCGCTGCTGGTGGACGGTCTGGCCGCCGAGCGCGAACAGGGCATCACCATCGATGTCGCCTACCGCTTCTTCTCCACCGACCGGCGCAAGTTCATCGTCGCCGACACGCCCGGGCACGAGCAGTACACCCGCAACATGGTGACCGGCGCCTCGACCGCGGATGCGGCGGTGATCCTGTGCGATGCGCGTGCCGGCATCATGACCCAGACACGCCGCCACAGCTACCTGGTATCCCTGCTGGGCATCAGGAACGTGGTGCTGGCGGTCAACAAGATGGACCTGATGCGCTACGACGAGGGCGTGTACGAGGCGCTGGTCGAGGAGTACCGCGCGTTCGCCGAACCGCTGGGCATCGAGAACATCACCGCCATCCCGATGTCGGCGCTGGTGGGCGACAACGTCACCTCGCCCTCGACCCACATGCCCTGGTACCACGGCACCACGCTGCTGTCCTGGCTGGAGACGGTCAAGGTCGATACCGAGGTGCTCAAGGGGCGCCCCCTGCGCATGCCGGTGCAGTGGGTGAACCGGCCCAACCTGGATTTTCGTGGCTACGCCGGCACGCTCGCCTCGGGCACCGTCCGCCCGGGGGATGCCATCCGCGTGCAGCCGTCCGGACGCACCAGCACCATCGCCCGCATCGTGACGATGGACGGCGACCTGGAACAGGCGGTCGCCGGACAATCGGTGACGCTGACGCTGGCCGACGAGATCGACGCCTCGCGCGGCGACGTGATCTCCGGCAGCGACGAGCCGGCAGGGGCGGCCGACCAGTTCGAGAGCACGATCGTGTGGATGCACGACGAGCCGATGCTGGCCGGTCGTCCCTACCTGCTGAAGCTCGGCACGCGCACCGTGACCGCGACGGTCACCTCGATCCGTCACGAGGTCAACGTCAACACGCTGGAGGAGAGCGCCGCGCGTCAGCTGGAGCTGAACGCGATCGGCGTGTGCCACATCAAGACCGACCGGCCGCTGCCGTTCGATGCCTACGCCGACAACAAGGACATGGGCGGCTTCATCCTGATCGATCGGGTCAGCAATGCCACCGTGGGTGCCGGCATGCTGCACTTCGCGCTGCGCCGGGCGGACAACATCCACCACCAGGCGACCGACGTCGCCCAGTCGCGCCGTGCCGAACTGAAGGGGCAGAAGCCCTGCGTGGTCTGGTTCACCGGCCTGTCCGGTGCGGGCAAGTCGACCATCGCCAACCTGGTGGAGGTGAAGCTGGCGGCGCTGGGGCATCACACCTACCTGCTGGACGGTGACAACGTGCGCCACGGCTTGAACAAGGACCTGGGGTTCACCGATGCGGACCGGGTGGAGAACATCCGTCGCATCGGCGAGGTGGCCGCGCTGATGGTGGATGCCGGCCTGATCGTGCTGACCGCGTTCATCTCGCCGTTCCGCTCGGAACGCGGCCTGGCCCGCTCCCTGGTCGGCGAGGGCGAGTTCATAGAGACCTTCGTGGAGACCCCGCTGAGTCTTGCCGAGGAGCGGGACCCCAAGGGCCTGTACAAGAAGGCCAGACGCGGCGAGCTGAAGAACTTCACCGGCATCGATTCGCCGTACGAGGCGCCCGAGGCACCCGAGATCCTGGTGGACACCTCGGCCATGAGTGCCGATCAGGCGGCCGAACGCGTGGTGACGGAGTTGCGCAAGGCCGGCATGCTCGAGGCGCCCGAGGCGGACTGACCCCCGCCCGACGTCAGTCGCGCGGCCGGGGCTTTCGCTCGGCCGCGCGACCCTCGTCGTCGTACCAGGTCTTCATCATCCGCTTGCTGGACAAGGCGCCGGGGATGAAGACCGTGGCGGCCTGACGCGCCATGCCCAGCGGTCCGTACCAGTCGAGCTTGCGGGTGGAAGTGCGTACCGGCGCCACGTCGAGGATCTCGAAGCGCATGCCGTTGGCACGCCCCCAGCGCTTGAGCGCCCGCGACAGGTAGATCTCCTCACCGGCGTACACGCGGGTCGAGAATCCGCCCACCGAGTCGAAGGCATCGCGTCGGCACCACACGCAGCAGCCGGCCGCGTAGTTCGCCGTCCGGCTGACACGGTTCCAGAAGCTCAGCCCGGCCGCGGCCCCTCCGGACACCGGCCGGTCGGCGGCGATGGTGGAGCCCCCGCCGACGACGCGTCCACCGCCCAGACGCTCCAGGATGGTCCGAAGCAGGATCGGCTCGATCGTGGTGTCGGCATCGATGAACACCAGCGCCTGCCCGCTCGCCTCTGCAGCGCCGGCGTTGCGCGCCCGGGCGATCTGGTTGATCGGCTCGAACACCACGCGGGCACCGGCGGCCTGCGCCACCGAGGCGGTATCGTCGGTGGAGTTGTTGTCCACCACGATGAGCTCGCCCCGATGGAGCGCACCCTCGTCCACCGCGCGCATGGCCTCGCCCAGCCTGCCCAGCGTCGCGCCGAGCAGGGTCTCCTCGTTCCAGGCGGGCACGATGATCGAATAGTCCATGAGCGCACCCTGCCCGATCGATGCGTGCGCGTCGCCGGATGCGCACGGGTTTACAAGCGGGACGACAGGATCAGGTCACGCCGTGGGCGTGTGCCGATGATCCTCGGCCACCATGGCCGCGATGGTGGCATCCATGGCGACGTGCCCGATCACCTCGCCGTTCACACCGGTGACGTTGGCGATGCTCGCGCCTTCACCGGACATCACGCGTGCCGCGGACTCCAGGTGCATGCCCTGCGACACCTGGGCGCCGGCCGCGGCGCTGGAGCCGGGCTGCATGACGCTCTCCACCAGGATCACCCGTCCGCGGTTCACCTCTCGGACGAAGTTCTGGATGTACTCGTCGGCAGGGTCCAGCACGATCTCCTGGCCGGTGCCTTCCTGGATGACTTCGCCGTCGCGCAGGATCGCGACGCGGTCCCCCAGGCGCAGCGCCTCGTCCAGGTCGTGGGTGATGAACACGATGGTCTTCTTCAGCTCCTTCTGCAGATCGAGCAGCACGCTCTGCATGTCGGTGCGGATCAGCGGGTCGAGCGCCGAGAAGGCCTCGTCCATCAACAGCAACGGCGCATCGTTGGTCAGCGCACGGGCCAGCCCGACGCGCTGCTGCATGCCGCCGGACAGCTGGTTCGGGTAGTTGTCGGCGAAGCCGTCCAGGCCCACCCGCTCGATCCAGCGGTGCGCCGCCTTCTCGCGCGTGCCCTTGTCGATGCCCTGCAGTTCCAGGCCGTAGACCACGTTGTCGATGACCGTGCGGTGCGGCAGCAACGCGAACTTCTGGAACACCATGGCGGTGCGATGACGACGAAAGTCGCGCAGGGCGCGAGCGTTCATCGCGCACACGTCGTCGCCACCGACCAGCACCTCGCCCACGGTGGGGTCGATCAGCCGGTTGATGTGCCGGATCAGCGTGGACTTGCCCGAGCCGGACAGGCCCATCACCACCTGGATGGAGCCTGCCGCCATCGACAGGTTGATGTCCTTCAGGCCCAGCACGTGACCGTGCCGCTCCTGCAGTTCCTGCTTGGACATGCCGTCCCTGACGGCCTGGACGTGCGCCTGCCCGCGCGGTCCGAAGATCTTGTACAGGCCGCGGATGTCGATATCGACTCCGCCGGTCGCATCAGTTGCCATGAACCACCTCGGAGTGCGATTGCAGTCGCTTGCCGTACGCCTGGCTGACCCGATCGAAGATGATCGCGATGCCGACGATGGCCAGGCCGTTGAACGCACCCAGCGCGAAGTACTGGTTGTTGATCGCCTGCAGCACCGGCTGGCCCAGCCCCGGCACGCCGATCATCGAGGCGATCACCACCAGCGCCAGCGCCATCATGATCGTCTGGTTGATGCCGGCCATGATGGTCGGCATGGCCAGCGGGATCTGCACGTTCCTCAGGCGTTGCCAGCCGGACGAGCCGAACGCGTCCGCCGCCTCCAGCACCTCCTTGTCGACCAGCCGGATACCGAGGTTGGTCAACCGGATGATCGGCGGAATGGCGTAGATCACCACCGCCAGCAGCCCCGGCACCTTGCCGATGCCCAGCAGCATGACCACCGGAATCAGGTACACGAAACCGGGCATCGTCTGCATGATGTCCAGCACCGGCGTGACCAGCCGCTGCACGAAGTCGGACTTGGCCATCAGGATGCCGATCGGGATGCCGAGCACGATCGAGACGAAGGTGCTCACCAGCATCAGCGAGATGGTGCGCATGGTGTCCTCCCACATGTCGAAATAGCCGATCGCCAGCATCGTGAACAGGGTGAGCAACGTGATCTTCACGCTGCGGCTGCCCAGCCAGGCAATCGCGACGATGGCGGTCAGGATGATCGGCCAGGGCGTGTCCAGCAGCAGCTTCTCCGACCAGACCAGCATCGTCTTCAGCGGCTCGAACAGCGCCTCGATGGTCTGGCCGTGTTCGCGCGTCCACGCGCGAAAGCCGCCATCGATCGCTCTCTTCAAGGCTCGCAGGGTGGAGCCATCCATCGCGGGGAATTCATCGAACCAGCTCATCACGCATGTCCTCGATCAGATCGTTGGGGAAGGGCACCGCCCGACGGGCGTGCCGCGTTTCAGTTCCGCACACATGAAAAAGGGCGACCGAGGCCGCCCTTCACTACGTTCCGCTCCTGACCGATGCGAGCGATCGATACAAGATCCGCTCGCAGGGGCGCATCGTCCGGATCAGAGCGCGGCCCTGATCTTCTCGGCCACCTCGGGCTCCACCCAGGCGCTCCACACGTCCTCGTTGTTCTCGAGGAAGTAGTAGGCGGTCTCCTCGCCTGTCGCCTGGTTCTCGTCCTTCCAGGCCAGCAGCGTGTTGACCGTGTCGTTGTCCCACTGACGCTTGCCGACGTAGTCCATCGCCACCGATGCCTTCTCGGCGAAATCGTCGGTCACCACGCTGAACACGTCGCTTCGCGGCCAGCCGTTCGGCTTCGGATCGGCGCAATCGGCGATGACGGTGCAGCTGTCCCAGTGCTCCCGGTCGTTGCCGGGCATGTCCAGCTTCACCATCTCGTAGCGCCCGAGCAGCGCAGTCGGGGCCCAGTAGTAGCCGATCCAGCCCTCCTCCTGCTCGTAGGCCTTGGCGATCGAACCGTCGAGGCCCGCCGACGAGCCGACGTCGATCAGCTCGAAGCCCTTGCCCTCGGCACCGTAGGCGGCGTAGAGGTTGTTGGTGATGATCTGGCAGGCCCAGCCGGACGGACAGGTGTGCACGCCGCCGACGCTGTCGTCCTCGGGCGCCGGGAACAGGTCGGGCCGGGCGAGCGCATCCTCGATGGTCTTGATGTCCGGATTCGCATCGACGATGTACTTGGGCACCCACCAGCCCTCGACGCCACCGTCGGACAGCACCTCGGCGGCGATGATCAGCTCGCCTTCGGCGACCGCCGCGTCCAGCGGCTCCTTGACGGCATTGACCCACAGTTCGGGAGCCAGGTCCGGCTCGCCCTTCTCGCTCATGGAGGTGAACGTGGGCATGGTGTCGCCACCGACCAGCGTGGTGTTGCAGCCGTACCCTTCGGACAGGATCAGGTTGTCGATCTCGGCGACGACCTCGGCCGATGCCCAGTTCATGCGTGCGATGGAGACATCGCCGCATTCGTCGGCGGCCAGGACGGGCTGGGCCACCTGCACGCTCAGTCCGGTGACGCCCAGCGCGGCGAGTGAAAGCGCGCGTGCAACGGGTGTTCGCAAGAATCTCATCGGGGTTCCTCTTCGACGGTTAAGACGGAATCTGGGACGGAATCGCGGAGCGCGGCATCGACCCATTGTCGTCGACACCGCACCTCACATCGCCACAACCCTATCAGAACGGTTACCCGAATCGCGACAAAGAGCCGAGATTCGGGCACCGCGCCACAGTCTTTTACGAATCGAATCAGTCAGTTGGAAAAGCCGGGCAAATCAGTAGCGGTAGTGTTCCGGCTTGTACGGTCCGGCCACGTCCAGGCCCAGGTAGTCGCTCTGCTCCGGGCTCAGTTCGGTCAACTTCGCGCCGATCTTCTGCAGGTGCAGGCGGGCGACCTTCTCGTCCAGCGCCTTTGGCAGCACGTGCACGTCCACCGAATACCGCTCGCTGCGCTCCCACAGTTCCAGTTGCGCCAGCACCTGGTTGGTGAAGGATGCGCTCATGACGAAGCTGGGGTGACCGGTGCCGCAGCCCAGGTTCACCAGCCGCCCTTCGGCCAGGAGCGTGATGCGCTTGCCGTCCGGGAAGATCACCTGGTCCACCTGCGGCTTCACGTTCTCCCAGGTGTACTGACGCAGCCCGGCGACATCGATCTCGTTGTCGAAGTGGCCGATGTTGCACACGATCGTCTCGTTCTTCATCGCCTCCATGTGATCGTGGGTCACCACGTTCACGTTGCCCGAAGCGGTGACCACGATGTCCACCTGGTCGGCGACCTCGTCCATGCGCACCACGCGAAAGCCCTCCATCGCGGCCTGCAGCGCATTGATCGGATCGACCTCGGTGACCCAGACGGTGGCGCCCATGCCGCGAAACGCCTGCGCACAGCCCTTGCCGACGTCACCGTAGCCGAGCACCACGGCGATCTTGCCGGCCACCATCACGTCGGTGGCGCGCTTGATGCCGTCCAGCAAGGATTCGCGACACCCGTACAGGTTGTCGAACTTGGACTTGGTGACCGAATCGTTGACGTTGATCGCCGGCACCTTGAGCGTGCCCTTCTTCGCCATCTCGACCAGACGATGCACGCCGGTGGTGGTTTCCTCGGACAACCCCTTCACGCCTTCCATCAGCTCGGGATAGTCGTTGTGCATCATCACCGTCAGGTCCCCGCCATCGTCCAGGATCAGGTTCGGCACCCAGCCGCCCGGCCCCTTGATGGTCTGGTGGATGCACCACTCGCCCTCGTCCTCGGTCTCGCCCTTCCAGGCGAACACCGGGATGCCGGCCGCCGCGATCGCCGCCGCGGCGTGGTCCTGGGTGGAGAAGATGTTGCAGCTGGACCAGCGCAGTTCGGCCCCCAGGGCAGCCAGCGTCTCGATCAACACCGCGGTCTGGATGGTCATGTGCAGGCATCCGGCGATGCGCGCGCCCTTCAACGGTTGCGAGCCTGCGAACTCCTCGCGCAGGGCCATCAGACCGGGCATCTCGTGCTCGGCCATGCGGATCTCCTTGCGACCGTAGTCGGCCAGGGAGATGTCGGCGACCTTGTAGTCGCCCTGGATCGTGTCTGCTGCAGCACTCATGGGGATGTCACTCGAGGTCTATCTTGCATTTTCAATGGCGGCATGAAGAACGGCGACCGGTGGCCGGTCCGTCGCTCAGGCGATGCCGGCGGCCTGTTTCAGGGCATCGACCCGGTCGGTCTTCTCCCAGGTGAAGTCGTCGAGCTCGCGACCGAAATGACCGTAGGCGGCGCTCGCCTGGTAGATCGGCCGGATCAGGTCGAGCATGTTCACGATGCCGTAGGGCCTGAGGTCGAACACGTCGGCCACGATGTCCTCGATGCGCCGGTCATCGATGGTGCCGGTGCCGAAGGTCTCTACGCTGATCGAGGTGGGCCGGGCCACGCCGATCGCATAGCTGACCTGGATTTCACAACGCGCCGCCAGCCCGGCCGCGACGATGTTCTTGGCCACGTAACGCCCGGCGTAGGCGGCCGAGCGATCGACCTTGGACGGATCCTTGCCCGAGAACGCGCCACCGCCGTGACGGGCCATGCCGCCGTAGGTGTCGACGATGATCTTGCGGCCGGTCAGGCCGCAATCGCCGACCGGGCCGCCGATCACGAAGTTGCCGGTCGGATTGATGTGGATGTTCTCGCTCGGACAGGACTCCAGCCAGCCGGCCGGCAGCACCGGCTTCATGATGTTCTCCATGACCGCCTCGCGCAGGTCGGACAGGCTGATGCCCGGATCGTGCTGGGTGGACAGCACCACCGCATCCAGCCCGACCGGCTTGCCGTCCCGATAGCGCAGCGTGACCTGGCTCTTCGCGTCCGGGCGCAGCCATGGCAGGCTGCCGCTCTTGCGCTGGGCCGCCTGCTGTTCCACCAGGCTGTGGGCGTAGCGGATCGGTGCCGGCATCAGCACCTCGGTCTCGTCGGTGGCGTAACCGAACATCAGGCCCTGGTCGCCGGCACCCTGATCCTCGGCGACGGATCGATCGACCCCCTGCGCGATGTCCGGAGACTGCTTGCCGATGCCGTTGAGCACCGCACAGGTGTCCGCATCGAACCCGACGTCCGAGCTGTCGTAGCCGATGTCCTTGACGGTGCGGCGCACCAGATCCTCCAGGTCCACGTAGGCGCTGGTGCTGATCTCGCCTGCGACGATCACCAGCCCGGTCTTGATCAAGGTCTCGCAGGCCACCCGCGCGGCCGGATCCTGCGCCAGGATCGCATCCAGCACGGCATCCGAGATCTGGTCCGCCATCTTGTCCGGATGCCCTTCCGAAACCGATTCGGACGTGAAGATGTAGTCCTGTGCCATGTCGCTCGCGCTCATCGAAGACGGTCAGTGTACACCGGACACATAAGCACATAAGCACATAAGGATGTCCTTATATGATGACCGGACCCGTGGAGACGGTTCAGCCGTCGCCGTGCGTGCGCAGGACCTCGAACAGGGTCTGGGCACGCGCCCAGTCCTCGGGCGTATCGATGTCCTGGACACGGTGACGTGGAATGATGATGGGCGCTGTCGCGGGGCCCATGACCGGTATGCCCTGCAGCCAGGCCTCGGTGCGGCCCCAGTAGAACTGGCCGGCATCGTGATAGGCCTCGACCAGGTCCTGACTGCGCGTCAGCGCATGCTCCGGGGCGAACATCGCCAGGCGCCCCGCCTCGTTCAGGTGCACCGCGCGCTGGATGGGAAACGCGAAGCTGGTGACCGGAAAGGCGTAGTCCGCCCGGCTCCGCTCCAGCTGGAGGGCGCCGGCGCGCAGGTCCGCCACCCGGATGAACGGGGCCGTGGCGTAGAGGCAGCAGGCGCTGCTCGGACGCAGCTCGTTGGCCAGGGCCCATTCGATCGCATGCGCCACCACCGGCACGGTCGGGGTGTGATCGTCGGACAGGACGGCCGGGCGCATGAACGGCACTTCGGCACCGAGCGTGCGGGCCAGTGCCGCGATCCGCTCGTCGTCGGTGCTCACGAGGATGCGCTCGAACAGTCCGGATTCACGCGCCGCCTCGATCGACCAGGCGATCATCGGCTTGCCGGCGAAGGGCTTGATGTTCTTGCCCGGGATGCGTTTCGACCCCCCGCGCGCCGGAATGACGGCCAGTCTCACCTGAACGCTCCGGTTCGAAAGTCGGGTGGCCCGCCCTGGTCGGCCTGCACGTCACGGGCGTAGTACAGCAGATCGGTCGGCAAGCCCTCCAGCAGGTAGTGAGCCGGGCGGCGCCCGTCGCGCCGCATGCCGCAGCGCTCCATGATCCGCACCATGGCCCCGTTCGGTGCCAGACAGCCGCCGGTGATCTTGCGCAGATCGGGCCGGGTGCAGAGATGGTCCAGCACCGTCTGCCAGGCCAGGCGTCCAAGCCCCCTGCCGCGCGCCTTGCGCGCCCCGATCAGGATGCCGATGTCGCACAGCCGGTTGTGCACATCGTGGGTGGCGGTGATGTTGCCGACGTGACCGCCCGCCTCGTCCTGCTCGATCGCCCACAGCTGATTCGGGCCCGCATCGAAAGAGCGGACGAACGCACGGCAGGTGTCCGGCGTGTGCGCGTGGTGGCGTTGCTCGGAGTAGCGCACCACCGCCGGATCGTTCAGCCAGCCGACATAGGCCTGACTCAGGTGATCGTGACGAAACGGGACCAGGCGCAGCGAGCCGGCGTGAAGTTCGGGCACGCTCGCCATCACAGGCAGGCTCGCCGTGCCCAGACCTTCTCGATGGCGCGGACGACATCGTCGATATCGCCGAACTGCATGCTCGGCACCATGAACTCGTGCGTGATCAAGCGGTTCGAATGCAGCTCCTCCACCACCGGGCACAGCCCG
>Ga0209303_1000659_pt1 | contig 25463 bp, 22 predicted proteins | sample SidtaG_3_FD_187449 | JGI IMG/M metagenome (GOLD analysis project Ga0209303, IMG submission 187449) | Marine algal microbial communities from Sidmouth, United Kingdom - Sidmouth_Asex1 metaG (SPAdes) (version 2) | ecosystem: Host-associated > Algae > Red algae > Unclassified | place: Sidmouth... | reverse complement strand
GACGGTACTGGTTCGATGATGCTGTCTTCAGTAGCGAGGAGTTCGAGGCCCGCTTCCAGAGGGCAAGAAAGAATCTCGGGAAGCGCTACACGCCCGAGTCGCACATCGACCTGGACCTCGGTGTCGTTCTTCAGATGTTCTGTCGCGATGAAGTGCTGTGGGAGAAGCTCGGGCAACTTGCACAGGGTCTTGAGCGGCGTGCCGCGTTCGCGATGCGCCAACCCTGCCTCTGTGATCTGTCATACGACGCACTCACCACGGCTGTCGGAGCCATGGTCGCGTCCGTGCGCGTGTTCGCGGTCGAACGGTCCGTCGTGGCGCCCTTCCCTCTCGAGCGGTGGAGTCAGCTCGCCAAGCGTGTGGATGCCGAACTGGACGTGCTGAAGGCGCAGCACACGATCGACCCAGGAACGCGGAATCCGCGTTTCGAGGAGTTCGCGGCGGCGCTGGTTCTGTTCCACGTCGAACTTGCATCGCCGAGCTGGGAGAAAGCGTCGAGCCGTGCCGCGATCGTTGTCGGTCCCGGCGGGATCGGCAAGTCCCATCTCGTTGCGAATCTCGCTCGAGAACGCCTAGATCGACATCTTCCTACCGTGCTGATTCTCGGCGATAGCCTGCCCTCGATCGGCGATCCATGGCGCGCTATCCTCGAGATGCTCGATATCCCAGCGTGCGAGAACGTTGACGAGATGCTCGGCGCTCTGGATACCGCGGCGGAGACGCGCGACGGAACGGCCCTGGTCATCGTCGACGCGATCAACGAGGGCGTGGCGGCTACCACCTGGCGTGGGCGGTTGGCGGGGTTCCTGAGTGACGCGGCGCGATTCGAGCACGTGCGGGTCTTGCTGACCTGCAAGGACACCTACCTGCCGATGCTCCTGACCGACGTCAGTTCCAGTGACGGGCTCGCACGTATCGAGCACGAAGGGTTCGCGCAGAACGGGTACGCGGCTGCCAGTGACTACCTTCGCCGGCGCGGATTCCGCATGCAGTCGACACCGTTTCCGGCCCCGGAATGCGCCAACCCGTTGTTCCTCTCGACCTGTTGTGATGTCGCCGAGAGTATGGGCGAGCGGGTGCTCCCGGACGGGTCGACCGGGATCCGGGCGCTGTTCGACCACTACCATCGGGCGGTCACCAGCCAGATCACGGACCGCCTCGGTCTCGATGCCGATCTTCTCCTTGTCGAGGACGGTCTGAATCGCTTCACCGATGCGGTTGCCGACACACCGGACCAGCGACTCGACTACCCGATCGCGTATCGCCTCTTCGAGGAGGTGCATTCCTCCGGGGGGCTTGCCGAACGCTCGCTGTTGCGACAACTGGTGCTCGAGGGTGTGCTCACCGTCGAGACGGTAGAGACGCCGGGCGCGGAGCCTGTACATCGCCGCGTGCGCTTCACGTTCGAACGCGTAGCCGAACACCGGCGAGCGGAGAGGTTGCTGGAAGATCATGTCCAGGGCGATGACGTTCGCGCAGCGTTCGCCCCGGGCTCGACGCTGCACGAGCTGATCATCGGTCCCGACCGATGGGACATGCACGGCGTGATCGAGGCGATGGCGACACGGCTCGCCGAACGATGGCAGGTCGAACTGCCTGATCTGGGACCACCCGCAGAGTCGGACGCCGGTATGGTCTGGCGCCATGCTGTGGCACCGCCTTTCGCCAGTAGTCTGCGCACTCGCGCTCGCAGCGCGCTAAGTGAGCGGACCTGGATTCTTGCCTCGCAGCTGCTGCCGGCGGACAACTACGAAGAAGCGCTGCTCGCACTTTGCACCGAGCCGGGCAACATGCGGAACATCGAGTACATTGATCGTCGGCTGACGAGCCTCTCGATGCCGGAGCGTGATTCGCTGTGGGCGGTACGCCTGGCCACACAGCCCGGCTTGCGCGAGACGGCGCAGGAGCTCGTCGACTGGGCACTGAGCCTCGGGATCGAGCAGCTACGCCACGACGACGAGCCCGACAGCGAGCGTGTGCGCCTGACGACGTTGGCACTCACATGGTTTCTCGACACCTCGGTTCGACGCCTCCGCGATCGTGCAACGAAGGCACTCGCCGCCCTTCTGGCGCGGCGCCTGAGACTGGCCGCCGAGCTCGTACGACGCTTCGCGTCTGTTCCTGCCCCTTACGCTTGGGAGCGCCTGCTGGCGGCCGTGTATGGCGCGGTCCTGCAGGATCGGGATCGCGACGGGCTGCCCGATCTCTGTCACGCCGTTCACAATGCCGTCTACCGTGACGGTGCGCCGCGACCGGGACTCCTTGTACACGACCACGCCAGTTCGCTGCTTCTCCGAGCCAGTCACGTGGGGTGCCTACCGGCTGAAATCGATAGAACGACGCTGCTCGACGGGTTCCCCCCGGCACAGGTGGAGAGAGTGCCGGAGGAGCTGATCGCCGACTACACCGGTGCGACAAGCAGCGACAGAAGACCCGACATCATCGCCTGGTCGACAGGGGCTAACGGGGACTTCGGTCGGAAGATCATCAGCTATCAAATTGGCCCCTGGAGCGCCACGTCGCTGATGCGGAGCGATCAACCGGAATCGGTGCGCGAACGCTATCTCGACTGGTTGACGCGATTCGAGGCGAGCGCTACCGAGTCGCAACGAAACGCGTTCGCTACGGCGACGGGTGCGGCCAGAGCGCGGGAGCATCGAGGCCGGCGGGGCGAACTAACGCGCGACGAACCGCTCCACGAGGCGATCACTACCTTTCGCGAAACACTCGATGGCCCCGCGCGGGACGAGTTCGATACCGAGGCGGCGGAAGCGGTTCGCCACTGGCCGACGAAGCCGTCCGAAACGGTACCCCTGGTCTTCTTTGAATCGCTGGATGGTTCCCCGGATCAGGACGACGACGTCGGCGATCGTTCGCTCCCGCCGGATCTCAACGAGCTCTACCGCTCCGATTCCGCTGTTGCCTCTCGGCTCGATCGATTCGATCGTGCGTGGGGGCAACGGTTTGTCTGTCTCGAGGCCCATCGACTCGGCTGGACGGCCGAACGGTTCGACGGGCATGATCGGCACCTACGACGGGTTGATGGAGACAGCCACGGGTGCGAGCGCATCGGCAAGAAGTATCAGTGGCTTGCGCTCGACGCGCTTGGCGCGCTGCTGCGCGATGGATACCACTACTTGGGCCACTCATCACGACCGGACGTATCAACGCTCCCCGTTTTCGATCCGGCCGATGACGGTTGGCGAGACACCGATCCGTCGCTTCTACTCAGCTCCACAGGGTCCGATGCCTGGCGCAATTGGGAACGCACCTGGTGGGCACCATCGGAGGTGAAGCTGGAGCCGACTTGTGCGGCCGAGCGGGTCGAGTGGTTCGATGACGACGACGTTCGTCTCGCGTCGCCTTCACTGATTCAGGTCGTCGATCCGGAGGATCGGCGTAACTGGCTTGTACTTCAGCAGTCCTCGCGGTGGACAGGCGAGGATGCCGCAGCGGAGGGGTCGGAGTCGCTCGCAAGAGAGATCTCCTGCGCCGTCAAGTGCCTCGTGGTGGCTTCGGAGAACGTGGCGCAGCTCGTCCGACGATATCGGAACGAGGGCCTGACGCTGGGATCCGGCGAATCCGACACGGAGTCGCTGTCCGATCGCTATCTCGGTGAGATCGACTGGCACCCGGCCGTCGTCTCGGCAGGCGACTGGCGGAAGGTGGGCGAACATGACCTGGGTGTTCGGGAAACGGCGTTGCGCTACACACGGGCAGCCGGCAGCTACGATCACGGAGTCGATCAGTCGGTCAGTTTGTGGGTGCCGGCTCCATGGCTCTGCAGCGAGCTTGCCCTCTCCTTGCGGGATGGCACCAGCGCCTGCTACACCGACGCAGAGCGCGTCGTGCAATGGCAGGATCCTTCAGCTCATCACGACGGACCCGATGCAGCTCTGGTCGGGCGGGAGCGATTCGTTGACTATTTCGTCCGGAGCGCAATGGAACCCGTCTGGATAGTCCAGGAGCACCAGACGATCTACAATACCGAAGGCGGCATGCCGAGCTTCCGAGCGGAGCGCAAGCGGACGACGATCTACCGTCTGTCCGACAGCGTGATCGTGAAGGTGGCGGACTGGGTTTCCGTCGAGGACGCGCGCTGACGGTGGTTGTCGAATCAATGTCCGCCCGAGTGTCTGCGATATATGCGCTACCTTTCTCGTCCGTCTGAAGGGGTGCACCGGCTGTTCGCGTCATCACGCACCGAGCGCCTGATCGAGCTCGGACCGGAGGGGTGCAACCCCGATGACGACATCGCCGACCGCGACGGTTGGCTGTGGATCACGCTCCGGGGCGCAGGCCGTGTTGCGCACTGCTCGCCAACGGGCGAGCTCCTCAGTGCCCATTTCTCCTCGGCGTCGCAAGTCTCCCGACCCGCGTTCGCGGGCGAACGACTTGAAACGCTGGTCGTCACCAACGCCGCTTTTGGACTCGACGGCTCCGCCGAGGAGCTTGCCTACTGCACACGACTTCACGTTCAGGGCTTGCAGGAGTACCGAGTTGAACTCGGAGCGCTGTAGTCGAATGCAGCCGACTTCGCGTATCTTGGAGACATCTCGGTCTAGTCGAGCCTCGAACTCGCTACAGGAGCACTGACACATGGGCATCTATTTCGTGCTGCTCGGGTTCCTCGTTGTGCTCGGTATCGGTTGCTACCTGATAGCGTCCAAGCTCGGTCGTCCGGCGCCACTTGCCGAGGTCACGAACGACACAGACCCGGGTCTTCCTTCCGGTGCCGATCCTCGGACGCGGACTCCGAGTCGGTAGCCGATGTCTTCGGAACGCGCGGACCAGGGGAAATACACTTGAGGGTGAGCCCCTCCCGTTCGCAACGACACCCGCCCGGTCCCCGAAACATCTAGCCGCATGAGCCGGACGAACAAGCGGGTTCGACGACCGAGGTTCGTCTGGCCGGCATCGGCGTAGCTGAACCGACCCGGCTCCAGATCGGTGCCAGTGAGGCGGCGGAGCCGGCGGTGGAGAAACGTTAGGTCGACCAGGAGCCAGCGGTCGTCGAGGCGTATGCGACGGACGACTGACGAACGCGAAGTCCATAAGCTACTCTATCGTGTCCAGGGCAAGAGTATGCCGCTCCGTTCCGCCGTGAGGCCGTCGGGCTTGCAGTACTCTCGTCCCATTCGGGATGTCATCGGACAGTCAGCGCGTGCCTCGAAAAACGCTGTCGGCACAGCAGGTGAGCCGCGAGGCAACCTGGTGGGACAAGGACAACAAGGACTACGACGCCGTCGTCTTCGTCCACGGCATCCTCGGCGATCAGATCGGGACGTGGGGACACTTCCCGGCGCTGCTTCACGACGACCCCGATCTGCCCAAGCTCGCGATCTTGCACTGGGGGTACAAGAGCGCACTGGTGCCGGGCCGATACCACGATATCGCGCTCGAGTCGCAAGGGTTGACGAGCGATCTGAGGCTCCTGACCCACGAGGGCGAGGCGATACATCTCGTGGCTCACAGCATGGGCGGGCTGATCGCGCTCAGGTCCCTGACGCAGGCGGCCGCGAGCCGCCGCGCACGCGCCCATCCGATCGACTCGGTCTCGCTGGTGACGCTCTACGCGACGCCCCTTCAAGGCTCGGCGCTGGCCAAGTTGATCATGGGCCAGGTCAGCAAGCGACGCTGGCTCACCTTCGCCTCGCGCTTTCTCCCCCGACGGCAACTGGAGGATCTTCAGCCGATCGGCTTCGTCGACGAACTCCAGAGCGATATCCGGCAGTACCTGACCCCGGTCGATCTCGAGGCGGAGACATCCGAGACCAGGGTCACCGTTCAGGTGGTCGTGGGCAAGGACGACGATGCCGTGACAATCGACTCTGCCGAAGGCCCCTTCGATGGTGATCCCGAGACGCTGCTGCTCGAGGGTACGCACAGTACGGTAAAGCTGCCCGATCACCTGGAGGATGTACGCTACATCTCGTTGAAGCAAAACCTTGTCCGCAAGCTCTCGCACCGGTTGCACGGGTGGGCGAGAACCTGGCGGGACGGTGGCACCGCGACGGCCTCGCGGATGGCCGCCGTGCGCGTCGCCGAGCAGTACGAGAGTCAGCTCGGGGAGTGCTTCGAGCTCTGTTTCGGAGGACGCTACCTGACGGCGGCCGAGGAGGACGCCGTGTTCACCACCTTCCTCGATTTCGCCGCGGGCGACACCCACTCGCCGGCGGAGCTCATCACGATGACGGTGGCGGCGATGACCGTGCCCGACAGCGTCCTGCCAGCGCCCCCGACCGCGTGAGCGACGAGACGTATCAGCGCTGGCGTGCCGCCCCAGCGAGTCGCGGACACTTCGAGCCGTGGTACGACGAGGTCAACCCCGGTTTGTTGTTGCAGATCTACCGCATGACCGGCGGGAACCTGAGCCTCGCGGAGGATCTTCTCCACGACGTCGTGCTGCGCTTTTTGGAGCGAAACGATGTCGAGAAGTTGCCGAGCGACTCGGCGGCAAGGGCGTATCTGTTCACCGCCGCCCGCAACCGGTTTCGAGATCACCTTCGGCGAACCCGGACGGCCCCCGTGTCGGAGCCTGCCGATGTCGAGCCGGATCACACGACCCCTGCCGACTACCTGCTGCTCGAGGAGCGGATCGTCGAGCTGAACGCCGCGCTCTCGGCGCCGGAGCTCGAGACGTTGCAGCGGCTGATCGAGGGAAAGACGCTGTCGGAGATCGCCGACGAGGAGGGGCTGAGCTACAGCAACGCGGGCGTACGGGTTCACAGAATTCGACAGAGAATCAGGCAGATGATCGACTGATGTCGGAGAGCGTGTAAAGAACGGCGAGTTCGCGCGTTTACCGGAGAGAGAGGACGTCTTCGAGGGAGCACACCATGTCGTGGTACGAGCGGGTCGCGGGCGACCCCAGGGGTAGTCTGGAGCGCCTGGCCGAACGACAGGGTCTCACCGTCGAGCAGCTCCAGTCTCGACATCGACGAGTCGCCGGTGTGCTGGGTGGGGAGGGGGCGGCACTGCACCTCGGGGCTGACGACTGGCGACAGTTTCGGAACGCTCCGGAGCGGCTCTCCGAGCCGAAACGAGCGCATCTCGACGACTGCGCGTTCTGCCAGCGACTGGGGAACGCCTTCACCGGCGAGGCGGTCGCGGGGCGCACTCGACGCACCGCGGATGCGGCGGACGTGTGGAGCGCCGAGGGCCACGATCCGGTGCCCGTGATGGGCCTGATGACGCCCGGACGCGAATCGGCCGGGCCCGCTGCCGCCCTGAGCGCCCCCTCGCCGTGGCTCCAACCGATGATGGTTCTGCCGATGCTCGCGGTCGCCCTGGTGACGGCCCTGGTGACCGCCGGCGTGACGACCTCGTTCTCGCGGCCGACCGCTGCACCGGCTCCCGCGTTCGATACCACCGCCTTCCTCGCGGTCGACAGCGTGATGTTGCCCGAAGCCTCCCGACCGACAAGCCCGGTAGCGCTTCTCGCGGCGAGCGAACTGGAGAGCGGCTGGGAGGAGGCGGCGTGCGCCGCCAACACCTGGACGGTCAGCGAGGTCACCCAACAGTCGATGCAACTGACGTGGGAGAGTCAGTCGAACGAAGAGCTGCCCCAGGCGTGTCGGGCACACGGTGAAGACATCTCTGACGCCCTCGACGACATGGCCCGTCGCGCCGAGAGCTCGTCGTTGTCGGTCGGACAAAACGTCCTTGTCGTCAGCCCGGCGACCGCACGCTGAGGGCGGCCGGGGAAGAGCGGGTCGGTAGACGCGCTGCGGCGCGGCGGAGTGGGCTACCCCGGGACACCCGGAGGCACCATGTCTTGAACGAACGGCGTCGTGAGCTGACGGCTGAGACAGCTCGGGTCGAAGCCCGGGAAGGCGGAGGACGGCGCGGCGTCGGACAGCCAGGGTACTGAGGGAGCGTTCGGGTGGCGAAAGCGGAGCATGTCGCGTCCGACAGCGGCAGCTGGATCTGGAAGGACGATGGTGCGCGCGAGGACAACCTGATCGTCTTCGTGCACGGCTATACCGGCGATCCGGACGCCACGTGGGTCAAGTTCCCTCACCTGCTCCGCCAGATCGGCCAGGGTTTCGAGACGGGTTTCGAGGTGGCCTCGTTCGGCTACGACACACACCTTCTCACCAACCGCCAGAGCATCGAGGCGATCGCCCAGGTGCTGCTGTCGTTTCTCGACGCGCAGGCCGATGCCGCCCGCTCGGTATTCATCATCGCCCACAGTCTCGGTGGCATCGTCACTCGCCGGATGCTGATCGCGAGCTTCTCCGAGGCGCCCGATGCCGGTCTGTTCGCGAAGGTCCGTCAGGTGCATTTCATCGGCGTGCCTCACGAGGGTGCGGCCCGTGCACCCAAGGCCTTGGGCTGGGTGCGGCGGATCAACCCGCAGGCGGCGGACCTCCGCCGCGACAGCCCACCCCTCAAGGCGCTTCTCGGTGAATGGAACGATCTCGTGCGGCGGTGCGAGGAGGATGGCCTCGCCCTGCCGCGCCTCTTCAACTACGTCGGCAACCGCGACTCGTTGGCGCCCCTCGAGCAGGCTCTCGAACGCTTCGCCGAGCGCGAGCTGGTGCGCGTCGTCGAGGGCGATCACGTCGCCATCGCCAAGCCGCACTCGACCGAGAACGCGGTCTATCGGCTTGTACGGCGACACATCCTCACCGGTGCGGAGGCACCGGACGCGCCGACGCTCGATCGCGCGGCACGACAGATCGCCCTGGGGGATGCGACAGTCGATCAGCTCGCGCTCGTGCAGCGCGCACTTCAGCGTGGGGACCTCGAGCTCGGCGTCGCACCGCTCGATGACAAGGCGATGGGCACGGTGCCCGATGCCACGCCGGCGCTCGTTCGCGACGACCGCCAACGCGTCGTCGGCACGCTCAGCGCCGAGGCGGCCGCAGATTTCACGCAGGCCGTGTTCTACGGTCGCCCCGGAAGCCCGCCCCCGCCGCCGGCGTTGTTCATCGGGCGCGACGCCGACGTTCAAGCGGTCAAGGCACGCCTGGGCGTCGGCACGGATGACTCCGCCGATGGCGCGGGAGCCCGTGCGACGGTGCGCGGTTGGCCGGGAGTGGGAAAAACGACGCTGGCGATCACGCTCGCGCACGATCGGGACCTGCGGCGCGCGTTCCCGGACGGTGTGCTGTGGACGTCGCTCGGCCCCCACCCGGAGTTGCTCGCGGCGTTGGCCAACTGGGGCCGCGCCCTCGGTAACGATCAGTTCCTGAGCCTCGTCAGCGTCGACGACGCCGTCGCGCAGCTCCGCGCCTTGTTGCTCGACCGATGTCTGCTGCTGATCGTTGATGACGTCTGGCACGTCGAGCACGCCGAGACGTTCCGCCGCGCTGCCCCACCCAGCTGTCAGTTACTGTTCACCACCCGTGACCAGGGCGTCGCCCGGGCGATCGGCCCGACGCCCGACGCCGTCTACGCCTTGCCGGAGTTGACCGAGGATCACGCCCTCGCGCTCCTTGGGGCGCTCGCGCCGAAGGTGCTCGAAGAGCATCCGGACGAGTGCCACGCGCTGGTGCGTGATATCGAGTGCCTGCCACTCGCGCTGCACGTTGCCGGCGGCATGCTGGCCGCCGAGCAACAGCTCGGTCTGGGAATCGACACCCTGCTTCGGGAGATCCGTGAGGGGCGAACGCTACTCGCCCAGAAGGCGCCGGCCGACATGACCGATCTCGAGCGGCAGACCCTGCCGACGGTTGCTGTCCTGCTCGCGAGAAGCACCGACCGGCTTGACCCGACGACGCGCGTGCACTTCGCCTCGCTCGGCGCCTTCGCGTCCAAGCCGGCCACCTTCGATCAGGCGGCACTGCAGGCCGTCTGGGCGCTCGACGACGTTCGCCCCGTCGTGCGCGAGCTCCTCGGACGTGGCCTGCTCGAGGCGGTCGGCGGCGGTCGCTTCCAGCTCCACGCCCTGCTCGTCGCGCACGCCGCGTCGATGCTGGACGACTAGCCGTTGCCGGACGATCGGGAAATGGGCTCGGCCGGTGGCACGGGGTCTGCCCGTCGGGCGCGCGAGCGTCACGCCGCCCACTACGCGCAGACGCTGAAGGCCCTCGACGCGGCGTACCGCCAGCGCGGGGTTTCCGTCGCGACGACGCTGAGTGAATTTCAGGAGGCGCTGCCCAATATCCGCCGCGGTCAGAGGTGGGCGGCGGCCGCATGGCGCACCGATGACACCGCCGCCGTGCTCTGCAGTCGGTACGCGCTCTGGGGAGCGCATGTGCTCGAGGCCTGGCAGCCGCCCCGTGAGCGGCTCGTCTGGTTGCGCCAGGCGCTCCGGGCGGCCAGGTGCCGCGACGTGGAATCAGACATCGGTGAGCATCTCGGCAACCTCGGTGGCGTCTACCTGGATCTGGGTCGCTACGAGCGCGCGCGGGCGCTCTGCGAACGACACCTGACATGGGTGCGACGCCTCGGCGATCGGCGCGCCGAGTGTCATGCACTCAACAACCTGGGCGTTGTGCTGTCCCACCTCGACGCCCCGAACGAGGCGCTCGAGCGACTCCACGCCGCGCTCGCGTTGAGCGAAGGGATCGACGAGGAGCTCGGCATCGGGACCGCGCTCGGCAACCTCGGCGCGGCGTACCGGGAGACAGGCGACGTAGTGCAAGCACTCGCGTACGCGAGGCGTCACGCCGAGCACGTAGGGTGGGTGGGCGATCGGCGTGGCGAGGCGATCGCTCACCAGAATCTGGCCACTCTGGCCGATGAGCAGGACGGCGTCGACGAGGCGCTCGAGCACTACACGCGGGCGCTGGCGCTCGCCCGCGAGGTGTCCGATCGGCGGATCGAGGGGGCCGTGCTGGCCTCGCTCGCCCGGCACGCGCACCACGCGGGCGATTCCGTGCGTGCCCGACACTGTGCCGAGCACGCACTGGCCGCGGCGAGCGGCGCGAACGATCTCGACACGCTGGCTCACGCGCACGTGACGCTCGGTCATCTCGACACCGACGCGCAGCGCCGCGACGACGCCGACGGTCACTTTCGCGAAGCGCTCGCCTGTTACCGACGGCTGAGCGACGACGGCGGCGCGGTGGACTGCCTGACGAACCTTGGCAGTCTGCACCTGGCTGAAAGGCGCCTGGTACCGGCTCGCCGATGGTTGGACGACGCGCTGGCGGGCGCTCGCCGCCTCGATGACGCCCGAGCGCTGTTCGACGTCCTGGAGGCGTACGGCCGGCTCTGCACCCGCTGAGTGTGATCTCGCTGTTTGATGGCGCTTCGATCACGCTGTTCGATGGTCCGTCGCGCGCAACACGGACCGCCTGACTGACTGACCGCGGCGACCGATCAGAAGCTCTCGTCGTCGCCGAGGTCGAGTGTCAGCTGCGTCTCCACGTTCTCGAACCGCCACGGCTCATTCGGTAGCCGGTACCTCGTCCGCGACATCAGTCGCGAGCGATGGCTCTCGATCTCGATCGCGTATTCCCCGTCGACCGCGTCCGCCATCGCCCACAGCAGCTCCACCACCGCCAAGGCCGTCTCGCCCGACAACGGCGGGGCACCGCCGACGAACAGCGACCGTGCTCGTGCCTCTCGTGCCTCCTCCCAACCGTCTTCGACGTTCACCGACCTCGCTTCCCCCGGCGCGCACCGCGCGCCCCGAACACCTCCAGGTAGAACGCCTCGTCGAGCGTCTCGTGCTCCGCCGCCTCGGCCGCGGCGAGCAGCTCCGCCGCCGCCGACATCGCCACCCGGTGATTGCCCATCGCGTGCTCGGCGATCGTCCTCACCAGCTCCTCCGTCATCAGCGCCGGGTTCCCCGCCGCCCTCATCAGGTGCGTCAGCGTCTCCCCGATCGCCTTCGCATCCACCGGCTCGAACGGTAGCCGCACCCGGATGCGACTACCGAGCGGGAGCAGCTCCTCTCGCCCGAGCTTGGCAACCAACCGCGCATCGCCGGCGAGCACCACCGTCAGCAACGAGCGCGAGTCGTACCGATCGCTCGAGAGCAGCCGCAGCTCGTTGAGCACCGCCGCCGGCATCTCCTGCGCCTCGTCGATCAGCAGCACCTGACGGGCATGGGTGGTCTCGAGGTGCGCAACCCAGCGCTCCCGGAGCTTCTTGAACCCGCCCCAGCGGTTGTGCGAGCGGATCGCCACCCCGAACACGTCCCCCATCTCGCGGTAGAAGTCCCCGAGGTTGGAGGAGGCGTGCGTGAGGGTGCCGAGGCTGACGTCGCGCAGTCGCTCGAGGCGCTCGGCAAGGGCGCGCAGCGTGACGCTCTTGCCGCTCCCCGGCTCGCCGCTGATGAGGGCGAAGCCGCCGTCGGGCACCAGCTGCGTCTCCACGCGCCAGCAGAAGTGCTCGACGATCGGGGCGAGATGGATCGCCTCGGTCGGGATCCCCGGGGAGAACGGATCGAACTTGAGCGCATGCCGCGCCAGGGACTTCTTGTTCATTCTTTCTCTCCAGGGTGACGGGCGGTGTTCGGCGAGCGCGGACCGGGCGACGGGGTGAACCCCGGCGGCACCCCGGTGGCGACGAACTCGGCCACGAGCTTCTCCATCAACGGCGCGAGGGTGTTCGGCGACTCGGTGCCGCTCTGCGCGTTGGCGGCACTCGCAGCGACGTCAGTGGCAACACCGTACGTCTCACGCCGGCGGCGTCGCCCGTCGGCGTTCGCCTCGCGATCGAGCGGGTGAAGGGGCGCGATGGCGGCCCCCGTGTCCGGGTCGATGATCTCGACGTCGGCCAGGTTCCAGCGCGCCCAGGCGAGCGGTACGCGCGCGAGATGGCTGAAGCGCGCGGGGACCTCGAACCGCTTCCCGGCGAGGCTCAGCGTGCCGTCGCTCCGTCGCTGCCGACGCGTGCCTCGCTGACGGAACGCGCGCGCGAGCGCGCGCATGTCGGGCGCGTCGCGCCCGACGCTCGGGCTCGCGAGAAAGCGCGACAGCGGGGTGGCGGCGATCTCGCTGTGAACGCGCTTGTTGTACTCCCCCTCCACCCAGATGAACGTCAGGCGGTTGAGCTCCTCGAGGCTCATCGGGCCATGCGACTCGAGCATCGCGAGCAAGCGCCCCTCCACGTTCCCCCAGAAGCTCTCCTGCTTCCCATTCTGCGCCGGCGTCAGGGGCAGCGTCCTCTCGTGCACGATGCCGAGCGACTCGAGTCCGGCGGTGAACTCCGCGGAGATCATTGCCGATCCGTTGTCGCTCTTCTGTTGCCGTCGCCGTTATGTGGCCGCCCCGCCCGAGAAGGGCGCCGCGACGGGCGGTGGTCTCGATCGCGGCAACATAACGATCGTGGCGGACCCGGCAGACTTCTCCATTCCTCGACACGGATCGGAGATTGTCATGCTCGAGCACTACTACACCAAGCCCGCCACCCTTGATCGCATCCGCGCCTGCTGGCTCGGTGAGCAGATAGAGGCGCACGTCGGTCGGCTCCTGACACTGGGCTATACGCCCAAGGTCGTTTTTTTCAGAGTGCCGCTGCTGCGCCAGTTCGCCGAGTTCTCCTCACGTAACGGCGTTCAGATTGTCGCCAGGCTTCCGTCGCAAGTCAGTCCGTTCATCGCCGAGCGGATGGCTCGCTCGCCTTCGGAGACAACCCGCTCCGCCAAGCGGCTGCGGCAATGGGAGAACGAGACTCGCAGACCCATAGAGCAGTTCCTTGGCCAGATTCTCCCAGACTTTCTCCCCCGAGATCGCCTTCCGAAGTGCACGCGCGAGCCGTTCGAGGACACTGTCCCGGGCTTCTTCGGGTACCTGCGTGACGAACGCGGCCTGCGCCCGACGTCGATCTACGCCTACCGCCACGCGCTCTCGCTCTTCGAGGCCTACCTCACCCGATTCGAACTCGCAACGCTCGGTGAGCTCAGCGTGCCGGTCGTCAGCGGCTTCGTCACGACGCTCGCGGAGAAGCACGGAACAAGTTCGACGGCCCAGATCTGTAGCTCGATTCGCGTACTTCTTCGCTACGCACTCAGAGAGGGACTTCTGTCGCGCGATCTGGTCCCCGCGCTCGGTACGCCGCGGAGCTACCGTCTCTCAAAGGTGCCCCGCTCGATCTCCTGGGAGGATGTCCGGCGGATGCTCGACGTAGTCGATCGGCGATCGTCCGTCGGCAAGCGCGACTACGCGATCCTGGTGCTCCTGATCACCTACGGGCTGCGAGCACGCGAGATCGCCGCTCTCACGCTTGACGACATCGACTGGGAGCGCGATCGCCTGCTGGTGCCCGAACGCAAGTGCGGCCACTGCACGGCCTATCCGCTCTCCGGTGTCGTCGGCGAGGCGATCTGCATCTACCTCGAGCAGGCACGCCCCGAGACCGACAACCGCACCGTCTTCCAGCGCGCGCACGCCCCGGACGGTCCGATGACCTTTGGGTCTGTGAGCGATCGAGCCGCTCGCTACCTGCGCAAGGCCGGCATCGACGTCCGTCGTCCAGGCTCGCACACGTTGCGCCACACCTGCGTGCAACGGTTGATCGACGCGGACTTCTCGCTCAAGAGCGCCGGCGACTTCGTCGGGCACGGCTCGCCGCGATCGACCGAGATCTACACCAAGATCGATGTCGAGAACCTGCGCGAGGTCGCGCTCGGAGACGGGGAGTCGTTGCTGTGAGCGCGCCCTGGAGCGGGTTCTCGAGCGTGATCGGCGTGTCGGCCCAGAGCTACCTCGATCACAAGCGCGCCCTTGCCCGCAAGTTCCTCAACGAGGAGATGGGACTGCGTCTACTCGATCGGTTTCTCTTCGACGAGCAGGTGCACGAACTCGCAGCAATCGACTCGGCGTTGATCGCGCGCTTTCTCGCCTCTCGCGAGCGACGCCCGGCGCGCAGCTACAACCATCTGCTCGGCGTGATCCGCGGCTTCTTCGAGTGGCTCGTGCTGCAAGAGCAGTTGCTCGTCTCGCCGGTGCAGTTGCGGCCGCGGCGTGCCGGAACGATGCCGCGACCGTTTCTGTTCGAGCCGGCGCAGGTGGCCGATCTGCTCGAACGCGCGAAGGCCTTGCCCGACAACCCGAGAGCGGCCGGTCGCGGTCGCCGCTATCACCTGATGTTCGCGCTGATGTACGCCCTCGGGCTGCGTGTCGGCGAAGCCACCCGTTTGCGCCACGGCGACGTCGACCTTCAACGACGGGTGCTGTGGATCAACGACACGAAGTTCTCCAAGGACCGCCTGGTGCCGTTCGGTCCCGGTGTCGGACGGCATCTGGAGAACTACCTCGGGATCGCTGGCTCTCGCCAGGGCGGTTCGTCCACATCCGACACGCCCCTGTTCTCCTTCACCGGCGACCGGCCGGTCAGTCGCTGCTCCGTGGCGACAACCTTCCGCACCCTGGTGCGCGATCGCTACGAGATCGCCCCCGGCGTCGGCGCGCCGCGCCCGCACTGCCTGCGCCACTCCTTTGCGGTCGGTACATTGCTGCGCTGGTATCGCGCCGGGGTGGATCCGAACGAGCGCCTCGCCCGCCTCTCCACGTTCCTCGGTCACGTCGATCCGGCCTCCACGGCCTGGTACCTGACGATCACGAGCGAGTTGCTGGACGTGGCGAACGAGCGCTTCGAGCGCTACGCCCCGATCGGCTCCAGGGAGCCCGTCGCGTGAGCACGTCGGCGGAGCTCGGGCGAGTGCTGCATGCGTTCTTCGAGGACCATCTTCGGTGTCAGAGGGGGCTACGGCCTCTGACGATCGCGAGCTACAGCGACACGCTGAGACTCTTCCTCGGCTTCGTGGCCGGCGACAAGCGATGTCGGCTGACGCGTCTCGCGCTGGCGGACCTGACGAGCGATCGTGTGCTCGCGTTCCTCGACCATCTCGAGCGGGAGCGCGGCAACGCCGTCGCCAGCCGTAACCAGCGCCTGGCGGCCTTGCGCGGCTTCTTCGAGTACGTCGCCGTGTGCCGTCCGGAGCGGCTTCACGAGGCGCAGCGCGTTGCCGGTGTACCGGTCAAGCGCTGTCAGCCACCCCGCACTCGCTATCTCGAGCGCGACGAGGTCGAACGGCTGTTCGCCTCGCTGCCCGACGGCGGCGACGATCGGCTCGCGCTCCGCGATCGTGCCGTACTTCTGTTGCTCTACAATACCGGCGCCCGTGTCCAGGAAGTGGCCGAGCTGAAGGTGGCGAACCTGGAGCTGGGGGAGAAGCCACGTGTTCGTCTGCACGGCAAGGGGGACAAGTGGCGAGTCTGCCCGCTGTGGAAGGAGACCAAGGCGTTGCTCGGCGAGCTGATCGCCGATGACGCGCAGGGTAAGGACGCCGTCTTCGTCGGGCGCACCGGACGGGCGCTCACCCGGCACGGGCTGTACAAGATCGTACGCCGCCACACGGAGGCGATGCGGGGAGAAGGCGAGGCGATCTCGCCACACTCGTTCCGCCATACCGCCGCGGTGCATCTGCTCGAGTCCGGGGTGGAGGTCAACGTGATCCGCGCCTGGCTCGGTCACGTCAGCCTCGAGACCACGAACCGCTACGCGGAGATCTCGCTCGCGATGAAGGCCGAGGCGCTCGAGGTCTGCTCGCTCGAGAGCGTTGGCCCCGACACTTCCCGCGGCAACTCTCGATGGCGGGATGATCCGGGTCTGCTGAAGTGGCTGAAGTCGCTGTGATCGTTATGTTGCCGCGATCGAGGGCGCCGCCCTCCGCGGCGCCCTTCTCGGGCGGGGCGGCCACATAACGGCGACGGCAACAGAAGAGCGATTATGTTGCGCGCAACATAATCGCTCATGAGGGCGCGTGGAAGGCTGCGCCGCGCGAGCGCCTGGCAGAACCCGTGCACGAGCGACTCGGTGTCCTCGTTGCGGTACCACTGCAGGTGGCAGACGAGCCGCGAGTGATCGTCGATGACGCCGAGCAGTCGCGGCTTCAACCAGCGCCCGTTCGCCTCGAGCACCGGGCGCGAACCGTGGTGGAAGTCGAGGTGCCAGAGCCCGTTCACGTGCGCCGCCTCGTAGCTCCTCGTCTCGAGTCGTTCGTGCCGGTCGCGGGCCCGCTCGGCGCCGGCGCTCGCCCGCTTGGGCGTCGGTTGTCGCTCGAGCCCGTTGGCGCGCAGGAAGCGACGCACCGTGGAGTACGACGGCATCGGGCCGAGGGTCGCGTCGGCGTTGACGAGAACGCCGAGGTTGTCGTGATGAAGCTGCGCCGTCCAGCCGGGGTGCTCGCGGTGCTGGGCGCGCACGAGCTCGGTAATCGCCACCGGCAGAGCGCGTGCCCGGCCCTTGTCGAGGCGGACACGACGGCGAAGGGCGGCGACCGGATCGGTCGCCGTGCGCGCCAGGTAGTACCAGCGCTCGATCGTGGAGACGCCGAAGCGCACGGGCGTGCCGGAACCGGGGTGCGTCCACTCCCGGGCAGCCAGATCGTGCAGGGCCAACTGCAACTGCCGCCCCTCGGGTGGGGCGGCCAGCAGCGGCCCCACGATCGCAAAGCGCAGCCGTGCCTGAGCGTCCCGGTCGCTCGTCTTCTTCATCGCTCTTCTCCCTCTCCTCGTTGTCGAGTCGTGGAGGCTGCCCGGTGCGGGACGTTGGCGCTCAGGGCATCTTCTGCGTATCGAGGACGACCCTCGGGAAGTGCGAACAGGTGAGCGTGGAGAGCGGGCTACTCAGCGCGAGCACGGTACACAAGCGCTCGTGCAGGTCGCCCCCCTCGACGCGCGCGAGCAGGGCGAGCGGAAGCTCGGCAGAGATGACGGGCGGGATGAAAGACGCGGCGCACTCGCGCCACCACGCCGAGGACGGCAGCGTCCCGGTCCACCACGCTCGCCAGCGTGCGAGGGTGCGAAACGGGATGGCGGTGGTGGCGGCGAGCCGGCGCAGCGCGAGGGTGAGCGAGGGTCCGGAGCCTGCGACGTTGCCGAACACGATCAGGAGTGCGCCGAGATAGACCTTGCGCCCGAGAAAGCGCAACGAGGGTGGCGTGGTGCGACGACGGCAGTGGCGGCAGCAGAAGCTCTCTCGGGAGGTGTACGCGTCGCCAAGCACCTCGCGAGGCATCCCGCGCGGCTTCCTCGGGTAACGCGCCAGGTCTAGCGGCCCGGAGCAGTACGGACAGCCGAGACCGCGGACGTCAGCGGCGATGGCGCGGTCGATAGTCGAAAGAGTCGACCACAGACGGCTCGACGGGAACGGATTTTGCGACACCGGCGGTGCCCCCAACTGGCTTTGTCACCTTCGGGGGCGGCTTCCTCGCGCGGTGATCAAGCTGCGCGAGGGAGTTCTTTGACGAACATCACGTACCGTGATCAGCAGAGCGCCGTTCTCCCTCTGCAAGACTGCTCGTGCTCAGGGGAAGAGCCTGCACCAGAGGAGCGAGTCGAACACCAAGCCCGCCTTCATCATGGGCCACTCCGCCCAGGCCGTCTCGGTGCTCGCGAACGCCGGACGCTCCGTGCTCGCCGAGCCGCTCGCGGCGCAGATCCACGACGGCACCGTGTTCACCAACCGCGACAAGAGGACGCTCCTCGACAAGCTCCTGATCATGATCGAGGGGCTTGGCCTCGGGGGCCCTGTCTATCTCGTGGCAGACGCCTACTACGGCAACGGCAAGATCATCGAGGGGATGCTTCGTGGCGGTAGCCATCTCGTCTCTCTCGCGAAGTCCAACGTCGTGGCGTACCGCGAGCCTGCTTCGATGCGCGGGAAACACACCCGGGGCCGACCCAGGGTCTACGGCAAGAAAGCGAAGCTCGCGTCGCTGTTCGGCGACGCCCGGGAGTTCGAACCGATGAGCAGCCTCGTCTACGGCGAGGAGGACGTGACGATCCACGTGCGCTCGCTCGCACTTCTTTGCAAGCCTGCTGGTCGCTCGTGTGCTTCGCGCTCGTCGAGCATCCCCCGGCGCAAGCTGCGCGCCTTCCACGTGTTCCTGTTCGCTGGCGTGATCGCGCAGGGACTGATGCATTACCTCGCCGCCTGCCACACCGAGACGGTGTGGCGCGCCCACCGCTCGTGGCTGCGCACGATTCGCAACGGGGTCACGAACCGGTGTCCCACCTGCTTGACTTCGACGATACCGCCACCGGACCGGCGATGCAGGACCTGTGGAAGTTCCTGTCCGGCGAGCGCGACTACGCCGAGGCTCGGCTGGGCAACGTGCTGGACGGCTACCGCGAGTTCCGACGCTTCGACACCCGCGAGCTGGAGATGATCGAGCCGCTACGCACGTTGCGCCTGATCAACTACGCCGCCTGGATCGCCGAGCGCTGGGCGGATCCGGCGTTCAAGCGCGCCTGTCCCTACTTCGAGGGCGAGCGCTACTGGGTCGAGCACCTGCAGACGCTCCAGGAGCAGCGGGTGGCGCTGGACGAGCCGGCGTTGCGGGATTGAATCCGAGCTGGCGGGTCGATCGAAACGATCCGCAGGGCCCGATCGATATCCCGGATCGCCCCGACCTATCGCCCCAAGGGCTCATCGGGCATTGCCCTCCAACAGGTCGAGCAACGGTCGACAGTGGGTAGCGCCTTCGAGTCGGTTCATCCATCGCTCGAACGCCTCCCGCCGCTCATCGCCATCACCGGGCGCAGACGCCAGTCGCGCGCACAGGCCGAACTTGTCAGCCCGAGCGCGCTCGTCCAGTGGCAGCTCCGGATGCCCCCAGGCAAAGGGAATGTCCTGCTCGATCGCCTCGCCATCGTGCATCCGGATGATCAGCCGCTGCGGGTAGAAGGCGTTCGGGTCCGGGTGCGGCACCTCCGATGTCTCAACGCGCCGCGCCAACGCCTCGATCGCGACGTCACCCAGCACTTCGGGCCTGAAGGTGGTCGGGTCCATCCGTTCGGTCAGCAGCTCGGCGGCAGCGACGAACGGAATGCATAGCCGCGCGTAGTTCGGTGGCGGGTCGGTGATGGTCGGCCGCCCGGTCAAGCGGAAGCCGAGCGGCGGCAGCTCGACCCGCACGGTGTCGATCAACGAATCGATTCGGTCGGGCTGCCATCCACGCGCCAGCCGCAGCTGCCGCAGCGCATGCACGACCCCATGAGTCACCCGCCCGCTGGGAAAGGGCTTGTGCGACAAGCGGGTTACCTTCCAGGGATCGCCGATACGCTGCAACGCCTCGGGCAAGGCGTGTTCGTGCTCGAACACGGTGTAGAACCCGAATCGCCCGCCGAGCAGCTCGACCGGTGCGGTGATGCCGGCGCGGGCCATCGCATGCGCCTGCACCGCATTGCGTGCCGCGAACCCCATCTGCATGGCGAGCATCATCGAGCCCTCCTCGTGCGCCTGCATCGTGCCGCACATCTGTGAATAGCCGATGCCGAACGCATAGCGCATCTGCTCGCGCGGCAGCGGATCGAGACAGCACAACGCAGTCAACGCCGAGAACACGCCGGTGGTCGCGGGACGAAAGAAGAACATGCTGCTCTTCGCAGCATCGGCCAAGGTGCAGGACACCTCCAGCGCCAGCACGAACGCGCGAATCAATGCCTCGCCGCTGACCGTTCGACCGGTTTGCTCCAACTGCCAAGCCTTGACGAAAAGCGCCGACATGATCGGCGGCGTGGGCAGGATCACGCCTGGCTCGTAGACGCAGTCGTATTCCAGCGCATGGCATTGATAACCGTTGATCAGCGCGGCGGTCGGCGCACTGGCTCGTTGCCCGACATTCCAGATCGGCACACCCGAGGCCGGTCTTCCGTCCCAATCCTCGGCCACCCGGCACAGCTCGGGCAGCTTCGGCGCCAGTGCGCCCGCCAGGGCCACGCCGGCGGTGTCCTGCAGGAACACCTTCGCGGCCTCGATCGCCCCGGCCGGCAGCGCGTCGTGGCGAGTGCTTTCGATCAGGTCGAGCATGCGCTCCACGGGGTCATCGTGCGGGATCGAGCTCATGCGATCAGGCCTCGTCGTCCCGGTGGGAAGGGAAGTGCGCAGGCCGCTTTTGCAGAAATGCGTCGCGGCCTTCAAGAAAATCTGGAGACGCGAACAGCCGGGCGAATTCGTCGTTGGCCGCATCACGCGAGGCAGTGTCACGCTTCTCGACCGCCTGCAACGCGCGCTTGAGCGCGGCATTGGCCGACGCCGAGTTCGCACAGATCGCCGCCATGCGTTCAGCGAGCAGAGCGCTCAGCTGTGCGGCCGGCACCAGCTGATTGACAAGCCCGGCATCCAGTGCCCGATCGGCCGCCCAGGTCTGGCCGGTGAACAGCAACTCCGCCGCCGCCGACTGCCCCACCGCCGCGACGAGCCGGCGTACGTTGTCCTGGTGATACGACAGGCCCAGACGCGCCGGAGTAACGGCAAAGCGCGCAGCGTCGCTGCCGATCCGAAAGTCGCAGGCGAGCACCAGCGCCACGCCTCCGCCGACGCAGACGCCGTCGATCGCCGCGACAGTCGGCTGCGGACAACGTGCCAGCGCCTCGATGGCGCCCTGATTGTCGCCGTTCATCGCCGTCGTCGCCTCGGGTGTGGCGTAAGTGGCCTCGAATTCGGCGATATCGGCACCGGCCGAGAAACAGCCCGGTGCCGCGCTTTCGAGCGTGATCGCACGCAGCGAACGGTCGCCGGCCGCCTCGTCCACCAAGCGACGAAGCGTGCGCCACATCGCCCGGCTCATGGCGTTGCGCTTGTCGGGTCGATCGATCAGCAGACGACCCAGGGCACCGTCACGGTGCAGACGAACCGGTTCCACCGATCGCTCCTCCGACCCACGGCAAGTCGCTCGCTCGCGCGGTGATAAGATGTACGGACAAATGTCAGCATACGCGTCCTGCCATGGATTTTCAGATCTCACCGAAAGCCTACCCGTGGCCCGAGGATCGTCACCTGGCCCTGTCGATCGTGGTCAACGTGGAGGAAGGTGCGGAAGCCAACGTGCTGGACGGCGACAAGTACCCCGAGCCGGTGGATGAAATGGGCATCGCGTTGAAGCGCTCGGTGAGGAACCTGGGCAACGAATCCAACTACCGCTACGGCATCACGCGCGGCGCACCCCGCGTGATGCGGCTGCTGGAGCGCTACGACCTGCCGGCGACCTTCACCGCTTGCGCGCAGGCACTGGAACGTGCGCCGGCACTGACCGCCGAGATCCTGCGCCAGGGTGAGCACGAGGTCACCTCGCACGGCTATCGCTGGGCGCACCAGTTCCTGATGTCCCGGGACGACGAACGGGAGTACATCCGCAAGGCCACCGAGTCGATCGAACGCAGCACGGGCAGCCGCCCGCTGGGCTGGCTGTCACGCTACCTGACCACGCCGGACACCCGCCGGCTGCTGATCGAGGCAGGCTACCGCTACCACATGGATGATCTGAGCGACGACGAGCCATTCTGGGACGACGTGGACGGACAGCCGATCGTGGTGCTGCCCTACCAGGTCGACAACAACGACATGAAGCTGTGGTCGGACAAGGCTCATGCGCCGCAGGACTGGCTCGACTACGCCATCGCCAACCTGGAATGGTCGCTGCGCGAAGGGCTGGACGAGGTCAACGTCATGTCCATCGGTCTGCACCTGCGCATCATCGGTCGGCCCGGGCGCATCTGGGCGCTGGAGAAGTTCTTCGAGCACGTCGCCCGGGCGCGCGAGCGGGCGCACGGCCCGTGGGTCACCACGCGATTGAACATCGCGAACCATTTCGCCGCACAGCGCCCCTTCGGCGGCGTGTAGCGGGACGCGCCGATGTCCGACCTGTCGGGTAGCGACGACGGCCAACCGGAGCTGCGTTGGCAGGACTGGCTGAAGCCGGGGGACCGGCTGCTGTGCTCGCACATGACAGCCGAGCCGCTCGGCTTGCTCGCCTCGTTGGCCGATGCCGCCTCGCTGCCCGACGCATTGCAGATCGAGCTCGGCGTGCCGTTCTCGCTGCAGGCAGGGCAGCTCGACTCGGACGTGTCATTGCGGACCCTGGGCGGCATGGGATCGTCCGCCCGGCTCGCTCGCCGACGCCCGGTGACGATCGACCGTAGCGGCTACCGCGAGGCGGTCAACGCCTACGCCACGGGGCGCAGGCAGGCCGACATCGTGCTGGTCTCGCTGGCCTGCGCCGGCGATGGCACGCTGCACCTGGGTGCCTCGCACGGCGCGGCACTGGATGCGGCACGCCGGGCACGTCTCGTGATCGCCGAGATCAATCGCGCCGCGCCGGTACTGCACGGCGCACCGTGGCCACGCGACATCGCACTGACGACTCGACTACCGGTCGACTACGCCATCGCCACCGCCCGGACCCGCCCGGCCGGCGAGGTGGAGACGCGCATCGCGCAGCACCTGGCGGACCTCGTGCCGAACCGGGCCTGCCTGCAGGTCGGCATCGGTTCGTTACCCGCCGCGGTACTGGACGCGCTCGCCGGCCACCGCGGACTGGGCATTCACACCGGCATGCTGAGTGATGCGCTGTACGAGCTGGTGCGCTCCGGCGCAGCGGACAACGGCCACAAGCCCGATGGACTGCGCAACGCCGTTGTCGGTAGCGTGTACGGCAGCGCCACGCTGTACGAACGGGCGAACGACAACCCCGGTATCCGGTTGGCTCACCCCGAGGTGACGCATGGCTTGCTCACGCTGGCGAGCATCCCGGGCTTCACCGCGATCAACAGTGCCATCGAGGTCGATCTGCTCGGGCGGGTCAATGCCGAATCGGCCGCCTCGACGAACGGTGGCAGGCGCTACGTCGGGGGCGTAGGCGGATTGCGGGATCTCGTCATCGGCGCGGCCGCCAGCCGGGGCGGGCGATCGATCATCGCGCTGCCGGCCCGTACCGATGCGGGCGAAGAGGGTCGTGCTCGCATCGTGTCACGACTGCAGCACGAGATCACGCTCGACGAGACGCTTTCGGACACCGTGGTGACCGAACACGGGGTGGCCGAGTTGCGCGGACGAACGGTGTCGCAGCGCCAGGCTGCCATGCTGGCGATCGCGGCACCCGAGGATCGCGATCGACTGCGGCACGAGCTGGCGCGAACCGACGTCTGAGAACAGCGCCCGACAAGCCACCGCACGCGACAGCCTCAATCGGCAAGCAACGGTTCGATCTGGGCCGCCAGCGCAAGCAGCGCCTCGTCGCGCTGGTAGCGACCGATGAGCTGAAGACCGGCCGGCAGCTCGCCCGCGGCTGCGGGCAACGGCAGGCTCAAGGCCGGTGCGCCCATCACGTTGGCGATGGCGCTCAGGTCGGCGGTGTCCGCAGGTACCGGGTCCTGCATGCTGAACGCCAGGTGCGGCGAGGTCGGCAAGATCAGCGCATCGACGCCATCGCAGCTGGCCTGCAACCAGTCCCGTGACTGCGCCAGCAGCGCGAGGCTGCGCCCGATGTCGGCGGCGCGCTTGCCGGCGGCGAAGTCCAGCAGAGCGACCAGTTCCGCCGGCAACCGTTCGCGCTGCTCCGGGTAAACGCCCGACAGCACATTCAGCAGTTCCGCCTCGCACACCAGGAGCCCGGCGCGGCGCGTACGCGCGGCGTCGAACCCGTGGAAGTCCACGATCCGCATCCGGTAGCCTGCCGCCATCAGTCGGCGCCGGGCGTCGTCGAATGCTCGCTGCACCCCGACGCTCAGCGCCAGCGCGGCCGGCATGGCCAGCACGGTGTCGCCGGGCGCCTCGGCCTGCGCCGCCAGGCTCGCGGTCCCTCGCATCGATCGATACGCGAGCGCCACGTCCTCGAGCCGGCGACCGAGCACGCCGACGTGATCGAGCTGGCGGCTCAGCGGGACCACGCCGGCCACCGGCAGCACGCCCCAGGTCGGTTTGAACCCGACGATGCCGCAGAAGGCGGCCGGAATGCGCACCGAGCCCATGGTGTCGGTGCCCAGCGCTATGCCGCACAGCCCCGCCGCCACCGCGCTGGCCGAGCCACCGCTGGAGCCACCGGCGCTGTAGCCCGGCCGCAGCGGGTTGTGGCAATCGCCGAAATCGACGTTGTGCGTGGAGGCACCGAGTGCCATGGCGGCCATGTTCGTCTTGCCGCACGGCACCAGGCCGGCACGTCGCAAGCGCGCAACCGCGCAGGCGTCACGGCGGGCGGGCGTCGCGCCCAGCGCGCGCAGTCCGCAGGAACTCGGCTCGCCGGCCACGTCGATGTTGTCCTTGACCGCCACGCTGACGCCGGCCAGCGGCGTCGGCCCCACGGGCTCGGTGGTCGCCGCCGCGTCATCCTCGGCCCCTGGCTCGGCCCCTGGCTCGGCCCCTGGCTCGGCCCCTGGCTCGGACTCGGACTCGGACTCGGACTCGGGTGGCAAGCCGGGTACCGCACCCGCCGCGCCGATGAACGCGTTCAGCGATTCTGCCAGGCGTTGTCGTTCAGTACCCTCCAGCTCGCGCAGGACGCGGACATCGAGCGTGCCCGCCGCCACGCGACGCGCCTGCTCCGCCGCGCCGAGCCTCAGTACCGACCGGTCGACCATCAACCGCGCTCGTCGATCAACCGTATCGGCTTCTGGCGCACCTCGACACCGGTGAGCGCGGCTAGCGACTGTACGGCCACGAGTTCCACACCGACCTCGACCCCGAGCCGACGTTTCAGCTCGGACCCGTAGCGCTCGCGTAGCGCATCGGTCGCCGGATCGCTGCACTCGATGCGCACGGTCATCTGCTCGCGCCCA
>Ga0209303_1000654_pt1 | contig 25528 bp, 35 predicted proteins | sample SidtaG_3_FD_187449 | JGI IMG/M metagenome (GOLD analysis project Ga0209303, IMG submission 187449) | Marine algal microbial communities from Sidmouth, United Kingdom - Sidmouth_Asex1 metaG (SPAdes) (version 2) | ecosystem: Host-associated > Algae > Red algae > Unclassified | place: Sidmouth... | reverse complement strand
CCCGGACCTCGAGTCCCATAGCGGGTGTCGCGCGAGCGGCTGAGACGGCCGTTACTTCCCTCCTTCTGAGGTAACCCCCTAGATTGTGGTACTACAGATACTGTGCCACACCCCTTGCAAGATGGTCTAGACCAACGCAAGCCACCACCGGCAACTGCCGATAAGTATGTGGTTGACAAACTCCTAGGCTTTCGCTCGACGGGTGACAGCTATAGCGCTAAGGTGCGCTGGTTCGACTACGGGTCGAAGGACGACACCTGCGAAGCTCTGAAAAACCTCTCACGCATTATGGTGGGGCGCATTCCTCGACAGAAGAAGAAACATATACCGAAGTACGAGAGGCAAACGCCAACACGGCAAAGTCGCCGACAAGCCGGGCTCACAACCGTCGGCAACATCGTCATGGAATCCACGTGGATACCCACTATCCAACATTTCCATGTTACCAGTGACGGAGGTATCCATGCCAATGTGTCGTGGACAGATTTGACTACCGCCGCGGCAATTAAGGACGCGTGGCTTAAGTTGACTCTGCGCTCCATGACGCGCAACTTCGCGTATGACCCGAAACTTGCCTTGCGGCATTTCCCTCTGCTGAACCGTGCTTACGGTCCGTAAACCTACGTGTGGCCAAAATCCGCGCAATCGACACTGGTCGATACCGCGTTCTCGGTACCAGTGCTCCCGAACGGGTCCCTCTTACCACCGAAATAGCACTCGGATTCAATCCTTCGCCGCCTGGTGACCTTTACCGAGGAAGCAACAGCGGTCATCCAGCAATGGACCAACACCAGTTGGTATGCAACCGCCAGACGCGCATGTTTCGAGTACGAAGTACGTTTATCATCAGATGCGAGGGATAAGAATCCCACACAATGAGCCATGCTGGCCTGCCACTTCTTTCATCGCTATGATGACTAACAGAAAATCTGAGAAGTGGATCCGAACATGACAAAAGACAAACAACAACAAGACGAAGAAACATCAACACCGTAAAGGCGGCAGCCCCTGAAATCAACACACTTTCCCGCCAGGGTCAGCCGAGAAACTCACTTAGCAGTGAACCCTACTCCTCCTCGTCCTCATCGCTGCGACGTGAGTCGCGACAACAAACGTGGTGAGAACCAACTCTGGCCCCGGACTCCTGAGAGACGCTATGCGCGCGCGTATTGCGTGCCGACGGCGGGGCCCCGCCAGACGGCTTCCCGTCCGCATGAGCATGACGCCCCAGGACGATCTGAACGATGAAATGCGTCGGAGTTACCGCCTCCTCTGGCTGAAGAGCCTCGAGGTGCGGAGAAAAGCTCTCGTAGTTGGCATCGCCATCCACGGCGTGAGCCACGGCCTGCCCAATAATGGTCAAGGCCGACTCAATCCGTCGCGCGTCCGCCCGCTTCACAGCACGGCGCAAGCCGGTCAGTTGTTCCACCCAGGCATGCGCCACCGGCGACACGGCAGCCCCACGGGGCGCGCGAACGCGTACATCGCGCACGCGCGCCGATCAAAACAGGGAAACCGCCGCGGAGGAAGAGGCACACGTCGGCCAAATGGCCTCGACTGCACGTGCGATATCGACCGCGAGCGATCGCAACGCGGCGACCGCGAGCAATCGAGACGCGGCGAACGCGGACGGTGGTAACCATCACGATGGCCACCAATGACATAAGCCCCATTCGAGTGCGTCTGTCGACGGCGACGCCACACACCGAGGTGGCTCGGAGGAACCGCTGCCAGATGGGCAGGCGCGTTCAGGTCAGGTGCCCAGTATAAGTCAACACACGCGTGACATAGGCAGTAGCCTAACGCCTTGGTCGCATCGACCGTCACGCGCACGTGTCGCGCCTCGCAGGTCTCTTGGTCCCGACGGACCACGTCATTCAGGACGACCCCCCACGGAAAAACGTCCAATGCTCGGCGCAGCTTCTCATACAAGACACGTTCGTGCCGCCTCGCCGCCAGGCGCCTCGCGCAGTTTGAACGTGTCCAGGACGTCAAAGTGACGATGTCTCCTTTCGTCCAGACGGACACAACCCTCGTCCTCTTCAAGAACGCGAACCCAGGCGGCAATCAGATTGCAGTAGTACTCCGAGTACACGATCTGCCAAGCAGAGCTATACTCGTTTCGGAACGAGCAGGCCGGGTACGAAACCACCACCGGAGTCGCCACCCAAATATCCGTCTTCAGCTCCCAATCGGGGACTGGCGGAAGCCAGCTAGACGACTCAAATGTCTTTGGCGCCCGCAGATATCCAGCAGACCACTCCGTCGGCAGTAGCCCGCGCCCGCGGAAGAACCGCGTTCCCGCCGCTCGGCGATGGCCACTCGCGAATAGCGGCAGCCGTACTGGGTTCGGTAACTTGCTCATGCGAGGGTTTAGAACTTCATCGACCGCGTCGTTCTCCTCCGCCTCCACCAGCGTAAGCTGATCTAGGTATTCTGCAAAACCGGCGTCGCTGCCGATCGGTACCGCGAGGTCCGTGGCCACCGAGCGACCGACGAAGACGGCCTTCGGCCAGTTCCGCAACAAGCGGCAAAGCGAGGCGGCTTTCGCCTCGAAAGTCTCTGTCCCCCTCGCGGAAAACAAAAGAGCGTTCGAACACATCAAGCGGTGTAACGAATGCAACGGCACTTGGTAACGAATGACTTCGTTGCAAAACGACACGACCTCGTATATAATGCGATGTGGCTCTTGCTTCCCGAAGAACGAATCCCCATGTAACTCGGCCACGCGGTCACCAGCATGGCTGGGCGTGCTGGGTTCGGCCAACACGTCGATAAAGCTCGCAGGGCCTCGTACTGCGCGTGGATACTCCGAGTGCGCTCACGAGCGCGGTTGCGGACGCAAACGTCGTACAGCCTGTGGTCAGCAATTACCGGGATCTCAGCGACCACCTCGATCGGGCCATCGTGCGTGTTGTAAAGGCCGCTGAGCTGAAGCTGGCGCAACATCTCCGGGTCGGTGGACCGATCGACATTGGGTCCGTCACCCACAATGGCGTGAGCCACGCGCGCCTCGCCGTTGGCGTTGCCGCCGTCCACCGCCATTGCTGCGGGATCAACCATGCTGGTACCTGGGTGTTAACCCTTACCACCTCCGTACATAGACAGAAGGCAAACAGCCTGCGCCACCGGCCGTTGCCGCCCGCGCCGCCGGCCGTTGCCGCACGCGCAGCCGGCCGTTGCCGCCCGCGCCGCCGGAAGCTGCTACCCGCGGCGCCAGGCCTTGCCGCCGTTGTCCACGGCCTCACCGCGCTTGCTGCGGCCTTGCCGCCCTTGACGCGGGCCTTGCCGTCCTTACCGCCTGCCTTGCCGCCCTTGCCACCGCCGCGCGCAGCCGCCTGGCTTGCCGCCGGCGTCAACGGGCTCTTCGCCCTCGCCGCTGGTCTTGCCGGCCTTGCCATCTTTGCGCGCCGCCACCGGCGACGCCGCCACCCCCGGGTTCTCGCTCATACTCACCGAGTCCTTGACCTCGCGGTTGCCCACGTTCCGGTGAAGCGCCCCAACTCAAGCAATGCCGTTGTGCCTCAACCTGTTCGCGAGCACGATGACACGGGGTAGCCCCGTGCCGACAAACTCGCAAACCCGTGGAAGACACGGTGTCAACAGGCCGCAGGCTACGCACCCCCTCGGCACCATGGACTCGCGTCCGGGCTTTCGCCTTGTCGCCGGGGCAGTCAAACCCCGACGAAGCTGGCGCCACCAGGCACCGACGACGATAGCCCCAGCAAGTGCTGCACGACACGCCTGCACACCGACGGGTCTGGACACCGGGACCCGGCACCTGGCACCCGGCCCCCTCAGCCGCATTCATGCGTAAACCCGCCTGCGCGGGCGTGCTTATGCGTAAGCGTCGATCTGGCCCGCAGCGCAAGCTGCTCGCCACACACACACGCGCGTCTGTTGTCCGACGTTCGCGACCGACGCCGGCGAACCGCCACCTCTTCCCGATCGGGACAAATTGGCGCCCATTCACGGCTCCTGCCGCCCGGGCGGTTACGCCCGCGCGGGCAAGTAAGAGGCCGCGATCGCCCAATCGAATGTCACCATCCTTGGATCTCACCAGGACCTTTCTAACTTCGCGTTGGAGGTATGTAGCATATCTCTGCTCGCAATTGGCAAATTGCCACAGGTAGCCCCCATGTAGTGTGGGAATTTTCCTGTGGCATGGCCTCTGGGGGGTAACTTGCGCATTGTTCAGTTTTTATTGTCTGTCTGCTTGCCTGTCTTGTCTGTCTGCCGGCACTCATTACGATCGATTGTGATCGGACGGTCGATCGACCTGTGCCCTCGTTTATACTAAATCACTATGAGTCTGGGGATCGCCCTTGCGGGCTTCACCCCGCTCCCCATGGGATGGCCTTCGACAAAAACGTTTTCTCCCTTGCCGCGACGGCGAGAAAACTCGCGTTATTGCTTGGCTACGGTTGGTCCCAATACACTGGTAATTGAACCAACGTTATTAATACCACACCGTGCACTGCAGCAGCGTGGAGGGGTTTTTCTGCGATGGGCGATTGGAATGAGCGCGACTATCGCCGCACCCGACTAGAGCTGCAGCAGCAGACAGAGGACATGTCCTTTTGAGCGTGAGCAATTCCGACGAGAAGGACAAGGACGACATGAGAGGCGCAGCTCCGCTCTCCGCAAGTGAGTCGGAGTCGTACGGCTCTGACATCGATTCAGATGCGACTCCTTCCGAGTTACGACAAGTTTGCATGCGTTTCTTGTATCTCTATGGTAAAGCCTGTTTGTCCTTACGGCCGTACGACGCCATGCATGAAGTCGAGAACTCGTTTCCTGGCGGGAGCGGTGGCCGTCGCAATGGCGGCTCCGACAGATCAGGGGCAAGCTTTCCACCCAAGAAACGGAGTATCATGATACCGCAAATCAACAAACTATCCCTTCGAAAAGACGGCAGGCACCGGGGTGACCTTCCGACGCATTGACTTGCTTCATAACCCTCTCTCCCCTTCACAAGCGAGACTTGTGCGAACGGGTGACGGCACGGCTCTTCCATGACGGAGGTAACGCGGCTCTGAGGACCATGCACGCGCCAGAGGAGGCGTTCCAGACCAGAATTGCTCGACGGCTGTCCTTTGCAAACTACTGAAGGGGCTTCCTCTTCCGCAACACCTTCTCTCCACTGTAAAGTTTCTGTCCTGCTGCAAATTGCTGGTACGATGACGCTCTCTGTAAGGCTCAGCAGCTTCACGATCGCAGAAGATAGTGACATCCCTTTGACGAAAGCTGCGTCCACACGCACATCTCCGGTGCGCGTGGGGGACTTCACTGTGCTCGCTTGCACTGACGCACTGGCAGCAGTGGTCGGGGGTAGCACGCGCGGCTATTTCACCAGCTCCGGAGTGTTTCGCATTTGCATCACTCGTCTGACAACGGTCTTCATCTAAAAGCAGGTCGAAAACGCAAATGTGTATCGATAGAATCTGCTACCGACGCCTGACGGCCTTCGCCTACAACGGCCCGCTGCTACAGACCGAGACTCTCTGGCGGAGAGAGATTTTCATCGTGTGTGTGCCTCGTGGTTTTTCGATGAGTTCTTTGTCGCAAAACGTCGCATGGGCATTCTGAACGGCCAATTCCACTTCTGCGACTTCAGCATACACCGGAGGACATCGTCCATCCGCCCCCTGTGCCTACTTCCCTCCCAGAGCTGATCGTGAACCGCTGGTGAAGGCCATCATGGAGGGCCTCATTCTTGCGGCGACCGACGAAGTCGAAGTGTTCGACCCCTTCTCCAAGTGCTATGCGCTCGTGTACAACGTGCCGTGCGAGAGTATCTACGACTTTTCGATGTCAGCCAAGTACGCCAATGCAGCTGGTCCGTCCTGAACGGAGCACTGTACAAGCTGTGACATTGTCTCAAAGAAGGGCAAGCCAGCCAGGAAGGACCAGTCCAGAAGCTCATACGACATCTTCGACGTTCTCGACGTAACGAACATTAGAATCAAAGAGAGGACGATGGCAGCACTGTCCGCCTTTGAGAGCCTGCTCTCCTTGTCTTTCAAGAAGGAGGCCGCGGATTTGCTGTTGAACGGCATTTACTCGCAAGAGGAAAGCCTGATAACTGACGTGTGGCACGCAAGAGGTCCAGGCTCGTTCGACATCCACGAGGACGTCATTGTGGCGCCCTCCCACTTTCTTTGGTACTGCCTGACGTCATCCGTACTTAGGCAAATATTCAACAAGCTCAAAGAACGCCCCAAAGAATGTTCCTGCGCAAGCTTCGGGCTATGCCAGTGGTTGGCCACGGGCGGTCCTTACCGAAAACTTTTGAGCCTGAAAAGCTGGGGGGTATGGCTCTCTCCATGTTCGACTACGTTGTTCTGCTAGGGACGGCACCAGAAGTGGTCGCCGGTGCGTATGCATCCGACGGTGCGTCCACTTTGGACGGTCCTTTCTCTAAAGCCCTGAGCCTGCTCCGTGGCTTATGTAACAAGCTGTTCTATAACTCTACGGAAGCCGCTGATGGATATCGTGCCGAACGAGCAAGGCTAACCGCAGCAGATATGCAAGGCACCGGCATGGAGCTATTGCGGATGTTGAAGCACCTCTGTATTACGGGCGGGAGCTGGCAGCAGCTCAAGATGCATCACCCGCCGAAGCTGCTGCATCGAACGCTTCCGTTGGTCGGGATTGGCCCTTCCGTGTCTGAGATGGTGCTGGAGCGCTTCCGCTCGGCAGTTTTCAAGCCCTGCAGGGTTTAGGCTGCAGCGGTGGATGGAGACTGAGCTGCTTTTAAGAGCTGACCACCGACTGATAAAGTTTGGATTTGTGGAGGAGTGGATGAATGACAAAAACGGGAAGGAGCTGACCATTGTTTCCCGGAAAAGGTCTTTGTCGGCTCCTTGACGGCAGCGTGCCGTATTGATTGAGCAAAAGCAGCTACACGTCAACCCAAAGAGTGCGAGTGATGGCTGAACTCGCTTGAATGAGCCTGGCGCTCCCACATTCTAGGCTGTGGCATCTTGCTTTCCCGGCGGAAGCACCGTGCAGCACGGCAGTACTGTGGAATCGCTTCTGCCTCCAAGAGATTTGCACGTCGTCTATGTCGTCAACGAGCACGCCCAGGAGCGCTTGAAGTTCTTTTTTCTCAATTCGATCGCCAGCTGCGCCGGCAATATGTGGTTCGCTGCGCAGCACTGGGAGGTTGATCCAGAAGAGACGCTGAAGACGGACAGGCAACCTGCGCGCGTCAACCTCGTGTCCGCTAGCCAAGTGTTCTTCATTCGTTCCGAGAACTTGACGCATCAAGCGCTGGTGCTGAAAGCGCAGAATGGGCGTTCTTTTTTTCCAAGATGAGTGGTTTTACTTTCCAACGGGGGTAGCCCCAGACGTGTTTTTCATCACGCTACCATAGATAGAAACGAAAGAGCGCGTATGCATTTAAAAAAAAACTACAACGCGGCAGGCATGCAAGTCATCTCGCGTTCAAAGTATGGCTCCAGCTTGGCAATGGGTCTGTCGCACAACCTAGAAGAAAAGTCTTCAAATGACGAGAAGTACTCCCACTCGCCAGGTTCATCACGGACAAGAAGCTCGGTGGTGGAGTATTGTTTGAAAATGGCCCTGCCGATCGCGCCTAAGGGTGCCGACAGCTCGCACTCCTCCGCCGTCGGAGTTTGGGGATCCCCGAGACAGCCACCTGGAATGGGTGCATCCGAGCACTTCGTAAAGGTCGGGGGCTTGTGACAGAGGAGGGCCTCGTCCCTGCAAAGCAGATGCCTCAACACGTCCGTAGGGGCAAGGCGCAGCTTCTTGGACTGATACACTAGGGTCAGGTCGCATCGTGGAGCCCGCTCCACACAAAGCGCGTTGTAGCCGCCGCATGCGTTGATCTGAGCGGCCGCCCGGCCGCAGTGCTCCTCTTCATCGCTAGACCCGTGCACGCTTATATCCACCTCTTAAGGGATCTCCGCTCTATTGCAGATGCAGCAATCGAGTGGTACGTCCTACATGGTCCGCCGCATTTTCACAGACAAGATAGTTTCGGTGTTCTTGGATAATGACGCAAGGAGTCGACGGCACCCAGTCCAGCCTGTTGTAACGCTTCGCATACAGTGCGCCGCAGTGCACGAGGTCGTGGTGCCACAAGGCGACGTCGCCTGGAGCGAGGTAGAGGGTGTTCAGCAGGCAGGCACCGACCGGCGCGAACAAGAACGATAGGCGACAAAGAATTTGATGCTACCTCATGGAGACTTGTAAGGTGGTGTCCTGTTGGACGGCATAAAGCCCACTGACGTTGCCGTACTTCTTGAACTCATACTACGGCCGATGCGCATCCGTGTGGGCGTTCTGCTGCGGTGTGCTCTCCATGACGTGCTGGTGCGCCTTGTCAATGGCACGAACAGGATGGCCTGAGACCTTCGACAGCTGCGGAGCTGCTGCGCGATCGCTGTCCTTGATCGTTGCGAGCGCCTGCTGCTGGCGCAGCGCCGCACCTATCGGGCATGATTGCGTGTCGTCCATGTTGTACACCCTGTTATTCCGCATAGATATGGGACTCCTTTTCTTAGGCGCGACGCCAACCCGCTCCTCGTCGTCGGTTTTCCGTTTGTTGAAGACGTGGCACATAGAGCTGGAAAATGTGATTGCGTACAGCGCCGTGACGTTCGGCGGCAGTACTTGGCGTCACGACGCGAATAGCAACCACCAAGACCCACTTGAAAACGCTCTGCCGATCGAGGAGCGCACAGTCGTTGAAGGGCAATTGGAACCCCGTGTCGGTCGGCGCCCACTCGTGGGCGGGCGGAAGGTCCCATTGACGGTCGATCGCAACACGTGATGCACAGTCGCGGGCATGGGCACGAGTCTTGGCTTACACAGCGCCCGCCATGAACGCACCACAGTGAACAGCCAGGCAAAGGAGCTCCGTGGATTCGTAAGGGAGAGGGTGACGCCAAGGTAATTGAAACCGACACCGCGAGGGTGACAGCCACCGAGTAGAGCAGCTGGACGCACCACGACTGTACTCTGGAATCTGTCTCTTCGTTGGGAGGGTTTGAATTTGAGATGCCATGAGCATCGTACCCTCGCCTCTGGGATTTTATCAGAGTGTCTTGACTGGGTCTTGGGCAAGCTTCAATGGGGGGTGTGGCCCGCGTTTGGCCCGTGGTTTGGCCCATCGGTCAGCGTCTCCCGGCGAGTTGAGGGACGAGTATCAATGGGTATATCTGAGCTGGACAGCACGGCGGTTCCGACCCCTCCGACGGAGGCAAGGAAACGTTGAGCCTCACAACGCGGTGTCATGCTTGCGGCTTGTCTTTGCTGCCCACAACAGTTGTGTGTGCGCGTCTTGAAGCGTTCTTTTGGGGTCCTTGACGAGACTACCGGGCTCAAGGTCGGGTCAACCGCCCCACGTTGGGTAGGTCTGACTGTGGTGCCGCAGTCCGTCGATATGGTGGCGTGAGGCGTACGGACCATCAGCGCCAGCAATGTGGGGCGCTCAGGGAGCAAAGCAATGGAGCCTACCGCCCAATGGCTCAGATGAACGGTGGCGTAGTTCCGATATGCGTCGGTGCTACGAGGATGCCTTGTCTCGCCCTTTCTGGCCCCACAATTGATCACGGTCTGGGCCCACGTGAAGCGCCGCTGCTGGCCTGGCTGGAAATACTCGCGGTCGCGAGGCTTCCTACTGGAGGCGCCTACAAGGCAGTCTGCTGCAAGCGACCCCTCGCGAATGCAGACTGAATGGACCGCTCGTCCCAGAGTCGGATCGATGAAATCTGAAAGGACCGCGAAACTCGAATACTCATGATGGAATGCAGCTGTCAGCAGTTGCGATGGCGTCAGTCGGGCCTTAAGCAAGACTGCAGAAAGTTTGCACGCGCGGCCCAAGCACTCAACACCCAAGAATCGGTCAACTCAATCGGATCCGCACACAGCTGCCATAGCTCGTGATCGCCACGCCGCGGTCATGTGGTTCATCACAACTGATGAATCACAAAGCACTATCATAACACACAAAAACATACGGCGCAGAACCGCGGTCATACACGCATAATCAGCCTCTCACATCAGGTCGGCCGTCTTTCTCTACGCGGGGACGTACATGCACTGCCGGAGGCACGGACTCCATTGTGTACTGTGACGGGATGGCACGTCTCGAGAACAAAATATTTGGCCAGATGCAATCCTCGGACACGTGTTCTACGTATGTTCAGCGCGCCGCATTCGTTGCTAGACGTCTCACATGGCCGTTGACGAAATCACCCCGTTGCTTCTATGGTTCAGGAGGGTTTGGGTAGTGGAAACCGGACGTTGATTATCTGGTCACTGGCTTGGGATGCCTATCAGCACTGCGTCAGGCCGAGTGCGCTCGGCTGCGGTAGCGTGGTGCCTCTGAGTGACGGTAAGTGGGAGCGCTCCTGTCCTCTTCGCGCGGACAGAGGCCATCGGCGCTGCCCTGGTTGACGCTGATGCGGTGTCGTTCCCTTTTATTTTGTTCTGCCTGCCGGCAACGGCGACGCTTCCGGAAGTATGTACTGCGTCGCGGTGGGCGACGAAGCGACGGTTTATGGCGACAGAGAGGCCCATCTCGGGCGGAGACCTCTCTCCAGACTCGCGCCGAAATCAGTAAGCAAGGCATCCGTCCCTCGTTCACGGTGCCTGGCCGTCAGCGGCAACGACGTGGTCGATTTCGGGCCGGGGGTAAACGTTGGGGCACCCATCAACCCTCCCTAGGGCCTGCCACGAGTACCTTCCGCGAGGCCTAGGCACCGCGGAGATCCTCAGCGGTGGTCTGCGACGACAGAGTGGGTGCCCTGGTGTTGGCGGTCGCCCTTCGCGCGGCCGCGGCAGCCTTTGACGCCGCACCCTTGTCGTCCTTTTTTGCCGAAAGTCGGGGGCATCGCTGTTGTTGGCAAAGGCGTGCCCTTGGCCGGGGCAGGCGACACGGCGGTGGTTGGTGGCTGAGAAAAGGTCTCCGTCGGGCCGCGCACCAGTGGGTGCGCGCCAGCGTCGCGCTGGACGACGCAGCCAATGCGGTCGTTACGTGCTAGCTGTTGGAGACGGTCGGCAGCTGCCTGTTGGCTGCCCTCGGGAAGACCGACGGTCTCGGCACATCTGTTTTCACCACCAACGTCGCGTTCTTTGTCCTGTTTTGTCTGACTTTCAATGACGCCGCTGTGGTGTTGGCCGCGCGCGGCCAGGGCGCGGGGGACGTAGCGTCGGTTTGCGGCGGTGGCGTCGGCTGCCTGCGGCCTGTCGGCGGACGCCAGATTTCTGACCAGCGTCGCGCTAGGCACCTGATCTTTGGTGGCTGTTAGACCTTAGGCATTCTCCGCCGTTGATAGTGGCGGCGTGACGACCCTTGGGCGGGCAAACGCCCACGGCGCGGCGGCGGCAACTGCCGACTTCGCGTCGTTGTCGGCGTCTTTGGCCTCCTGTCGCTGGCCGGTGTGCTGCTGCTCTCGGCCGGGAGGCTCTCGCTGGGGCACCCGCCAGAGCGTTTAGTTTAGCACATTGGGAGCGTGTTTTGTGTCGCTATTGTCGCGCAATATTTGGCTGTGTGGTCTTGCTCGGGCGGAAGGTGTCCGAGGGGATCGTCACAGTGTGGTGCGTGCGCTGCGGCGTTGGCAAAGAATGGGAGGGGCGTTCCAGTCAGGTGGGTACCCCATAAAGAGGATTGAAAATGTGCTTGAGAAGTCTGACTATGACGACACAGCGGCTGTCTACTGGCATCAGCCTTCTTCGTTTACAGTACGCTGGTTTTCTCGTACGCGAAGATGCACCACGACTTGTCATAGCTGACCGTCGTGTTTCAGCGAACGTTTTACGACAGACAGAGAAAAGCTACTTTCACCAATCACGGTTCACCCTTATGGCGCACAATCGAGGCGACAGGCAATTCTAAGCACCCGCGCAGGTCGCATGCAAGGCCGTTGGTCATCGTAGTCAGTCCTGGGTAGCAAGATCGATACCCCATGCAGCAGAATCTGATTCGCCATTCGAGCTGGAATTCACCAAAGCACTCGAGTGCGAGGGTTGGTCTTGCAGAGGCCTTGCGCAAGACACGGGCCTGTTATTCTGGGCAAAGACGGTCCTCGACCCCGCTCAGGACAGCCTGTTCGAGTTGCTGCGGAGCGTGCAAACTTGCGGAAGGCCAGTGTCCGTTCTTAGATTTCTCAACGTAGGCCACTGGCCATCATGCTGTCGCGTACTGCGTCGCGTGAGGTGCCCACACGAGCACGTGCCGCGAGTCATTGGTCCGCAAAAAAATTATAGACTGAACGACGGCCCACAAACCTGCGTCTGCTGCTTCCCGCACCGTGTACGACGAGCACCTGCCTCAAATGCGATGAGGGCAACAGCGTAAGAGAAGAGGCCGGCGGGCGGCGAACAGCGGCACCTGTGAGGTTCCTGCTGGTCGCACGATCAACATGCCACCTGAGGGGAGCACAAGAAAAACACTGAGCTCAACAGCGCACGGAGAGGGCACTGGGGGGCCGAGGGGAGCGTCGAAGAGCGGCGGGCTGTGGGCCGTGGAATATGAGAGCAAGGGTGGCGGAGCGACCGCACTGCGGGTCGGTAATTCATCGCCGGGATAGTTCTAAATTTGCCGGTTTGTACATCTATAACGAGAAGACGCGAAAGAATGTTTTGAGATAGCCGTGCAAAGCTCCTGTGAGATGGCCTCAACATAATTAGGAGGATCATGTGCACAACAGTTCTGTGGATCGGCGAATATCTTGCACTTCAGAGTGCCTGATTCTCGAGTTAGCTCTGTGATTGGGCAGTTCATCACTACAGTTTCTGGTCTCGTTCTTCGGATCATCTTCGGGACTCATTCTGGGATCGTTTCAGAAGCAGTGTCATCCTGACCTACAGAGCATTTTAGGGACTGTCCTTCAAAAAAAATGTAAGGACTTGTTCAACTGATATTCTGACTGCCTCTCCCGCAAACAAAATGTCTGCCTGTTCCGTCAACAGCGTGAACAAAAAAAATGTTGTCACTCCCTCCGTTGAGACCTATGCCAATCGTGGAATCTGATTTAGCACTCATGCGACTGTGTGTTCTGGTGCGAGTGCTGCCGACATGTATTAAACCGGGGCATTGCGAGTTTCGAACGTGCTGAGTCTGGTCGAAAGGGGACGAGATCGCCACTGAGCTGAGAACGAATTTACTGCGCGTGAATGAGACCCAATCATTCATAAATCGGGACTGGGTGCATCCAGGACTTCACGATTTTCGGGAAGTGCGAGAAGACGCATGTTTACCCAGTTCCCATCCCTCCTGCGCCGGGCAACAGCGTGTCGGTCGCACGACTACCCAGTCACATTGAGGCTCCCTCTGCACACGCTTCGTGGACCAGTAGCGACGCCCCATGGGCAGGTCTTGCTCTCTGATCGGTTTCGGCAGACTCCCGTCACGACGTCACTCGAAGTAGTCCAGGCTGTCATCTACGATCGAGTCCTTGAGGCAGGAATCTAGATCAGTCTTGCGCACTCATTCACTCAATCTATGGAGACGATCCCCAGGATGATTGTACTCCGAAGCCAGGACAGTCCTGAGCACGATCCCCAGGATGATCTTACTCCGACTTCAGGACAGTTCTCAGCACGATACGCGGAACGATCAGAACCAGCGAGTCGGAACGATCCTTCAAGAGCATTTGGCAGCAACTTCGCCGGACAATTGCCGAATCTGCGGGTGCTGGTGTGAGGATGAGTCCCACTGAATATCGGTGCAGACAGTCTTCGAGCATTTCTGAACTCCCCTGCGGGCTCTGTCTCTAAGATCAACGAAAAGTGGGCAAAATTTTGATCCCATGATCAATGTGCGACAGTTCTGCGATCCGTCGGTCGGCATGTTCGAATCTGGCAGTTCTCAGTTTTAAGGACGCGGGGACAAAACGCTGTGCAGCTGAATGTTTTGGAGTGGCGCAATAATGAGCGGGTGAGTAGTGGTGCCAGGGAATCGCCAAGGCAGGAAGGGTGCAGTGCAACGGCCACAGCGGTACGGTGTGACAAGCTGTAAGCGATTTGACATAACGGAAAGCAGCAGGCACGCATGACGTCAACTCGGTCTGTTCAGTCGCAAGGACTCTACAGCTCATTACGACAGCATATTGCGGATCATCAACCAAAAGGACATCTCCATACAATGAAAACTCGCGGTGAGCCACATGTTTGACCGCTCCGTAGATTTTGGAGTGAGCCCATTCCGTAGCTGCGAGGGTTTTGTAACTACATTTGCGAGACCGGGCAACATTTAAGCATACAGCACGCCCAAACAATTCAAAAGAAGCGCCAGCGCGGCCAGGATCAACTCCTGACCACAACATTTCCCTCAGCTAGCAGGATAGAGGATTTCGTTGTTCCCTGATGGCGGGGTGAGGCGGTGCGGGGGGGTGGCGGGGGTGGCGGGGTGTTGGGAACGGAGGAAAAAGTCGATGGACTGCCGTGGGGTGGGAGGGGGGAGCGGGGTTGCTGAGGGAATAGCCGCCCCCCCCCCAACTGAGCCGTTATTGTGCGTAACAACTATGGAGAAGGGTAGAGTGGTGCGTCCGCACGAAGAGAGTAGCTGCTGCTCTTCACAGCGGGCTAAGATGGTGTGGAGGGTTGAGGACACCGCCGTGCGGTGGGCCGGGCGGATCCAGGGGGCAAGGCGCTCTCGTCCGCGCAGGTGAGGCACTTGGGCTGGAAGCCCGGGGCTGTTTTAAGGGGGAAGAGCGCCGCAGCGCGAGGCCGTCAGAATGAGCGCATTTTTGAAAGAAGCCGCGAAAGCATGCAGACGGAGACGAGCAGATGAAAGCGGCCAGCCGCCGGATTCGCGAGCCCTTGGGACTCCGCGAAACTTTACTCATCTAACACCCTGATACTAAACTTGGCAATATGTTACGTACCTCTTACACGCGCGAGTGCGTCGCGCCAATCAAACGCAGGGGATGTGCCGCTCAGGCCGGCGACAGCGGGATAGGAAGATGTGGGCTGTGCCGACATCGGAAACTCAATTGACAACTTCGATTGTTGACAGCGGTTCGTAAGGCCACTTCATTTTCGAACATATGTCACACAAAAGAAGAGGTGCTAACACGTTGCTGACCTCCAAGAAATAGCGGTTGTAGAGTGGTTGCAACCATTCAACCGCGTAAGTCGACCAATGAAAAGTCTCGAAATCGTGTGAGCTCCTTGCACAGTCGCCTCGTGCAGGTCTGCGCACTGGAAACGCACATCGGGATCTCAAGAAATCTGAAGAAATTTGTTGATCTCATGAGAAATCATAGATCTGGCCCAGATCCCTCTTTATGCCCTCTTTGTGCCCAAGCAAGCGGCCCAATTTTCTCAGGAGATCTCATTGTTGGTTGCAATGGCTCTGCGTGGCTCCTGAAAGATACGTTGATTGGCTTGCAAGGTATCTGGCCGCAATTCTGAGCCAATGGTACGATCGCGGCTTGTCGAAAAGCCAATCCGACTTCACTTCAATGCAGCGTCGTCGGCTCTGCCTCCCTTCTCTCTGCAACCGCCATTCTATGGAGGTCAGAGCACACCCGACAACGTCGATTGCGAACCGCTTTTGCGTTTTATTAGTTAAACGTGACACATTTGCCAGTTATGAGCAGAGGTATGGGAAAACCGGTCATCCTACCAACCTCGAGAACCAGATACGCGAACCGAGCTACTGGTGGGCCAAATGTAATTCCAACCGAATACTATGGCGCTGGTTCGCAGGAGGTTTGTATTTTTCCATCAGCCGACCATATCACTGGCGTTTGGGCAGACGTTTGTGCCTTTCCAAACATTTTGCGAATCGAATCTGTCTACAATTGTGTCTAAACGGGGGTCAAACACCCAAATCGGGACGATCGCAGACAGACACACGGTGCGTTGACGATCGCTCAGGCGTCTCGAGGTCTGATATTCATGAGCATGCGGTCGCGAGTGGCCGCAGATTCCATCCGAGGCGCAGACGGCATTCATTGTCGGGCCCTGTGGGGAGGCGGGCGAGCGGGACACGGTTCTTCCTGGTGGACATCCGCCGCCACCCGTGATTCTAGGTCGGCCCCCTCACGGCTGAACAGTTTGATTAGGGGGGGCGAAGCGCCTAGCGGCACTGTCGTATGGGTGGGCGCGCGGCCGCAATGCGGTCGTGCCTCGGACATCTTTGGCGGGGTGGCCCCCAGTTGACGCGCTGCTGATGCCTCCAACCTGCGCTAAGAGCCAATCGGGGGGAAATTCCGCGCAGCGCAAAAATGTGTGGCCGGCATGTGATTGACCGCGCGCAGCCGCAACCGCGGGAATGGTCCCTGCATGGGGCTTTTCAGGCAGCGCCGCGCATCCCACATTAATGGTCACGCGGCCGCCACCGAAAATGGCAGCACGATCACGGGACCTGCCAATTGCGCTTTCTGTGGAAGGGGAGGCGCCGAGCGACCGATCGACGCGGTGCGCCCGCCACCAGCGGCGCGTAGATCACATTATCGTCGTCGTGGAGAGCGCGATTGCGGCACCGCCGTCAGTGGCGTCGTCCGTCCTGTTTGCCCATTCTTCCCGTCTCCTTCGCCGGCGCAGCGGCCGTGAGCGACCGTCAGCGGCTCTGTTGACGGCCGCCTTTGCGGCCGCTTCTGCGGCCCCTTTAGCTCTCCTGAAGTCGGCAGCACTGGTGGATGGAGATGGACTCGTCCACTGATGATGGGTGTGGGTCGTCGAGCGATGACGGCCTCGGGCAGTCGGAGGGCTCTGCGCATGAGCTGCTGGCGGCCGTCATTGACGCGAGATCTCTGTTCCTGATGTGCCGTCATTGCAGGAATGGGGCGCAGCGAGCGCGCAGACGGCGTTTTGTCGGGTCTGTGGCCGGGCGGCGTGCCAACCGGCCACGTGCTTTCAACCAGGGTATGCGCGGCATCATGCGGGACTATTTTGGTGTGAATGAGCAGCCGCCTGTGTATGGAAACGAGACGTTTGAGAGTCGCTTCCGTGTGCCACAGCCTATTTTTATGGGCATTTACGAGGCCATCCGCGATCGGCTATTTTGGCGGCAGAGCATCAATGCGACGGGGCGGCCACAAGCTTATGCTCTGCAGAAGCTGGTGGCCGCCTTTCGTGTCCTCGCATACGCGCAGTCGTATGATCGTGCGGATGAGTATGTCCGGCTGTCCAAGTCTACAATCGAGGTGACCACGAAGATGCGGAGTGAGTTTATTGTTGAGGAGTGGGAGCCCGTTTACCTGCGGCCTCCGAACGACGAGGAGGTCAAGCGCATGCTGGAGCGCAACGCAGCACGAGGCATGCCGGGATGCATCGGCAGCCTCGCTTTCTCGCACTGGGAGTGGGCCGCGTGCCCAAAGGGGCTTGTTGGGCAGGATCAAAACCGCAAGAAGCGGCGCATCATTTTCATGGAGACGGTTTGTGATGAGGACCTTTACATATGGCATTTCTTTATCGGGGCGCCGGGGAGCCTCAATGACCTCAACGTTTTGCGCACCTTACTGTTGTATTTTGATGTGGTGAAGCGTGTGTGGCCGCCGAAGTCTTTCTCTCTCTGTGTTAATGGTCGTTCACGTCGCTTGTTGCATTATCTTACTGACGGTGCTTATCCCAAGTATCCATTTTTTGTTTCTCCGTACCCCAACCCTATCACACCCGCAGAAAATATTTTCAACCGGCCCCAGGAAGCGCTGCGCAAGGATGTCGAGCGGCTCTACGGGGTTCTGACCGCGAGGTTCCACATTCTTCTGCACCCTTGCCTATTTGGATCTGTTGAGCAGATGATGCTTGCCGGCAAGAAGGCCGCCATTCTGCGCAACATGGTCGTTGAGCAGAGGCGTGGCGGTTATGCTGCTCATGAGCGTATAGCAGCGGCGGCGACCGCAAGGGATGAGGAACCTGCGGCCGCCGCCGGTGATGTTCATGCCGATGGCGCAGGCGACGTCGGCTGGGCTGGCGATGCGGGATCTGGTGCGGCGGCCGCTGAGGTTTTCTAATCGGCGGCGGCCGCCGGCAGAGACCCCTTCCCCGGCGCCGTTGGGCAGGGAGAAGCTGGTGCTGATGGCGCCGCTGCCGCGGCCGCCGGTCTTGGCGCCGCGGCGGCGGCCGCCGGCGATTGATCGCCAGCGGGCCTCGGCTGTGACGGAGAAGCTGACGGTGCGGGCGTCGCCGGTCTCGTTGGCCCGGCGGCGGCCGCCGACGGTGGCTCGCCAGCGCGCTTGGGGGGCGGCGGAACAGCTATTGGAGCGGGCGCCACCGCCGCGGCCGCCCATCTCGGTGGGTCGGCGGCGGCCGCCGGTGGTGGCTCGCCAGCAGGCGTGGGTGGCGGAGGAGGAGCTGATGGCGCGGGCGCCGCCGCCGCGGCCGCCTGCCCTGTCGGTCCGCCTGCGGCTGCCGGAGGTGGCTCCAGAGCAGGCGTTGGTGGCGAAAGCAGCGCAGCCGGGGCGAGCATCGCCGCCGCGGCCGCTGTCTTTGGTTGCCGCCTCCGGCGAGGGGGACGCGGCCGCACCACCACTTGGAAAACCTGCAGGTGCTGAAAATGCTGGCGCACTTGGAGCCCTACCTGCGGCCGCACCCGCCGCCGCCTCAGCGGCCGCGGGAGCGGCCGCAGAGGTGCCCGACATAGACGGCACCGTGTTGTGGGTTCACCCGACTTCGTCGGCACATGCGTCAACGTCAACGACGAGCTTCCGATTGGCCGTTGGCAAGGGAAGTATCGGTGGGCACAACAGTGCGCTTCGAAGATCTTCGAATGCGGCGATGGTCACATCCGTTGGTGGTCGTAGGTCCAGTGGGATCTCGGCCCTAGTCAGGGCGTTCAGGGGCTTCGCTCGTTTGGCAAAATCCTTGACGAAACGTCGATAGACGTCGCATATGCCCAACAAGCTTTTCAGCTGGGTCGTCGTCGTTGGGAACTTGGCGTGCTTCAGAGCATTCACGTTCTTTTTGTGCAAGTGCAGTTGCCCAGGGCGGACAATGTGTCCGAGGTACTCGACTTCGTCGGAGAACCACGTGCACTTTTCCTCGTTTAGGGTAACCCCGGCTCCTCGCAGACGGTGCTGAACCGTATCAACGTCTTTGACGTGTTGTTCCGCGTTTGCGGAGAAGATGATGACATCGTCTAAGTAGACAAGGCATATCTGCCACTTCAAGCCCAAGAGGATAATATCCAACGCGGGCTGAAAGGTAGCGGGCGCGTGCGTCAAGCTGAAAGGCATTGATAACCAGTGGTATATACCACAATGCGTTTGGCACGCCGTCTTCTCTTGGTCTCCCTTGCGTAGGGGCACTTGCAAGTACCCAGCGGTGCAGTCGAGAGACGGGAACACCTGGGCATCTCCCAAGGAGTCGAGGCAGTCCTCCATCCGAAGCAAGGGACAAGCATCCTTCTTGGTGATGTTGTTTAACCGACGATAGTCGACACAAAATCGGGCTTTGCCGTTGTTCTTTGGTACAATTACCACGGGGCTTTCCCAAGCACTATGGCTAGGGGCAATGACGTTGAGCTTCAACATCTTGTTGATCTGATCAGCGATGATCTGCCGTTTTAACGGCCCGGTTTGGTAGGGTTGAGCCCGTATGGGTAGAGCGTCTGGGGGAGTGACGATGGCGTGCTGCGTAGCACGGATGACGCCAAGGGTTGCATCCCACATCGACGAATGCGTCTTGAGCATGTCTCGAATCTGCTGGTGCAGGTACTCGGGGGCCTCACTGAGGTCGAGGTCCTCGAGTGGGTCACGACTCGCGTCGTCCGATGAAGTATCGGTACCATCTTTTGGACGGTTGTCATCCAAGACGGCGGCCAACATCGGCCCTTGGTAGGGTTCTGCAAACCCCAAGGCTGAGTCCTTGCGAACAATGACTTGGTCTTTGCCAAAGTTGCATAACTTGACTAAGAAGGGTTCGTCGGGCTTGACGATTGCCAGGCCGCGGGCGACCGCCATTGACTTCTGTCGGCATAACCGAGCGTTCGGTGTGATGGTAACCATACCAGGGGTGTCACATGTGGCCATGATCCACTCCCTTTGTTGTCCGTCGACACGGACTGGTTTACAGGCTCGCACCGTTGCGGGTTTGTCTTGCCAGTGGCGGTCCCAGGCACTGTCATTAAGACAAGCCAAGATCGGCGTTGGCCGAGGGAGATCCTCCGTGCAGCGCACGTGTTCCTGCCAGACGATCTTCCGCAAACACGGCAAGATCTCCTCGATGTTTTGTTCAATGAACTCGGTGACGAGGATGCACGGGACTGACAAGTTGTCAGAAACAAGGAATCGGTCAAATAGACGTACACCTCCGGTGTGTACATACAAATGTATGGCATACTTCGTCAAGAGACGATTGTTGTTTACATCTCGAATGCGCGGAAGCGTGGTCAACTCTTCGGCGTAAGCCATCCAGATCGTAGGGAGAAGTCTAGTTCGCACTATGTTCACCCCGGCGCCCGTGTCAAGTACAGGGCAGCAGCTCCGCATCACACGCATGCACGGGCCAAGCGTGGCGGCGATCTCGTAGTGCCGTAAGGCACGGCGCAACAACATTGTTACCGTACGCATTCGCGCTCCGCCGGGCAACCCCAAGTCGGGCACCCGGCCTAGGCATTTTTCGAGTCATCCACGGCGTCGGCCGGATGTTCCATCTCGTCTTCTTCGACGTTACCGTCGGCAATGGCATGAACGCCGATAGGCGGTTGGCGACGTTCGCGAGGGCGACACGGCTCGGCACACTGTGCGGCGAAGTGCCCCGGCTTATTACAGTTGTAACAGATGTCAGCCCGATTGGCTTGAGGGACGGCGGCCCGCGGGGGCGGCGGGGTGCAGACCGGTGTGAGCGGTCGCTCCGTCGTCGTCCGCTGGTCCTGTGTCGCGTAAGCGACTTTGATTGCCGTTGGGCGGGTCATCTTTAGCTGCAAGCGCAGCTTGTTGGTGCCGTCCCAGTACATCTGGGCGGTAGCAACAGTCTCGGGGAGAGTCCGATCAGGGAATTGGTCACTCAAGACCCGCACGTGCGCTTGCACAAGGACTTAAAGACCAGTGATGAAAACGTACTTAACGTCTCGGATGTCGAACAAACCGTTCAGGAGATCGCATTGCGTTTCCACGCGATGACCGAAGGCCGTGCGCGCTTCGTTGTCTTGTTGCTTCATCGTAATGATGTCTTCATAGGCGTTAGCCAGAGTCGCGTGCGTCGCGTATTTCGAAAGAAGCCAGTTGACGGCATCCCCGTCTGTACGGATGGCATAAAGCTTACGTCCGAGGGTGCTGTTAAGCGCGCCGGAAAAGGCCATCTTGGCATTGCCGGCTAGTCGAAAGACCATGAGCGGAAGGGCCTGACCGTGCGTCAGCCCAGCCGCGTCGCACGCGCGGCGAAAGGTCGTCAAGAACGTGAAGATGCCCAGGGGCAGTCCTCCCGTGAATGGCTGTTGCCCATGGAACGCTCCGTCTAAACGTTCGTTGAGACGATGTGACCGTTGTGCCTCTTTCGGCGTATACGTCAGTTGACGGCGGATCAGGAAGTACGTCCTGTAGTCCAGGAGTGTCTTGAAGCGGCTATTAGCAGGGCGGATCACCTTGATCCTGTCTGCTTTTTCAAGTCGCTCCTTGCGTTTGGTGGGGGTCGCGGGGCGCTTGCGCGCGGCCGCATCCGACTCGCTTGAGCTGTCTCTCGGTGCGGACCCACTTGGGGGCGACGGCGGGCCTGGTGGCCCGTGGCCATCGTCCGAAGAGGACGTTTCCGTCGCGTTGGGGTTGTCGTCGTCTGACGATGTCGGGCTTGACCCAGAGGCCGAATCATCGGAAGATGAGGAAGGCGCGGCGTTAGCCGGATCGTCCTTGCGGACGGGCTTGTCTTGAGTCACCTTGCTTGTCTTCTTGACATTCTTGGTCTTGTGGCCCGACTGGCGGCGAGACTGAGCCACACGGCGTTTCTCCTCGCGGGAGTCGACCTTGCGCAGGGCCTCGACGTCGTCGACCAACTTGTCATTGGCTCGCGCCAGAGACTCGTTAGTCTGTTCTTGGGCCGTCAGGCGTCGTTGAAGTGCTTGAACGGCCGCCTTCAGGCTCTCCACCACCTGCATCTGCCCGGCGGCGGCTTGATCCGCAGGGATGCGAGGAGTAGGAGCACCGTCCGTTGGGGCGTCGGAGGCGGCAAGAGTGCCTTGTCCGCCGCCCGGCGGCCGATAGCCAGCTGGAAACTTGCCACCTCTGGCTCGCCGAGTGCCGCCGGTACCAGCAGTAGACAAACTGGGACCTTATCAAAGTGTTCCGACTTGGCTAACGCCCCGCGCGCCAACGTCAAAGATCTCAACCGTGATGCCCCTGGCACCACGCCCAAAAGTCGATGGCTTACGCCCCGCGCGCTAAGCGACAGAATCGACACCGTCACAATGCCACGAGGCAGCGAGAAAGGTCTCGGGAACACCGTGCCGCGAGGCGAGGGTATATCCCCTGCTGCTCAACCAAATGTGGTATGAATAACGTTGCTTCAATGGCCATTGTATTGAGACCGACAGTAGCCAAGCAATGAAGCGAGTTCTATCGCCGTCGCGGCGAGGAAGAAGACCTTTTGTTGAAAGGCATCCGATGGGGAGCCGGGTGGTGCCCACGACGGCGACCCCAGACCCACGGTGATTTAATACAAACGAGGGCACCGGTCGATCGACCGTCCGATTACAAGCGATCGTAATGAGTGCCGGCAGGCAGACAAAACAGGCAAGCAAAAAAACAATAAAAAATGAACAATACGAAAGTAACCCCCCAAAGGGTGTGCCACAGGCCCATTTCCGCACTACATGGGCTTTGGCCTGTCAAGGAGGCTACTTGTGGCCAATTGCCAATTGGAAGCAGAGATATGCTACATCTGCAACCCATGCACCGCGGCCGCCGGGAGGGCAGCGCTTTCCGAGTGCTCCGCACCTGCCCGCCCCGCGGCCGCGGACTGCAAGCCCGACATTGGCGTCGACGGTAGCATCTCCGACGCTGCGTTCACCGCGTTCGCCGGCGCCGATTGGTCCACCGAGTGCAAGTCAAAGTCCGCGGCCTCGACCAAGCCCCGTTGACCCCCCCGCGACGAGGTTGTATCCGCGGCCTGCGACGCTGCGGCTTGGAGGGGCCTCGACATCTCCGTCAGCGCGTCGGTCTGCGGCCGTGGCGGTGGCGTCGAGGGCCGCCCGATCGGCGGCTCCGCCGACCGCGGCCGAGGAGGCGGCAGGTACCCTTGTCTCATCTGCTGCCGCCCGTGCCGCCGCGCCTCCCACCAATTTCTCTCCTCCAAGGAGTCCAGACTGCCCTCCCTCAGCAGCCATCGCGCCGTCCGGTCCCCGTTGTGCGCTCTGCGGGCACGCTCCTGCAGCTCCTGCTGTCCCCCCGCGGCCAGCAATGGGGTTGGTGGCCGCGCTCGCTCCGAGAGACTTGGCGGACTGGATGGTCCGACAGGTGGCCACGTCGGCGCAGGTGGTCCTTGACGCGGCGGGCTCGTGGGACTCGGCGGCCGCTGGGGCGACGGCCGCCGGTTTGCAGAGGGTGGACCTTGACCGAGTGGGCTTGGCGGCCGCGCCGGGGGCGGCCGCCAGGCGGACCCAGATGCGCCTTCAAGAGAGGGGGCTCCCCGGACCCGATGGTGACGGCCGGACTTGGGTATGGGGCGCGCTTGCTCGAGGTGGGCTCGCCAGTGGCTGCCAGCCTCGCGACGGCTGGCAAGCGCGAGTGGTGCTCGGCAGCCGCTCCGGCGACGGCCGCTAATTAGGGGGACGCAGGTTTTGACGAAGCGGGCTCGGCGGCCGCTGCGGCGGCGGCCGCCAGTCGGAAGAGTGCGGGCCTTGACGGGGCGGGCTCGGCGGCCGACACGGGCCCGGTCGCCAATCGGGGGGACGCAGGCCTTGACCAGGGGCTTATGAATCTGCCAAATTAGTGACCACTCCGGTATACTCAGCACCAACAATTTTTTAATCAGATAAGACTTTTGTCGCAACTTCTTGAATACGGATAAGATACATATCCGCAGCCGATACAAGAAGAATATGAAAAAGAAAACGAATTATGTCTGAAATATATCAGATTGTTGAACAAGTATGTCCGACAGGGTGTACTTTCAAGGCGTGTTGCCAAATGAAAACAATGAGCGGATTGTGCTGCAAGCCGTGAACGCGGCCCACTCCAGACCATGACCAGCACTGAGCGTGCGAAGGTCAATGTGAGGCAGCGGGCTTCGTCTTTGGTGTCCATCTTGGTATGTCGGTTAGCCTTCTGTGCTCATACTCCTTCTGATGATTGAATGCCTTCCATGGGGGGCCGCGCGCGACGTTTGTCACAACCGTTTACTGTCGACGATCGGCCCTGAGTTTGCTCACGACTGCTCAGCACTTTTCGAACATGTACCTGCGTCGTTTGCCCCGACTTAGAGCATCGTGAGGCACCTGGCAAGTGATATTTCTTGAGGCAATTGGATGCCTACATCCCACGCAGGCTAAGTCATTGAACTTGCGTTTATTCTCTTTGGAGCCATTAAATGGCGGTACCATTCAGATACGAGTATGTAAAATCGTGCTAGTTATTTTTGAATCTGAGTAAACCGAATATATCTATCCATTATATCAGAGTGCCATTAATTCATGAAAGCCCCTGGCCTTGACGGGGCGGGTTTGAGGGCCGACATGGTCCCGGCCACCAATCGGGGGGACGCAGGCCTTGACGGAGCGGGCTTGGTGGCAGACACGGTCCCGGCCGCCAATCGGGGGAAAGCAGGCCTTGACGAAGCGGGCTGGGCGGCCGCTGCGGCGGCGGCCGCCAGTCGGCAGAGCGCGGGCCTTGGCGGGGCGGGCTTGACGGCCGGCAGGGTCCCGGCCGCCTTTCCGGGCGACTCAGGCCTTGACGGGATGGGGTGGGCGGCCGCGTCGGCCGCGGCCGCCACGCGGAGGGATGCGGGTGTTCAGGAGGCGTGCTCGGCGGTCGTGACGGACCGACGCAATGAGCGTGTACAGCTTGAAGTGGTTGCCCGTCGGCCCCAGCTGCGCGTGGTGGAGCCTCTGAAATGGGCTGAGTGCGCGCCGCCGACGGATACGGGCAGGATGGCGCGCACAGGGGATGTCTGTCACCGACGCCCAGCGTGCGTCGGCACATACGGCAGAACTGCCGCAGACCGAGCCGGTGCTCCGTTTGTGAGATCGGAAGCGGCGCGGAAAGAACACTGCTGCCGCAACGGCCGGTCCTCGAACAGTCCGACGCCTCGTGGGTAGCCAGCAAAAGGCGGCCGCTTGTGCACAGAGCGGCCGCCGAAAAGATGATACACCCCGCCTCCCGCCACACCCTCGTCCAAGAACGGTCGTGTACCAGCGGAGGGCACAGAGAAAGACGGCCGCCAAGAGCAGCGCGCACGCGCACACGGTGCCGCCGCGTCCGCCAACGACAACAGCGGCCGCGAAGAAGCGCGCGGACACGCACGTCCTCCCTCCCGTGATGCAACGCGGCCGCCAACGAAGATGGCGGCCGCTACTGAGGACGCGCGCACGACGTCTCTTCTCCCGCGCTGCAACGGCGGCCGCTGGCGACGATGGCGGCCACACGCATGCACGCGGATGCACACGGCTCCT
>Ga0209303_1000652_pt1 | contig 25566 bp, 25 predicted proteins | sample SidtaG_3_FD_187449 | JGI IMG/M metagenome (GOLD analysis project Ga0209303, IMG submission 187449) | Marine algal microbial communities from Sidmouth, United Kingdom - Sidmouth_Asex1 metaG (SPAdes) (version 2) | ecosystem: Host-associated > Algae > Red algae > Unclassified | place: Sidmouth... | reverse complement strand
GTCTGTAGGAGGAACCACAGGTTCCACCACCGGGCCCACCTCACGGCGGACCTGTCACCCCTACCCCGGGACAGGAAGGCCTAGGACGACATGCGAGACCCCTGCCCGACCCGCCCGGGTGGGCACTGGCGCCACCACCCCGTTAGCGTCGACGCCCGTGACGGTCGAGACGGGACTCCGGGGTAGCGCGACACTGACGGTGGGCGACGACGACACTGCGCGAGCGCTCGGTTCCGGAGATGTCGAGGTCCTCGCGACGCCTCGGCTCATCGCTCTGTGCGAGAGGGCGACGATGATCGCACTCGCTGACGAACTCGACGCTGCCTCCAGCTCGATCGGCATGAAGATCCGGATCGATCACCTGCAGCCGACGCCGGTCGGTGCGTCGGTGACCGCCGAGGCCGTGCTCGACAAGATCGATGGTCGGCGCCTCACGTTCACGCTGTCGGTGTCCGACAGCGGTGGGCTGATCGCAGCCGGCAAGATCACTCGCGCCGTCGTGGACCGAGCCCGGTTCCTCGACAAGTGCTGCACCGCCTGATCCGTAACCGATTACCCGATGCGGTGATGACGAAGTCCCTGCGCTGCGTGAATCGTCGATCCGTCCGTTCCGTTCGCACCGTGACAGCGCAATCAGTGCGCCCACCGGCCGGGCGCCGCATACAGTGGAACTCATGACGGACGGGAGCGCGCCGATCGACGCCTCCGATGCCGACGCCGCAGCGGGCGCCGCTGGGCGCGTTCACCGCCTGCACTGGTGGAAAGAGGCGCTGATCGTCGTCGTCTTCTACCTCGTCTACACCGAAATCAGGAACCGGTTCGGGTCCAACACGATCGCTGCCGACGGCGTACCGGAAGCGGCTTTCCACAACGCCGAACGCGTCATCCGGATCGAACGGATCATCGGCCTCTACCACGAAGAGTCGGTGCAGGACGCCTTCCTCGGCGCGCGTTGGTTCATCCAGTTCTGGAACGTCTTCTACGGCACCGCCCACTTCTTCGTCACGCTCGGCGTCTTCGTGCTCCTCTTCTTCAAACGTGCCGACGTGTTCCCGCAGTGGCGCAACACGCTCGCCGCGATGACGGCGCTCGCCATCATCGGCTTCGCCTTCTTCCCGCTGATGCCGCCCCGCCTGCTGGACCGGCCCTGCCCGAGCGTCGGCGAGTTCGAGTTCGGCGGCGCCTGCGTCGAGAGCGAACTCCGGCCCGGCAAGGAGAAGCGTTTCAACGGCGAGAACGGGTTCGGATTCGTCGACACCGTCAGCGTCTTCGGTGGCCCGTGGAAGTTCGACTCCGAGCGGGTCGCGTCGATCTCGAACCAGTACGCGGCCATGCCGAGCCTCCACATCGGTTGGTCGAGTTGGTGTGCGATCGCAGTCTGGCCGATGCTTCGACGACGCCGCTCGAAAGCGCTCGTCCTGCTCTATCCCGGAGCAACCCTGTTCTGCATCGTGGTCACCGGGAATCACTTCTGGCTCGACGGGATCGGCGGTCTGTTGGCATTCGCCGTCGGTTCGCTCGTCGGTTGGGGCATGCACCGGTGGAACCAGAACCGGCTCGACCGCCGTGATGCGCTCGATGCCCTGCTCGTCGAGCAGACGGGGGTGGACCGGCGTCGGGGCGTGCGCATCGGGTCCGTCGCGTCGGAGATCTACGACGATGTGTCGAGCGATGCCGACGATGTGCTGCAGAGCCCGACGAAGCGCCCACCGTCACCGAACTGACGTCGGCGTGCGCTCGTGTCACCGATCGGTGGGCGCATCGTCGTATCCTCGGGAGTCGATGAGTCAGATGCGGCTGAACCCCCTCAATGGGCGATGGGTCACCATCGTCCCGGATCGCGCCCAGCGACCCTCCGACTTCACCACTCGGGACCGGGGCGACGAGGGCAACGTCGATCGGCCCTGTCCGTTCTGCCCCGGCAACGAAGAGGAAACCCCTCCAGCGGTCGAGGTCACGGGCGACGACGGCAACTGGTCGATGCGCGTCATCCCGAACCTCTACCCGGCGTTCGACGGCGAGGACGCGTTCGCCGTCCAGAACCTCGGGCCAGTTCACGTCAAGGCCGAGGCCAGCGGCATCCACGAGGTGTTCGTGTACGACAGCGACCACGACGGTGGACTGGCGAGCTTGTCCGACGACCAGGCCGACGAGATGATGAACGTCTTGAAGCGCCGACTCGCCGAGCACGCCGAACTGCCCTTCGTGCGGTACACGCAGGTGATCGTCAACCACGGGCGCGAGGCCGGCGCCTCCGTCGCTCACCCCCACGGCCAGATCCTCGGGCTCCCGTTCGTTCCTGGTGAAGTCCTCGACGAGGAACGCGCCTTCGCCCGTTTCGCCGGCGGTTCACTGCTGGAGACCACCCTCGAAGCCGAACTGGCGGTCGACCAGCGCATCGTGATCGCCAACGACGACGTGGTGGTGATCTGCCCGTTCGCAAGCGGCGTCCCGTACGAGATGATGATCGTGCCGCGCGAGCGTCACGCTCACCTGCCGAGTGCCTCCGACACGTCGCTGCGCGCCGTCGGCATCGCATTGCGTGACGCTCTCGCCCACCTGCAGGGCGCGCTCGGTGACGTGGCGTTCAACCTCGGGTTGCACACCGCGCCGCACCAGCACACCGGCGAGTACCACTGGCACATGCACATCTGGCCCCAGGTCACCACTCAGGCCGGCTTCGAGCGCGGCACGGGCGTGCTGATCAACATCGTCCCACCTGAAGAAGCCGCCGCCACGCTCCGCTCGGTCGCCGCCCCCGCCTGAACTGCGAACCGCTCCTCGACAGCGTCTTCCTCCCTGGCAGACCGGCTTCTCAGCCGGCGCGGTCGGCCGAGAGCCAGATCATCGACATGGGGCCGATGTCCAGGAGTGCCGAGGCCGGTTGACCCTGGATCGGTTCATCGGTCGTCGCAACGATCGGCGCGTCCGATCGATGACCGCTCCCCCACCACGCCGACGCATCGGTGTCGAGGGCGACGTCCCACGTCCCCGTCCACGGCAGCCCCACCCGATAGCCCGACCGCACGACCGGTGTGAAGTTCGCGATGCAGGCAACGGCGGCGGCTCCGTGGTCATCCCATCGGAGGAAGGAGAACACGGAGTGCGCAGCATCGTCGGCGTCGAGCCACTGGAAGCCGGCCGGGTCGGTGTCGCGCCGCCACATCGCCGGCAGCGACTGGTGCGTCCGGTTCATCTCGCCGATCACTTCGTGCACGCCCTTGTGCGACGGATGATCGAGCAGGTGCCACGGCAACTCGGCGGCGTCGTTCCACTCCTGCCACGGCGCGAGTTCGGCGCCCATGAACAGCAGTGAGGCGCCGGGCATCGCGTTCTGCCACGCGAGCAGAGTGCGCAGGCCGGCGAAGCGTTGCCAATCGTCGCCACCGATCTTGGCGAGCAGGCTGCCCTTGCCGTGCACGACTTCGTCATGGCTCAGCGGCAGCACGAATCGCTCGTTGTAGGCGTAGATCTGAGCAAAGGTCATCTCGCCGTGGTGGTACGCCCGGTGGACGGGATCGTGTTCGAGGTAGCCCAGCGAATCGTGCATCCAGCCGAGGTTCCACTTGTGACTGAATCCGAGACCGCCACCCGACACCGGGTGGGTCACGCGCGGCCACGCCGTCGATTCCTCGGCAATCATCATCACGTCGGGAAACTCCTCGCCGACGACGAGGTTCGTCTCCTGCAGGAGCCGGATCGCTTCGAGGTGCTCACGTCCGCCGTGCTCGTTGGTACCCCACTGGCCAGGCCCGCGCGAGTAGTCGAGGTAGAGCATCGAGGCCACGGCGTCGACGCGCAGGCCGTCGATGTGGAACTCGTCGAGCCAGTAGAGCGCGTTCGCGACGAGAAAGTTCCGGACCTCGTTGCGACCGAAGTCGAACACGTAGGTGCCCCAGTCCGGGTGTTCGCCACGCCGGGGGTCGGCGTGCTCGTACAGCGGCGTCCCGTCGAAGCGGCCGAGGCTCCACTCGTCTTTCGGGAAGTGTGCGGGCACCCAGTCGACGATGACGCCGACGCCACGCCGGTGCATCGAGTCCACGAAACGACGGCAACCGTCGGGGTCGCCGAATCGGGCGGTCGGTGCGTAGTACCCCGACACCTGATAGCCCCACGATCCGCCGAATGGGTGCTCGGCGATCGGCATCAGTTCGACATGCGTGAATCCGAGCCGGGAGACGTGCGCTCCCACCTGGTCGGCGAGCGAGTCCCAGTCGTCGACCGAGCGTCGCCACGAACCGAGATGCACTTCGTAGATCCGCATCGGCGTCGTACCGGCGAGCGTCGAACCCCGAGCGTCCATCCAATCATCGTCCGACCACTCATACGCGTCGAATGACGGGACGACGCTCGCATCGCTGGGCGGCTGCTCGGTCTGACGGGCCATCGGATCGGCCTTGCGGATGGTGCGACCTTCGCTCGTCGTGATCTCGTACTTGTAACAGTCGCCCGATCCGGGCGCGTTGGACACCATCGTCCAGAGCCCGGTCGGCCCATCGCTCTCGACCTTGGTCATCGGTTCGGGCGTCCATTCGTTCCAATCGCCCACCACCGACACGGCGAGCGCGTTCGGCGCCCACACCGTGAATCGGATCGCCCAGCCGCCCGATGCGCCACGGCCGACCGACTGCGGCCCGAGCAACTCCCACAATCGGCGGTGCGTCCCCTCACCGAAGAGATGGAGGTCGAGTTCGCCGATGAACGGTGTGTGGGTCGACATCGCCGACCACGGTACCCGTGTCGCGCTCTACCGGATGACGCCCTCCGCTCCGGGCGCTGACTACCGTCAGGGCGATGCGAGTGCTCATGTTGACGTGGGACTACCCGCCTCGCCGGTCCGGCGGCAACGCGGCACACGTCCACGGCCTGAGCAACGCGCTCGCCAGCGCCGGCCACGACGTGGTGGTCGTCACGATCGCCTCCACCCCTGCCGACCGAGGGTTCGAACACGACGGACTCGTGCGGGTGTTCCGTGTCGACACAGCACTCCCGCACATCCCCGACGAGCGGCACCTGGCGCTTACCGCATCGGCCAACCACGCTCTCATCCAGATGGTGATCGAACTCGGTTCGCCGCTGCGCAACTGGATCCCCGACGTGGTCCACGGGCACGACTGGCGAATCGGTTGGGCGGGCGACACGCTGGCGAAGCATCACAGCGTCCCGTTCATCCTCACCATGCATGGCACCGAGAGGGTCCGCCACGGCGGCCACCTCCCCCAGGGCGAGCCGACCGACGTGAGCGCTCTCGAGTGGTGGCTGGCGTACAAGGCCGACCGCCTCATTGCTTCGACCCGCTTCATGGTCAACCAGTTGGTCGAAGGTTTCGAGCTGATGCCCGACCAGGTCGTGCGGATCCCGAACGGCATCGACCCGTCGCTGTGGGAGGGGCACGATCGACCGTCGGATCGCGAGCCGCTCGTCGTGTCGTGGGGGCGAGTCCAGTACGAGAAGGGCTTCCAGATCCTCACGCGGGCGATGTCGACGCTGCGGCCGCGGGTGCCCGACCTCAAGTGCACGATCGCCGGTCGGGGCAGCTACCTGCCCGAACTGCAGACCCAAATCGACGTCGAGGGCATCAACGCCGTCGTCGACCTTCCCGGCTTCCTGGGCGACGACGAACTGCGTCTGCTCGTGCACCGCGCCGGCTGCGTCGTGATCCCCTCGCTGTACGAACCGTTCGGCCTCGTCGCACTCGAGGCGCTCGCCGCCGGAGCTCCGCTGATCGTCGCGAACACCGGCGGCTTGGCCGAATTGATCGCCGACACGCAGGCCGGGCTCACGTTCGAACCGGGCAACCCCGACGACCTCGCCCGCTGCGTCGAGCTCGTCCTCGGCGACGTGGAGTTGACCGCCACGATGACGGCGAACGCACGCGAGCTGATCGAGCACAAGTACGCCTGGAAGGCGGTCGCCGCGTCGGTCGCTCTCGTCTACGACTCGGCGATCGCCATGCGCACCATCTGACCCCGAATCGTCGCCACCGCCGACGATGTGATCTGTGTCCGGCGCCCCGAACAGACCCGGGCGCGAGACGCGGCCATCGGTACGATCCTGCGATGACCATGCGTCGTGAAGCTCCGACGACGGTCGCTGCCCCACCCTCTCCTCCGTCGCCGTTGCGGATGATCCTCGCCTTCGGAGGCCTGAGCGCCATGCTCGCCTCCGGGTACGGCGCACTCTTCACGATCGTCGACGACTACAACACCGAGTACGGCATCTCGGAGTCGAACATCGGCTACGTCATCGGGATCGGGTTCCTCTCGGGCTTCGTCTCCCAGGTCCTGTTCGCTCCGTTCGCCGACCGCGGCCATGCCCGCAAGGTCGTCGTGATCGGCGTGCTCGTGAGCGTCGCCGGGCTGCTGCTGATGGCTCTCGGTACGACACTCACCCCGATCCTCGTCGGACGCGTGATCAACGGGCTCGGTGTCGGAGCGACCAGCCCGGCCGTGCGCCGGATCGTCATCCTCGCCGACCCCGAGAACCTCGGCACCAACCTCGGCCGGCTGCTGTCGGCCGACGTGTTCGGTTTTGCCACGGGGCCGGCCATCTCGGCGATCCTCGTCGGGCCGTTCGGTATACCGGCACCGTTCATCGTGATCAGCGCGGTCTCGCTCGTGCTGCTGCCCTTCGTCGCCCGGGTTCCGGTCGACGAGACCGCCGTCGCCGCCCGACCGACCAAGCGCCTCGCGGTCGACCTGTTGAAGATCCGGCCGTTCGCCGGCGCGACCGTCCTGGCCGGCGTGGCCTTCATCATGATCGGTGGGTTCGACGCGCTCTGGTCGCTGGTGCACGACGAACTCGGAACCACCGAGTGGATCGCCAACCTCGGCATCACGCTCTTCGCCATGCCGCTGATCTTCCTCGGACCGTGGGGCGGGCGGAAGGCGCAGACGTTCGGCCCGTTCAAGCTGGCGACCATCGGCCTCGTCGCCGGCGCCGGCTTCCTCCTGGGCTACGGGTTGCTCCCGACGGGCGGACTGATCTTCGCCCTCGCCATGGTGCACGCGCTCAGCGACGGAGCCACCATCTCGGCAGCGGGCGTGGCGGCCGGCATGTCGGTCCCCGCCGATCGTCAGGCCGGAGCGCAGGGCATGCTCGGCGCGTCCCAAGCCCTGATGGCGGGGATCATGGCGATGGTCACGGGCAACGTGTACGAGCAGTTCGGGCGACTCGCGGCATTCGCCACCGTCGCCGGGTCGATGCTCGTCCTCACCGCCGTCGGTGTCTGGCTGGCCCGCGACGAATGGTCGATGCGCCGCCCCATCGCCACCGTGTGAAGATCGCCCGCGTGGAGATCGGTGTCAGACACCGATCTCCATTTCAGGAGCCAGTGAACTCGGCTTTGCCGGGGCCGTGTTCGAGGAAGCTCTTCACGCCGATCTGGCTGTCGTCGGTGTGGAACACCTCGACGAAACCGTCGCGCTCCATCGCCAGTCCGTCGTCAAGTGATCCCGACAGGCCGTCGTCGATCAGCCGCTTCGTGATCGCCTGCGCCGTCAGCGCGCCCTTCGCCACCTCGGCGCCGAGCGCCAGGGCTCGCTCGTGCAGTTCGTCGGGAGCGACGACCTCGTCGGCCAGGCCGATGCGAAGCGCCTCGTCGGCTCGGACCTGGCGACCGGTGATGCACATCTCCTTCGCTCGGCTGGGGCCGACGAGGCGAGCGAGGCGCTGCGTACCGCCACCGCCCGGGATGATCCCGAGCAGGATCTCGGGCTGCCCGAACACCGCCTTCTCCGATGCGATCCGATAGTCGCAGCCCAGCGCCAGTTCGCATCCACCGCCGAGTGCGTAGCCACTGACGGCGGCGATCACGAAGCGCGGGATCCCTGCGACGGCGCCGATCCCGTCGTGGAAGAGCGGTCCGATCTCGGCGGCCTCGTCGGGACCACCGAACTGCGAGATGTCGGCGCCGGCGGCGAAGATCCTCTCGCCTCCGGTTAAGACGACCGCTCCGGGCGGATCGGCCGTGAGGTCGTCGGCCGCCGACTTGATCTCGGCGAGCAACTCGCGAGACAGCGGGTTCACCTTGCCGTTCGTGAGAGTGATGACGGCCACGCCGTCGTCGCGTCGTTCGAGAGTCAGGAGTTCGTCAGCCATCGGGCCAGCCTGCCAGACCGCGGCGGCTCCGGCCTCAGCGCTGCGTCACGCCAGGTAACGACCCTTGTCAGACCCGTCCCGTTACCGACCGGGTAACGCCCCGGGTCAGACCCCAAACGTTACGGGTAACGCCCCGGGTCAGACCCCAAACGTTACGTCAGGCGTCGATGGCGGCGAGCATCTCGTCGGCTGCGGTCCACGGATCAGTCGTCCGCTCGACGACTTCCTCGGTCAGTTCGTCCCACCGGTCGCCGGTGCAGATCTGTCGCGCCTTGCGACCGAGGCGCTGAGCGATGATCTCACGCAGTTCTTCACGTAGCCGGAAGGTCCGGCGTTCGGTGAGCAGGCCGCTCGATTCGGCGAAGGCCCGGTGTTCGAGCACGGTGTCCCACAGTTCGGGGACGCCCTCGGCGGTCGTGCCGGTGGTGTTCAGGATCGGCGCTCGCCATGCCTCGTGAGCGAGGTCGGACAGATCGAGCATCTGCATCAGGTCGCGTCGGGTCTCGTCGGCGCCTTTGCGGTCGGCCTTGTTGATCACGAAGATGTCGGCGATCTCCATCAGGCCCGCCTTGTTCGCCTGCACGCTGTCGCCCCAACCCGGGTTGACGACGACGACGGTCGTGTCGGCCTTGCCGGCGACCTCCACCTCGACCTGCCCGACGCCGACGGTCTCGACCAGGATCCAGTGACGCCCGATCGCGTCGAGCGCCCGGACGGCCTCGGGAGTGGCCAGCGAGAGTCCGCCGAGGTGACCACGTGTGGCCATCGAGCGGATGAACACGCCCGGATCGGTGGCGTGGTCCTGCATCCGGACCCGGTCGCCGAGGATCGCTCCGCCGGTGAACGGTGACGACGGGTCGATCGCCAGCACGGCGATCTCCAACTCCATCGAGCGGAGATGGCCGATCAGGGCAGAGGTGAGCGTCGACTTACCGGCGCCGGGCGCACCCGTGAGGCCGACGGTGTACCCACTTCCCGATCGCGGGTATGCGAGGCGCCCGATCTCACGCGCCCCGTCGTCGCCACGCTCGATCATCGAGAGCAGGCGCGCGAGCGCGCTGCGGTCTCCGTCGAGAGCGGCCCGGAAGAGCTCAGGGGCGGGAAGTCGTTTGCGCGCCATCGAGGTGAAGTCTCACCGATGGGCGAGAGCGGCGCCCAATCAGGCCAGCGGGCTGCGGGTCGGACCGGCGCCGACCGCGGCGGCCGCTTCTTCGTCGGCGATGTTGATCACTTCGGTCACCCCGTCGACACGGTCGCGCATGATTCGCTCGATACCCGCCTTGAGGGTCTGCGTGGAGGCCGGGCAACCGACGCACGCTCCCGTCAGTTCCACCTCGACGATGCCCGTGTCCTCGTGAACCTCGTGCAGCACGATGTCGCCGCCGTCGGCCTGCAGTGCCGGGCGGATGACCTCGATGGTGGTTTCGACCTGTTGGCGCATCTCGACCACCATTCAATCAACAGTGGTCGTACGATCCATTGCCGTGAGTGTCATCGCAGCGATCCTCGCCCACGAGGGCGGCTGGGACGAAGCGTTGCTCATCGGCGGCCCGATCCTGGCGATCGCCGGCCTGCTCATGCTCGCCAAGAAGCGAGTCGAAGCCGCCGCCGACACCCCCGAACCCTGATCTGTCTCGGCACAGGTCAGCGGCGTTCGATGGTGGCGCCGACGGCTTGGAGGCGTCCGACGAGGTCGTCGTAGCCGCGGTCGATGTGGTGCACACCTGAGATCGTCGTCTCCCCATCGGCGGCGAGACCCGCCACGACCATCGCTGCACCGGCGCGGATGTCGTGGGCCTTCACGGGCGCTCCCGACAGACGGGGAACCCCCCGCACCACCGCATGGTGACCGGTCGTGCGGACGTCGGCGCCGAGACGCTGAAGTTCTTCCACGTAGCGGAACCGGCCCGGATACAGGTTCTCGGTCACGATCCCGACACCGTCGGCGACTGCGAGCATCGTGATGATGAGCGGCTTGTAGTCGGTGGCGATCCCGGGGTACGGCAGTGTGGCGATGTCGATGGACCGAGGCCGGTCGTCCGCGACGACGTTGATGCCGTCGTCGCTCGGCGTGATCCGCAAGCCCATGTCGCCGAAGCGATCGAGCAGCATCGTCATGTGTTCGCCGCGCGCACCGATCACATCGAGTTCGCCACCGGCGACGGAGCAGGCGGCCAGGTACGTCGCTGCCTGGATGCGGTCGGGCACGGTGCGGTGACTCACCGGTCGCAGATCCGACTGCTCGACACCTTCGATCACGAGCGTCGGCGTCCCGATCCCGCTGATCTGGGCGCCCATCGCGACGAGGAACTCACACAGGTCGGTGATCTCGGGCTCGCGCGCGGCGTTGTCGATCGTGGTCACGCCGTCCGCGAGGACCGCGGCCGTCATCAGGTTCTCGGTGGCGCCGACACTCGGGAAGTCGAAGGTGATGTCGGCACCGTGCAGGCGGTCGGCACGCGCCTCCAGGTAGCCGTGGCTGAACTTGAACTCGGCGCCCATCGCCTCGAGGCCGGCGATGTGCATGTCGATCGGTCGCGCACCGAAGTCATCGCCTCCCGGCATCGAGAGCCGCACTTCACCGCACCGCGTGAGCAGCGGGCCCAGAACGTTGATCGACGCTCGGATCCGCTCCACCAGTTCGTAGGGGGCGACCGGGGTGATCTCGCCGGTGTTGAGCAGCACCAGTTCGCCGGGCGCCGTACGGGTCATCTCGACACCGATCGCCGCCAGCAGGTCGCCCATGATCGCGACGTCGACGATGCCCGGGACGTTGGTCAACTCGTGCGCACCGTCGCAGAGGATGGTGGTCGCCATCAGCTTGAGCACCGAGTTCTTCGCACCAGGCACCACGACCTGACCCGACAACGGGCCCGAACCACGGACGACGATGGTCTCCTCGGCCGGCTCGGATGGGTGCGTGGTGTCGGCGGTCGCGCTCACAGCCCACAAGTATGCTCCCAGCGTGGAGCCAGGTGGGCGCATGCTGACGCGACGCTGGCCGGACGATGCCGAGCACCGAGAGAGGGTGCTCGCGCCTCGCCTCGACCTCGTCGAGGAAGTCGAGTTCTCGCGGGACGCCTCGACCGTCGTTTTCCGCCAGCAGCACGGACCGTTCGTCGCCTACCAGCGCACCGTCGAGTTGCCCGGGCATGGTGGTCCCGGCGATGGTCGGATCGTCGAGCGCACCCGCTACACGCTCAAGGTCCCCTGGTTCAAGTGGGTCTTCGGCCCTCCGGTGCGCGCCGTCATGCGACGCAACCTGTCCGGCAACGCCTGGTGGGCTCCGCCGGATCGACTCGACGCGACCCAGGTGCTCGTCCTCGGGCTCCTTGCCGCTGCGTCGATGTCGGCGGCGTTCGTCAACACGCTGTTCACGCAGACCGCCGAGTTCGCCGCCGAGGACTTCGGCGTCGGGTCGACCGGCATCGGTGATGCCGGCTCGGTCGTGCGCGCCGGCATCGTCTTCGCGCTGCCCGCGGCGGTGATCGCCGACCGGGTCGGCAGACGACGGGTGATGATCGTGGTCGCCTGGCTCGCTCCGCTGCTCTCGGTACTCGGTGCGTTCGCTCCGAGCTTCCCGGCGCTCGTGGCCACACAGACGATCGGCCGGCCGATGGGGATCGCCCTCGCCTTCTTGATCGGCGTGGTCGCTGCCGAGGAGGTCCCGAAGAACAGTCGTGCCTACGCGATCAGCGTGCTCGCGATGGCGTCGGGGATGGGCGCCGGTATCGCGGTCACCGCGCTGCGCCTCGCCGACACCGGCGACGGAGGATGGCGACTCGTCTACCTGGTGGCGATCATCTGGTGCATCGTCGCCGTCGACCTGACGCGGCGCATGCCCGAGACACGTCGTTTCACCGCCGACCTGCTGCGCACCGACCGGCCCGACCGAGGCGTCCCGCTCGACCGCAAGCGCTTCGCACTCCTCGCGACGGTGGCGTTCGCCGGCAACGTGTTCATCGCACCCGCCAGTTTCTTCCAGAACAGCTACCTGTCCGACGTTCGTGGCTTCAGCGCAGGCGACGTCGGACTGTTCTCACTGCTCGTCGGCACACCCGCGGGCATCGGCCTGATCATCGGCGGGTTCATCGCCGACCGGTACGGCCGACGCATCCTCATCAGCCTCGCCCTGCCGGTCTCGGTGATCTCGGTGGTGGCTGCGTTCTCGGTCGGCGGACTCGGCTTGTGGGCGTTCTCGCTCGTCGCCGCCGTGCTCGGATCTGCCGTGTACCCGGCGATGGCCGTCTACCGGACCGAGCTGTTCCCGACGGCGAATCGAACGCGTGCTGCCGGATTCGTCACGGCGTCGGCACTCGTCGGCGGCATCGGCGGGCTCAGCCTCACCGGCCGGCTACTGGACGGAGGATGGTCGTACGGCTCGACCATGGCGCTGCTCGCAATCGGGCAGTTCGTCGTCACCGTCCTGGTCGTCGCCTTCTACCCCGAGACGGCGCACCGCGAACTCGAAGACATCAACCCCGAGGACGACGCGATCGATCTCGATGCGATCCCCGTGCCCCCGATCGGCTGAGCACCGAACGAGGCGACGTCGACGCGGCCGCTTCGGAGGTCGTGTCGATCGTCGATCGTGACGGTCGGGACAAGGGCCGATCGGTGCGCCTCCACGGGGCGGTGGCGGAATGACCGGATCTCGGAATGGCCCGATCGCCAGGTGGCGGTCGATCAGGCGGCTGCGGTGAGGCGGGTGTCGTCGGCCGGGAAGAGTGCGACGACGTTGTCGCGGTTGCCGGTGGCGGCACCGTTGCGAGCGGCGCGAGGTGCTGCCGGAGCGGTCCATGCGGCGGTGCGGGAGTTGGAGGCCATCGTCTGGAGGACGAAGATCACCGGCAGCACGAAGAGTGCGGCGAGTGCGATGACTTCGAACGAGATGCTCATGGAGGTGGTCGTTCCCGACCTGTGGTCGTTCAAACACAGAAAGTGAAAGAAACCTTCATCGCGCTCCGCCGGTCGAGCTTCGCGAACGATCGCAGGTTCGTCGGCGCTCGGCCGATGACCTGTCTCGGCTCTCCGACATCGTTGCGTCCGGGGCGGAACGTCGAGGACAGCGAACGAGCCTCGAGCACCGATCGGATGGAGCGCACTCGCCGCTCGGTGGGACCCCCGGTCAGGTCAGGTCAGGTCAGGTCAGGTCAGGTCGGCGACGAAGGATGCGGTCACGTCGGCGATCTCGGCGTCGCAGCCGCGCAGATCGTGTCCCTTGCCGTCGATCCAGTGGTGGGTCACCGATGCCGGGATCGTCGTCGTCCACCGTTCCATCTCCTCCGGGGTCCCGAACGCGTCACGGGTGCCCGAGATGAAGAGACAGGGCACGTGGATGTCGACGAGATGTTCGACGCGCAGCTTCTCGGGCTTCTTCGGCGGGTGGAGCGGATAGCAGATCAGGACGAGCCCGGCGAGACGGGCGACCGGGCCCACCTCGTCGACGTCGGCGGCGACCATCGTCGTCATCCGCCCACCCATCGAGCGGCCGCCCATCACGATCGGTCCCCGCCGACGGGAGAACGCGGCGAGGTCGTCCCGGATCGCCGCCATCAGCTTCGGTGCCCGATCGGGCGCCTTGCGTCCCTGCCGGCGGTACGGGAAATCGGTCCGCTCCACGTAGGTCGTCGGCGCGAGCCGGTCGTCGATCGCGACCAGGCTCGAGTGGTCGCACCCGGTGCCGGCACCGGGGTACAACAGGAGTGTCGGCTTGGCCATCTCGATCGCCTTCGCAACAGCGTCAGGAACTCGACGAGCCCAGGATGCGGCGCGCCTCGGCAAGGTCCGACATCGCCTTCGCGGCGTCGATCTCGGCACCGCCGTGGTCGGGGTGGACATCGCGCATCTTGGTGCGGAACGCCTTGGTGACCTGACGCTTCGACGGCTTGGCCCCACCGAGTTCGAAGCCGAGCATCTGCATCGCCCATCCGCTCGGGTCGGCGAGCGCTTCGAGCGTCGTGGTCTGCGAACCGGCGAGGTACGCGATCATCGACGGGCCGATCGGACCGCGCCAACGCGCCGCCTTCTGGAGCACCGGGACGATCTGGCGACGGTGTTCGAGCGCGAGCCGCTCGACGGCGTAGATCGCACCGAGCACCTGGGCGAGGTCGGTGCCGGTCGTGGCGAAATCGAACGAGATGTCGTCGCCGTCGCCGAGCAGTCGGTGCGTCGAGTGCGAGAGCCCGTGGCGGTCAATCTGGAAACGGTGGCGCAGCCGGGGCTGCACGATCCGGCCACCCCGCTCGACCTCGGCGATCAGGCGATGGATGTCGGCCACGTAGTCGTCGGCGACCCCATCGAGGTGTCGGGCGACGATGGCTCCGAGCAGCAGCCCACCGAAGCCGGGCGCTGGGTCGACCGGGAGCACCAGGTGGCCGAGTGCGATCCGCCGGGTCGGCTGAGTCGGTCGACTGTGGAAGATCTCCAGTTCGGCCAGCAGCACGGCGGAAACGCTACCGAGGCACGCCGATGCTTGCGTGATCGATCAGACGTACTCGCGGATCGTCGAACGCAGTTCCTGCGCCATCCCGATCACGTCGGACGACTCGTCGAGACGGTCGTCGTCGGAGCCCGAGTCCTGCACCGTGTCGCCGTCGGCGTCGGCATGGATGCGGTCGACGATGGCCGACACGCCGAGTACCGCCTTGCCCCACACGCGTGGCGGTAGGGCGTACGGCGGGTGTTTGATGTCGATCGCGTCGTTCAACTCCATCAGCGAACGGCGTGACTTCGCGTCGAACGGGTCCTTCGCCAGCTTGTTCGCAATGAGGAACATGTCGCTGAGCGCGCCGACGGGAGCCTCCACGGCAGCGTCGGCGTCCATCGAACTCAGTTCGCCCGACTCGATCGCGTCGAGCAGGTCGTCGACGGTCTCCTCGGCGTCGGCGGCGACGAGCAGCGTGGTGACCTCCCAACGGTGTGGCACCTCGGCGGCGACGATCGCATCGGTGAGGGTCTGGCGATCACCGCGCGACCACTCGTCGAGGCCGAACTCGACCGACTCCTCGTCGTCGGCGAGACCGACCGGAAACGGACCCATCTGGGCTTCGAGTTGCTCGAACAGGGCATCGGCCGACGCCTCGACGTCTTCGGGCACGATCAGTTCTTCGGCGTCCCACGCGTGCGGGATCGACGCGTCGACCATCGCCTCGGCCAGTTCGGCGCGCTGGTCGAACGTCCATGCCCGAAGGTCGTAGTGGACCTTGACGATGGTGTCGTCGTTGGGATCGAAGTCGATCGTCGGGCCCGACGCCGCCTTGTCTTCGCGCTTCTCGTCGCCACCCTGCTTGTTCACGAATGCCACGTGGGCAAGCTACCGCCCGCGACCAACGGGTGTCAGACAACCGATGATCGCGTATGGGTGTCGAGGAAGGCTTCGGTCCGCTCGTACTCGTCGGTCACGTTCTCGGGCCGACGGAAGCCGTGGCCCTCACCCTCGTACACGACGTAGTCGATGTCGCCACCGGCGGCCCGGACGCGTTCGACGAGCAGGTCGCTCTGGGACTGCGGCACCACGGGGTCGTCGGAGCCGTGGAAGACGAGCAGTGGCGACGTGATCGAGCTGGCCCGGTTGATCGGCGACAGGGTGTCGAACGCCGCCTCCGACTCGAGGCTGCCGTCGTTCGGAGCGACGAGCGTGTCGGTGTAGTGCGCCTCGAATCGGTGCGTCACCTCGGTGAGCGCTCGCAGGTCGCTCACGGGGTACGACGCCACTCCCCCCGCCACGAGGTCGCAGTGGTCGGCGAGCACCCCGAGCACGGTGAGGCCACCCGACGATCCGCCCATCACGAAGGTCGACTCGGGCGACGCCCATCGCTCCTCGTGCGCATGGCAGACGAGGTCGGCGGTGTCGTCGACGTCGAGGCGTCCCCATGCCCCGTGCAACGCCTGCTGGTACTCACGTCCGTGGCCTGTCGTTCCACGCGGGTCGACGACGAGAACATCCCACCCTCGGCTCCACCAGTACGCGATCCGTGGACGCCACTCGACCTGCCACTGGTCGGTTGGGCCGCCGTGCACCCAGCACAGCAACCGACCCCGGCCGGCGACGAAGCGTCGGGCGTGCAACGGCACACCGTCACGCCCGGTCGCTTCGACGATCTCGGGCTTCGGGAGTTCGTCGGTCGGCCACGCCGCCGCCTGGGAGTGGACGAGCGTCGTCCGCACGATGGAGTCGGAACGATCGGTGTCGTAGCGGACGATCTGGGGTGGGGTCCTCGCGCCCGACCGGAGCGCCACGAGGTCGCTGCCGACCCACGTGAGGTGGCCGTGGACGCCACGTCCGATCTGCTCGAACACCCCGGTTGCGAGGTCGACGACGCACAGCGCGCCGTGCCCGGCCTCGTTGCGGGTGAACGCCATGCGGCCACCCGTCGAGTCGAAGCAGTACGAACGGTTGCCCATCCCCCACGTCGGCCCGGCCTGCTCGACCGCCTCGGAGACGACCGGTCGGTCACCGACGTACACGTTCAGCCAACCCGACGCATCGTGGACGTGGACCGGCTCGCCTGCCGGGGTGAAGCGCGGTTGCTGGACGGCACCGTCGACGCGCCACTCGCAGATCGCTTCGGTCGAGAGATCGAGGTCGACGCGCACAGCGCCGTCCCAGGCCATGTCCGGCGGGTTCCAGCCCTGCCACGAGACGACTCGTTCGTCGGGGGACACGGCCGGGTCGAAGCAGAAGGCGTGGCGCCCGTCATCGAGGCGCCGGGTCGACCGGCCGGCGAGATCGATCAACCACACCTCGGCTTCGTCGACCACGAACACAACGACGCCGTGCACAGCGGCGGACCCGGTTGCGTCGGACTGCCGTCGAGACGGTGCCGCCACGGTCGGAGCCCGCACCGTGCGGCCGAGGTCGGAGAGCGCCTCGACCTTCGTTCCCCGCTGCCACCAGAGTTCGCCGTCGCTCGCTGCGTAGGCGATCGACTGCTCGCCGTCACCCGCGACGACCCAGGTGAAGCACGCTCCGCCGAGTCCGCGGCCCGGAGCTGGATCAGGCCCGACGACGAGGGGCCGCTCGGGGGCGACCGGGTCGAGCCCGACCACGTCGATCGACGCCGAACCGCTGCGTCGCTGGACGAACGCGACGACCGCCCCGTCGGGGGAGATGCGCGGTTCGGTGAGGTCGCGGCCCGACCGGATCAGCGACAACGGGATCGGTTCCACTCGTCCGACACTATTGGCTCCGGTCACCCAGCCGACACGCTGGGCGACGTCCGGGTCCCGATGCTCTGCACGTCGTCTCGGGTTGATCAAGAGTTGGTCAGTGATCGGCGCAAAGCCGGTCGCACCGCCTGTCGAAAGCTACGGTCGGGTCATGACCGAGTCGTCACGTGAACGCCCCGACCGCAACCTCGCCATGGAACTGGTGCGTGCGACCGAGTCGGCTTGCCTGGCCGCCGCCCGCTGGGTCGGCCGCGGACAGAAGGAGACCGCCGATGGTGCTGCGGTCGAGGCGATGCGTCTCTCGCTGTCGACCGTGCAGATGTCGGGCACCGTCATCATCGGTGAGGGCGAGAAGGACGACGCTCCGATGCTGTTCAACGGCGAGGTCGTCGGTGACGGCTCGGAGCCTCACGTCGACGTCGCCGTCGACCCGATCGACGGCACCACGCTGACCGCGCACGGCAAGACCAACGCCCTGTCGGTCATCGCCGTTGCCGACCGCGGCGCCATGCTCGATCCCGGCCCCTCGTTCTACATGGAGAAGATCGCCGTCGGGCCCGACTCGGTCGGCTCGATCGACATCACCGCCAGCGCCAGCCAGAACCTGCGCTGGATCGCCAAGTCGAAGCAGTCCGACGTGCAAGACCTCACGGCCGTCATCCTCGACCGCCCCCGCCACGCCGACCTGATCGCCGAGGTGCGCGAAGCTGGGTGTCGGATCCGGCTCATCACCGACGGCGACGTGTACGGCTCGGTCGCCACGGCGTGGCCTGACGCCGGCGTCGATGTGCTGTTCGGAATCGGCGGCACGCCCGAAGGTGTCATCTCGGCCGCGGCGTGCAAGGCCATGGGTGGCGAGATGCAGGCCCGATTCTCACCCCAGAGCGACGACGAGAAGGCAGCGATGGACGCGGCCGGCTACGACCTCTCGCGCGTGATGACCCAAGATGATCTGATCACGAGTGACAACTGCTTCTTCGCAGCGACCGGACTGACCGACGGCGCGCTGCTGCGTGGCGTCCGCTTCGACAAGCTGGGAGCACGTACGCAAAGCCTCGTGATGCGCTCTCGCAGCGGCACCGTCCGTTTCGTCGACGCCCGCCACAAGGTGAAGAAGCTCCGCGCCTTCTCCGCGATCGACTACTGAGCGTCGGTTCTCGACCCGACTCGCCTGCGAGCGGCGTCAGCGGCGGAGCAGGTCTGTGGCGAACGCCGTGATCTGCGGTTCGTCGGTGCCTGCGTCGATCTCGAGCACCTCGGCATCGCGAGCGATCTGTTCGACCTGCAACTCGCTCATGTCGCCGGTCCCGCCGAAGATCTGTGCGGCTTCGAGCGCAACTGCTCGTCGTTCCATGCGTACCTGAAGGCGACCGTCCCGTCGTACCGTGACCTCTGTGTCGCAGTTCCACCTCGCTCAGCTCAACCTCGGCTTCTTCGTCGCTCCGCTCGACGACGAACAGATGGACGAGTTCCGCCTCGCCCTCGACCCGATCAACGCGCTCGCCGAGGCGACGCCCGGTTTCGTGTGGCGGCTCAAGGACGACGACGGTGGCTCGTCGAGCTACGTCCAGGTCCCCGGCGCCGACGACCCGCTCGTCGCCCCGAACATGTCGGTGTGGGAGAGCCTGGATGCGCTACAGCACTCCATGTATCGCAGCGGGCACTCCAGCTATCTGCGACGTCGCCGCGAGTGGTTCCAGAAGCCGGAGGGTCTGATCAACGTGCTCTGGTGGATCCCAGCCGGTCAGATCCCGACCCTCGAGGACGCGGTCCGCCGCCTCCGACACCTCGAAGCGAACGGACCCAGCCAGGAGGGCTTCGGCCTGACGAAACCGCTCGACCCGCCCGACTCGTCGACCGCCCGCTGACATCGAGTCCGCCCCCGGCCGGAGCGGCAAGGGTCGGTCAGCCGAAGCCGTTGACGAGCACGGCGAAGTGCTTCGACGTGGCCGCGTGACGCATCCCGATGACTGCTTGGTACTCGCCCGACTCGTAGATCTCCTTGGCCTTCTCCATCGACTCGAACTCGAGCACCACGGTCTGCTTTCCGGCGCCCTCGCCTTCGACCTGCTCGGTGGCGGGGTCGAGGACGAGGAGCTGACATTCTGCGCCGACTCGCAACGCCGGGCCGGCACCCTTCTGGTACTCGCCGTACTGCTCGGGGTCGTCGACGTCGTAGTTCACGATCAGATATGCGCTCATACCGCCAGGCTGGCAGGTCGCCAGTCGGTCGAACGAGTCGCATCCGGGTGTGCCCCGCCTCGATCGGGGTACTGTCGATCGGTGCGTAGATGCAGGATGACGGCGGTTCCGATGGTCACCGTGGCCCTGTTGGCCACGGCGGCCGCCTGCGCCGGAGTCGACGACACAGTCGACTCGGAATCACGCTCACGCATCGACGACGTCCCGTCCGCGACCACCGACCCCGATGCGTCGAGCATCCCCGAACCCGACTCCGACCGCGACCGCGACGATCCGTTGCCCGCCGGCGAAGCGCCCGACGACGAGGATCCGACCGCCGATCCGCCGAACGACGACGCGGTCGACGGCGCGCCTCCTCCTACGAACCCGGACGAACCTGCGGTCGTTCCCGACGACGCGCTCGTGTTCGACCTGGAACGCGTCGACGTCGTCGCCACACTGCGTCCGACAACCGCCGACAACCCACCCGGCGGCTACAACGGGTTCTCCGGGGCCATCGCTCTCGACGACGGAACCCTCTTGGCCTCCGGGTTCGACGCGACCTCCGACGGGGTCCAACCCGAGCGGTCCGCCCTCTGGCGTTCCGACGACGGGATGCTCTGGGAGCGGACCGGGCGCGAACTGTCGGATCGTGGAGGCCAACAAACGATCCAAGCGCTCTACCTCGACGAGGACGACAACCCGTCGGTCGTTCTCGCCGACGTGGTCCCGACCGGGGGCGGCGCCACCGGCGAGTTCGAACTCGACTTCGGAGTCGAGTGGCAGGTGACGACCGAAGCGGGCGGTTGGGGATCGAACCAACTCGTCGGCGATGCGGCCGTCCACGGGAGCTATCTCACGGGCGCTGGCGACGACGCGAGCATCACGCTCCACGGAGCCGCCGACCCCAACGACCCCGGGCTCTTCACCGCCGTCGTGTTCCGACACGACCCGACCGACGAGTGGGAGCCGGAAACGATCGATCTCGCGCCGGACGGTTCACCGATCGCCGGCAGCATCGTGCTCGACGCGCTCTCGATCGGCGACACCGAGATCGCCGTGGGAGCCACGACTGCCACCGATGCGCTCGGCGACATCCCGGCGTCGTATGGCGACACGCTGCTGGGCGATGGGTTCACCGACGTGGCCGTGTGGCGGCGTGACGGAACCGACTGGAGCCGGCTCGACATCGGACAGTTCGCCGGCGTGAACGGAGGCGGGCTGGCACTCGACGTGGGAGCGGTCGACGGGTCGCTGTTCATGCTCACCCGCAGTACGCAGGCGTACCGGGCAGTGTTGACCCTGTACCGCTCCGACGACCTCGGCGACACGTGGGACAACATCGCGTTCGACCGCAACGTGACCGGCGGATTCGATTCGTTCCAGAACGCGACGTTCGCAACGGTCGGCGACCTCGTCGTGATCATCGACGAAGTGTTCGACGTCGGTGCGGTCACCACACTGATGACGGTGGTCGACACCACGAATGGCGAGGCGGTCACGCATGACGTCACGGAGTGGGAGGGCGTCAACCAGATCGAGTCGATCATCGACGTCGACGGCACAGGGCTCGCTTTCGGCCGCGTCGACCGCGGCGCATCCGAGAGCGACCTCCAGGTCGTCGAACTCACCATCGTCGACAGCCCGCCGCCCCCTCCCACCGGCGGTGGCGCCAGCGACGCCTGACCTCGAGGCTCATGACAGGTCAGACCGTCATGAGACGAGTTACGCGGTGAAGCTGGTACCGGTGGCCGTGAGGCGGGCCCGAGCGCGAGCCTTGCCGGCAACGGCGTCGGCCACGTGGCCCTCGACCGACTCGGTCTTGAGCGTCAGTTCGTGTCGTTCGAGCGCAGCCTTGGCTCGATTCACGTCGATGTCGTCGGCGAGTTCGGCCACGTCGGACAGGATCGAGATCCGGGTCTTCTCGCCGCTGCTGACCTCGATGAAGCCCCGATGGACGGCGACGTCTTGGACCTTGCCATCGGACATGAAGATGCGGGTGTGGTTCTCCACGAGTGCCCCGACGAAGGGCTGGTGCCCGGCCTGGAACGCGATCTCGCCACCGCCCTGGGTGCGGGTGATGACCATGTTGGCCTCACCCGAGAACAGCACCTGCTCGGGCGACACGATGTCGACCTGGAAGGTCTCGGCCATGGTCAGCTCTCCTGGAGGGACTTGGCCTTGGCCTGGACCTGGTCGATGTTGCCGACGTTCAGGAAGGCTTGCTCGGGCAGGTCGTCGAGACCACCGTCGATGATCGCTTCGAACGACTCGACGGTTTCGGCGACGGGAACGTACTCGCCCTCGAGGCCGGTGAAGACCTTGGCGACGAAGAATGGCTGCGACAAGAAGCGTTCGACCTTGCGGGCACGAGACACCGTGAGGCGGTCTTCCTCGGACAGTTCGTCGAGGCCGAGGATGGCGATGATGTCCTGCAGTTCCTTGTAGCGCTGCAGCGTCTCCTGCACACGACGGGCCACGTTGTAGTGGTGGTCGCCGACGACCTCGGGCGAGAGGATCGTCGAGGTGGAAGCGAGCGGGTCGACCGCCGGGTAGATGCCGAGCGAGGCGACCGTACGGCTGAGCTCGGTGGTCGCATCGAGGTGCGTGAAGGTCGTGAACGGCGCCGGGTCGGTGTAGTCGTCGGCAGGCACGTAGACGGCTTGCAGCGAGGTGATCGAGCGACCCTTGGTCGAGGTGATCCGCTCCTGGAGCTGACCCATCTCGTCGGCGAGCGTCGGCTGGTAGCCCACCGCCGACGGCATACGACCGAGCAGCGTCGAGACCTCGGAGCCGGCCTGCACGAAACGGAAGATGTTGTCGACGAACAGCAGCACGTCCTGGCCGGCGACGTCACGGAAGTACTCAGCCATCGTGAGCGCCGACAGGGCGACACGCAGGCGCACGCCCGGCGGCTCGTCCATCTGACCGAAGACCAGGGCGGCCTTCTCGTACACGCCCGACTCCTGCATCTCCAGGCGAAGGTCGGTGCCTTCACGGGTGCGCTCGCCGACTCCGGCGAACACCGACACACCACCGTGCTGCGAGGCGACACGGTTGATCATCTCGGTGATGAGCACGGTCTTGCCGACGCCGGCACCTCCGAACAGGCCGATCTTGCCACCGGCGACGTACGGGGTGAGCAGGTCGACGACCTTGATGCCCGTTTCGAACATGCGAGCAGACGGCTCGAGCGAGTCGAAGGTCGGTGCGGGGCGGTGGATGTCCCAGCGCTCGACCGAGTCGATGCCCTCGGGCTGCGTGTCGAGGGCTTCGCCCCACACGTTCCAGACGTTGCCGAGCACCTTGTCGCCGACGGGCACCTGGATGCCGTGGCCGGTGTTGCGCACCGGGGCGCCGCGGACGAGGCCGTCGGTCGGCTTCATGCAGATCGCCCGGACGCGACCGTTGCCGAGTTGCTGGGCGACCTCGGCGAGGACGACCGTCTTCTCGCCTTCGAGTTCGACGGTGAACTCGATGGCCGAGTTCAATTCGGGCAGTGCGCCGCGGGGGAACTCGACGTCGATGACGGGACCGGCGATCGCGACGACCCGGCCGTCTTGCAGTTCTGTCTGTGAGGATTTTTCTGTCATGGTCATTTCGATGGTCTCCTGTGTGAGATCAGATCTGGTCGTCGGGGTACTTCTCGTTGTGGAACCGGCGGGCCTGGCCCTGCCAGTCGTCGCGTTGGATGCGACCTTCGAATCCGAGGTGATCGTCGATGCGGTCCATGTCCTCGTCGTTCCAGGTGGTGATCTCCCTGAAGGTAAAGATCCCCAGGGCGTGCAGCCGGCCTTCGAGGACGGTCGCGACACCCTTGATGAGTTTCAGGTCATCGGCCTCGACGCCGGCGTCGGGCGTGGTGGTCGTCGACGCCGCAGGCGCCGTCTCGGGGACGTCGCGGGTGAGCGTGGCGACGTTGCCCGGCGCAGCGGCCGAATCGGAGCCGTCGGTGTCGCCGGCAGCGGGCGGCGCCGCCGGCGATGCGGCGCGAACGGCGGCGGGCGAGGTACCGATGGGACCACCGAAGTAGTCGTCGCCGACGTCGACGTACGACATGACGTCGTCGCCGCCGTCGAGGGCCGCCGCACCGCCGACGATCTCCATGATCTCGGAGGTGATCGACGCCTGACGGGCACGGTTCATGACGATGCTGAGGCTGTTGATCAACTCTTCGGCGTTGTCGGTCGCCGACTTCATCGCCCGCTGGCGGAAGGCGTGCTCGGATGCTGCCGCGTTGAGCAGAGCGGCGTAGATGCGAGCTTCGACGTAGCGCGGCAGGAGCGTGTCGAGGATCTCGGAGGGGTCGGGTTCGAACTCGAATTGCGCCCCGGCCTCGTCTTTGCCGTCGCCGCCGGCGACCGTGTCGCTGCTGAGCGGCACGAGCGGCCGCAGCACGACTTCCTGGCTTCCGGCGGTGATGAAGCGGGTGTAGACGAGTTCGACCTTGTCGACCTTGCCCGACACGAAGAGGTCGACGACGTACTCACCGATCTTGCGGGCGTCCTCGTAGCTCGGCTGATCGCTGAAGCCCATGAACGACTGGCTGAGCTGGTAGTCGCGGAACCGGAAGTACCCCTCGGCCTTCTTGCCGACCGGGACGATCGTGTAGTCCTTGCCGGCGAGGACGTCGGCCTTGACTTCGCCCTCGGTCGCACGCTGGACGCCGGCGTTGTAGCCGCCGCAGAGCCCGCGATCGGCGGTGATCGCGACGTAGCAGGTGGTCTTGATCTCGTCGCGACCAGCCAGCATCGGTGCGTCGGATGAAGCTCCGGCTGCGGCGAGGTCCTTGACGACCTCGGTGATCTGCTCGGAGTACGGCACGGCTGCCTGGACCCGTTGCTGGGCCTTGACGATCCGCGAACCTGCGATCAGTTCCATGGCGCGCGTGATCTTCTTCGTGGACTGCATCGCCTTGATGCGGCCACGCAGAATTCTCTCGGTACCACCTGCCATTGTGTGTTACTCCGTTGCCAGGGTCTTGTTGGATGCGGCATCGCCCATTTCGTCGGCGTCGACCGACGACGGGTCGACCGGGTTCGTCGACGACGAGTCGGACGAAGCGAACTGCGCCTTGAAGGTCGTGACGGCTCCTTCGAGCGAGTCGGGGATCTTCTGCGTCTTCAGTTCGTCCATCAGGCCGCCGTGATTCGAGCGCATGAACTCGAGGAGTTCGGACTCGAAGCGCTGCACGTCTTCGACGGGCAGGTCGTCGAGGTAGCCCTTCGTCCCGGCGAACAGCGAGACGACCTGGTCTTGGACCGGCATCGGGCTGTTGAGCGGCTGCTTCAGCAGTTCGACGAGGCGGTAGCCACGCTCGAGCTGGGCCTTCGAGATCGCGTCGAGCTCGGAACCGAACGTGGCGAACGCTTCGAGCTCACGGAACTGTGCGAGGTCGAGCTTCAGGGTGCCGGCGACGCCCTTCATCGACTTGGTCTGAGCAGCCGAGCCCACGCGGGACACCGAGATGCCGACGTCGACAGCGGGCCGCACACCCGATTTGAACAGGCTGTCCTGGAGGAAGACCTGGCCGTCGGTGATCGAGATCACGTTGGTCGGGATGAACGCCGACACGTCGCCGGCCTTCGTCTCGATGATCGGGAGGGCGGTGAGCGAACCGGCGCCGTTCTCGTCGGACAGCTTGGCGCTGCGCTCGAGGAGGCGCGAGTGGAGGTAGAACACGTCGCCGGGGTAGGCCTCTCGGCCGGGCGGACGACGCAGCAGCAGCGAGAGCTGACGGTAGGCGTCGGCCTGCTTCGAGAGGTCGTCGTACACGATGAGGGCGTGCTCGCCGTTGTCCATCCAGTGCTGGCCGATGGCGCAGCCGGCGTACGGAGCGAGGTACTTGAAGGGGGCCGAGTCGGCAGCGGGCGCCGTGACGACGACCGTGTACTCGAGCGCTCCGGCCTGGCGCAGCGTGTCGACGGTCTGTGCGACCGTGGAGCCCTTCTGGCCGATCGCGACGTAGATGCACTTCACGCCGAGACCCTTCTGGTTGAGGATCGTGTCGATGCAGATGGCGGTCTTGCCGGTCTTGCGGTCGCCGATGACGAGTTCGCGCTGTCCACGGCCGATCGGGGTCATCGCGTCGATCGACTTGATGCCGGTCTGGAG